>Ga0265294_10008360_pt1 | contig 12107 bp, 26 predicted proteins | sample MunlanPumphouse3_FD_192504 | JGI IMG/M metagenome (GOLD analysis project Ga0265294, IMG submission 192504) | Groundwater microbial communities from a municipal landfill in Southern Ontario, Canada - Pumphouse #3 | ecosystem: Environmental > Aquatic > Deep subsurface > Groundwater | place... | reverse complement strand
AAATCAGGAAGAATGAGTTGCAGTCAACCAAATATGCAACAGCAGCCCAGTAAAAAACTTCCTGAATGGAGGTCAATCTTTGCAGCAGAAAAGGGAGAAAAACTTGTAATAGCTGACTACTCTCAAGCAGAATTACGCATATTAACCGAGCTCTCTCATGATGAGTACTTCACCCAAGCTTACCATGATGGAACTGATATGCATAAACTCACTGCTTCGAAAGTATTTCATACACCTATTGATCAAGTAGAGAAACGTGAAAGATCAATTGCAAAAACAATAAATTTTGGAATCGTTTATGGGCTCGGTGCTAACTCTCTACAACGCAGGCTTAAAACTGATTCCCAAATTGAAATTAGTGAAGATGAAGCAAAGAATATCATTAATGGTTATCACACAGCCTATCCTGGGATCTCAGCATACCTTAAAAGTGTAAGTGAACAGGGACTTCGAGAACTTCAAGTTAAAACTAAAGCTGGAAGATTAATGAAATTCGAACCTCCAAGAGATCAAAGCGAAGAAAGTATGATTGGCCGCCTATCCTGTAATCTTCCAATTCAGGGCCTGTGCGCTGACATTGTAAAAAAAGCAATAGGGGATTTATTTCTAAACCTAGGACATATGGATGTGAAGTTTCTTGCTATTGTTCACGACGAAATTGTGCTAAGCTGCAAAGAGGAAATAGCTGAAGAAGTAGCAAAAATTCTTGAAGACACTATGAACAATGCAGGTAGACACTATATCACAACAATTCCCTGGTATGCCGATGCTGTTATATCTGATTATTGGGAACACTAATGATCAGCTATGAAAACATGCAGGAAATGCGGAAAAATAGGAAATGAAGAACTATTTATCCAAAAAGCTAACCTATGTAAAGACTGTAATAAGGCATACATGAAGCAATACAGAGAGGTGCATGTTGATCAAGCTCATACAGAGTACAACCCCAATGAAATAAAAGTCTGCTCAAAGTGTGGATTTGAAGGAAAAGCCTCTTTATTTCGAAAGGGGAGAAATATATGTAAAAAATGCAGAGGTAAATATAATAAAAAATACTTAGAAGAGAGTAGAGAGTCAATTATTCAGTATAGAAAAAAGAATTATACGGAACATCAAGAGAAATTTATAGCATTTCAAAGGCAGTATAGGAGAGATAATAAAGAAACAATTACACGAAAAGCAAAAATAAAGTACGACGCTGACCCTACGTATAAATTGGATATTAATCGAAAATATATACAAACTCCAAAAGGAAGAACTGCAAAGAGGAAAAAACTCTATAAACGAAGAAAACTTGGACACAATCCAATAAATAAGTTATTTAAAAATTCACACTTTCACCACTTGCACTTAAATAATGACAACGCTATTGGAATTTACATTCCAAAAGAAATTCATGAAAGTGTATGGCATAGTAGCAAAATCAGAGAAAGCATGAATGAGATTAACAAGGTTGCTTTACTTTGGTTATGCAATCAAGCAATAATCTAAAACAATGGAGATGAAAACAATGGATCTATTTAACAACAACTATGGCCTTGATGAAGAAGTACTTAGAGAGAAATGCGAACCGATGAGAGAATTCATGGATCTTAAACCAATTGAAGTTATCCAGGAGATCCTGAAGTTCTACAAGTGCGAGGAAGACTGCCCTACCAGATGCAGTGAAGGTATTGCTGCAGGAGTGGCCTGTTCTCCCTTTGTTGACAGAGGTGATACTGTGGGGATCTGCGCTTGCAGAATTGGCAAGGAGATCATCATGGACTTCATTTGCTTTGACTTTACTGCCCATGTGAACATAATACACGATGAGGATGCACTTGTTGAAAAGGTATGCGAAGCTAAAGAAAACCGTGATCGCATGACAGCATATCCTGAAGGTGTTTTTGTTATCGGGGAATTTACTGCACTTAGATTTTTCCTGGGACACCTAACATTACTTCCGAAAGATGACAGGTTCAAAATAAAAACCAGCTTCATTGAAATGCTTGACAATATCGGAAGTGACGAAGAATGAAAAGAAATCTCCTTCCGATTTCTTTAATTTTTTTGATTTTTATAACAGTTTTTACATCTATAGGATGTGTTGACAGGGATCAACAGCAAGCTGTCGCAACTCCTGCTCCGGAAAGGTTCACAACTACGTTTAGTGGCCCTGTCGATGATGGGTGGGTACAGGTATTGCATGACAATGAACTCAACGTAACGGTTTACAGAACTGCTGATGGATACGGATACCAGGGAATCTCGGTAATTGCAGATAAGGACTTGTGAACATGGAAATAGAAGAGCTTAAAGAGATTGGTAGAATAGTTTTCATTATTAGAAATATGCTGAGAGCGAACATCAGAGATACAGTAGCAAGAGGGATGATTGATGAGCTTTATGATCAACTCAAAGAAAAAGATGATCCGGAAGCTAGCTACATACTTGAGCAACTATTGATGATTAAAGTTTTACTGGCTGCGGCTGATGCTGGGGAAACAAAGTTGTAACGCACCACCTGCCCTACGGGATGACTAATAATGCTAGTGATTTGTGAAATTTGTTATAACAATGTTGTAGATGAACTAAGCGCCAGGAAAGGCGAGACGGTCTGTGTATTGTGTAAGAAAGAGCAAAAGAAAAAAGCAAGAGAGGAGAAAAGTAACAATAGAATAAAGGTTTGTAAAGTCTGTGGACTCGAAGGTAAAGCTGATCAGTTTGCTAAAGGACGTTTAACTTGTAAAAAATGCTATGCCGAACAGTGGAGAGAGTATAGAAAAGAACATCCTGAGGAAACAAAAGAAAGCTGTAAACGCAACTCCGTAAAGAATAAACAGACTCAACATAAATATTATCTGGCCCATAAACAGGAATCTTTGGAAAGATGTAGACGAAACAGGGCTAAAAAGAAACAATGTACATAAATGTACATCGTTTTTTTCATTTTGTGTCGGAAAAGTGAATGGTGATTATAACTTTTAATGGTCTGATACGTGTAAATTTTAACTGATACTATGAATTAATTGGAAAGTTTGAATATTGTGTCACTTTAAGAATGGTTGTATCAGGTATGTATCAAGTCATGTATCAAGTCGATTCAATAGCTGTAGATAGTGTATCAGGTTGCTTAGGGTAAAATGAGGTAAAAACTTACATTTGGGAATAAAAAATAATTTGTGAAAAAAAAAAAATTCCCTAAGGAAACAAACGGGAACTACCTGATACATGAGAGAAAACACGTCAAAAGTGTATGCTGATATTGAAAAAACAAACTTTTTTATCTGAAGCAGACCTGACGCACCTGAAACAGACGAAATATGTGGAAGGAAGGGCGATAAAAATAACAGATTGGCGATCTATACAATAGATTAAAAAAATCGATTATTGTAACCTTGTAGTACAATTTTCTAACCTAAAATTTAGCTGAAACTCCCTCTCTATAGGATAAAAAAAATCCTCAGAATTGATCAAATAACAGTTTGAAATTTATTTGGAGGTACTAATTGGTATCTAAAAGGTGCAGGAGATGCGGTAAAGCCATTACCGTGGATCCGGACGCAAAGTTCTGCGTTTGTTGTTATTGTGATGCTCTAATGACTGTTTCCAAGACCCTTTCCGATGGAAGGAGTGGAGCAAATCGTCACGGTATTAAGTTATGGGTGGTAAGGTAGATATGCTTTACTGTTCCAAGTGTGGCAATATGAAACCCAAAAACGAGTTCAGGCCTGGCTGGGATATGTGTTCAGACTGTGCCGATCAAACACGAAACGACTTCTATGAGCGAGTCAAATCAGGAGAAACAGTTAAGAATAGACAGCACAGAGGAGGCAAAATACGTAAAAGGATTATTCCAACCCACGCAGCAGGTGCGATTCATAAAAGATGCCCTGGCTGTAAAACCCATGTTTGGGTGGATCGAGCCAACAATGAAATGTTATGCTGGAAATGCAAGGCAAAACTTAAAATCACCAAGGCACTGCGAGATTCAACATATCATAGAGGCGGCGTCATTTTGAGTGTGATAAAATGATCCTTGCCAAGCACTGCCCCTATTGCAGACATCTGATCAAGATTGAACACGGTCAAACCTGTGGGATTTGTGATCGCTGCCAGGGGAAGTACACGGTGAAATATCATCTATCCAAAATAACCTTACAGAAGGAATTTAAACCCAGAGATTATGAGGCCGAAATCCTGGCCTACATAACTAAAAAAGGCAAGTCTTATGCAGGGGAAATTTCCTACCAGGTGAGAGCCAGCAAGGGCGTGGTCTCCCAAACCCTGCACAAACTTGAGAAGAAAGGCTTAGTCCATGTAGTTCCGAGGGGGAAAACGAAATGGATTATTTTACCAGGCTCTAACGTTAAGATACGCTAACCTGTGCAGACCAAGCAGGAAGTGCGCTCATACAAAAGCATGCTTTTTTTCAACGACAGCTTATAAAGCATGCTTTATTTCGGCGCTACATTTTCAACGACAGCTTCTTCCAAACCCGATATTTCAAACGGAACTTTTTTTTACCTAAATATTTTCGGCGACAGCTTTTCAGCGACAGCTTCATTAGCTTCATGCTAAGCCACTTCTTAGACGATTTAAGCCCACTAACAACAAGTTAATACAAATGTACCATAGCCGCTACTTAAATTAAGCTAGTGACCTAAAAAGTGCCTTAGATTTGATATTAGAGATTAAATGGTTTGAACTGAAACCCTACCACCTAACAAGTAAAACGTTAGTGCTCAATGCAAAACGCTTAACGCCTTCTAAAAAACGCCTAACGCCTAAAGAGAAGAGTTTGTACGCAGCCGCGCTTTAGCGACTAGCTTCAGCGCAGAGAAGCGGTTTAGGTTTGTGTGCTGCAGCGCAAAAGCAAGGCCAGCAATGTGTGTGTAAGGCCAAGCGCAGCGTATGTAGATGTACGGGTGGTGCTATCTGCGCTCCTTACCTGCGCTGGCGCGCTTCTGCGGGCCCTGCGCCCCGCGCCTCCACCCCCCCCCTAGTCGAAACTAAGCGTGCGTATACGCGGGTACCATGCATGCGCATATATGATGCGCGTATATAAGCGCAAGGGAAGCCATTTTCGTTCCCACACCAGACCTGCTAACCCACACTGTCTAAATTTCTTCCTATAAGGCCACTTCTTAAAATTCTTAAACTTGACTGAACTTCTTAAATTTATTTTAGTCATGCTTTCACGCTCCTCTATATACTAAAAGTACCTTAATGTATATAAACATATGGATTCGTACATAAAAATTAAAAGAGTTTATAGCTGAGTTATCAGCATGCGCTCTTTTAGGTTTATAAATATAAAGCCTCCTGACTTTGTATAAATGTTTATGTTATTGTTGTCATACATAAATAGGTCTTCAATGTTTGCTAACTTCACATATGTGTATGAAGTCGCATGCTGTTGAATTTTTAAAACTTCGTCGTTAAGTCCAGCTGTTAAAAAGTTGCTTTTATTACAAATTTCCAGTATGCTGTTAAGCTTTTCTTGCATCGTGCTTCACCAATATACTAATAGTACTTTAATGTATATAAGTTTATGGATTGGGTTTAATTTTTTTACATCAATACATACCTTTAAATACTTTAAAGTAATTCTATAGCATGCCTTAGGGCGCAAGAATGGAGTTGAAAAGAAATGCAAGCAATAGCTTTTATAAACAGCCTCGGAAACGACTTATGGAATTACTATATTCTGTGCGGAAACAAGCAGATAGGTAGCGGGATATCAAATGGCTTTTCATATGATGATAAAGCTCAGGTTCTCACTACATCGGGCTTGATTTTCGGGAACGTCATTGATTTGGTCTTTAATTTTTAAGTTAAATCTTTTTAAATTTTTTAATATAAATCCAAAACTATATATACCATAAAGTTCATTCTAGTATTTGGAGTTTGAAACTAATGTGCGAAGCTAAAAACCATATCAGTAAAGTATCTAAGCTTGACGGCATAAAGTCATGGTCTCTTCAGGCAGTCGAAACCTGCCCTGGGGCCTTAAACAGTGACGGAAGCCTTGTTTTAGCTTGTCAGGGCTGTTATGCTACAACAGGCAACTATAGGTTTCCATGCGTGAAAAAGTCCAGAGCTGAAAATAAACAGGCCTGGGAGGACTCGGAATGGGTCAGCCTTATGGTTAAGACGCTTCAAAATGATAGATATTTTAGATGGTTTGACAGTGGCGATATGTACAGCTATGCACTGGCAGAAAAGATTTACGAAGTTATGGTTAAAACTCCCTGGTGTAATCACTGGTTACCTACTAGAATGAATAAATTTAATAAGTTTGTTCCTCTTATCGAAAAAATGAATTCTCTTAAAAATGTTGTTGTACGGTTTTCTAGCGATTCCATAACAGGGCAGTATATCGGCGGTTTACACGGTTCTGTTATTATTCCGGAAACAGTGACAGATAAAAATGTGTTTGTCTGCAAGTCCTCCGAAAATAGAGGGCAGTGTTCAGGCTGTCGGGCCTGCTGGAGTAAAAACGTAAAAGTTATAGGTTACAGGCCTCATGGAAAAAAGATGGAAAAGGTTCTTAGGAACCTTTAAATTTTTTAGGGAGTTGAAAACATGGTTAAATTTAAAGTAATATCTGAATTTACAGTGATAGAAACTTTGTACATTGAAGCCGAAAATATGGAACAGGCAAGGGAACAGGCTCAAGAAAGTAACTATAACTTTGATATATCAGAGCTGGGAGACAGGAACATAATAGGCATTTCCATAATTGAAGGAGGTATTTAAAATGAGCTCACAGTTAAGAAACAATTTAATTTATGCTGACATGGCGCGGAGATACCTTTTATTTCATGCTGGAGAGCCCTGGCAAGACGTTAAGCTCTGGGGTTTGTTCAATAGATCACAGGTAGCAAGGCAACTAAAAACAGGAGCACTGAGAACTTTTTCTTACTATGCAAGCGGGCATATATGGGTTTATCCTACCTGCGAGACCTACCTAACAAAAATAAAGCCAATAATTGACACTAAAACGCTACCTGAAATATTGGAAATGGTTTACGGCAAATGATTTTAATTATCTTTTTTAATTTTTTAAGGTAAATCCATAGTTATATATACCATAAAGTTCTTTTATGTATTGCAAGTTAAGTTAAATGGAGTTGTTACAGGTGGACAGATGTAGAGATTGTGAGCACTGGCATAAAGTCGGAAGAAAGAACAGCAAAAAAGGGCAGTGTAAAAATAAGAATTCATTTTATTATAACCTTTATTTACATGATGACTGTTTAAAAATGCATGTTTCAGGATGTTATACTGAAGATCTGTATAGAGGTAACTTAAATGCATGCCCAATAAAAATATTGGGCAGATAATTTTTAAGGAGTTGAAACAAATGTGTATGCTTGAAACAGCTTTAAAACTCAGTATTTTGGTGATGCTTAAAATTATTGGGGAAATATTTTATTATACCATCAAAGCGCTTTGTTATCCTTTCGTGCTGGTATACCTGCCAGTTATGAAACTCTTAGTTAGAACTTACATAAGGGCCTTGATCAGAATGAAAAGGATCCATGCCTTTGTTTTCAAGTACGTTATAAGTATGTACTACTCTAAAGGGCCTTCAAGCATGCTAATAAAAGATATCCTAGATGAAGAGATTGCAAGAAGTCAGAGAGGTTATTAACTGGAGTTGTGCAGGATGAACAAGGAAGAGCGCTTAATAGAGCTTAAATTAATCTTAGAGGACTTATACAGCGATTATAAGGAAATAGAGTATAATGCGAAAGCTCCTTTTTCCATTTATGAAGATAGGAATCCTGATTTCGATACCTGGACAGGCAAAAACTGCCTACCCTTTGATGAATGGGTAAAAGAGGACTTTAGCGAAGAAGCAGAAGAATATTGCGAACTGTTAAAAGAAAAGTGGGGCTGATAGTATGAAAGTTTTCTTAAAATACTTTTTCAGTAAGTCAGAGAAAGACGCAAATTGGCTTATTTATTGGTATGCACTGCCTGGAGATATTTACAATGATGGGGAAAAGAGATACAGGAGGATTAAAAAAGGGCACGACGGCAAAAAATGGCGAGAGCTTTAAACAACTCCTTTAAATTTTTAAGCTGAATCCATAGTTATATATACTCTAAAGTACTATTTAGTATTGTAGTAAGATAAAAGGAGTTGAAACAAATGGTTAAAAGAAAAGGTGCAGGATTCAGTTTTATAGGAATAATTTTCATGTTGATGGGCATAAAAGTACAAAGACCTGTAAGAAAAATCAAGAGGGGCCGAAGTTTCAAATACAAAGTTTTCTGTAAAATGATTGCAGGAAGCGGAAATAAAGGAAAAAGAAAAACCACAAGACGAAGGCGTTAAACTGAAGTTCACAGATATTAAAAACAGAGCTGTAGAAACTAGAACTGTATTTAATGGTTCTAGTTTCTGTGTAGCACTTGAAATTAACCGAAGACCTACAGATGAAGTTATAATAGGCTCCTGGGACTCGCAGGAAGTGCGAGAAGCTGAAGAGCTCTTAATAACTAGAAACAACGTCATAAGGCCTGAAAATGCCGATGACCTAATGAGGTTATTTAAGAAGTTACAGGAAACGAAAGACAGTGCATTGTACGCACAGTTTGAAGAGTACTTAAAAACTTTGGACTTAAACGAATACATAACCCTAAACCATAAAATTGGTTTATTACATATAATCATTGCAACTTACAATAAAAAGCCCAAGGCCTAAAACAGGCTTGTGGTTAAATTTTCAGTGCAGGGCCTAGGTAAATCTATAGGCTTAAATTCAAAGCGCTTAAACGATTTTAAAATAAGAGGTGAATAAAAGTGCTAACAATGGATAATACAGAAGGTTTTTCTCAGGAAGAGCTTGATAAAATGAATGCTGAAGTTGAGGAGGAAATGTATAACTTTCCAATGGATGAACGCGGAAATTTGCCGGAATACTATAACGCTATAAGGCAGGCAGAAGAAAAAATATTAAAAAAATACGGTGGTGCATAATGAAAAAGCTAGGTCAGGATATTGAAGATTTTTATACAGTTGTGTCTATAACCGAAAATAAAGAACTTGCGTTAAAGATAATTAAGTTCTTTCTAGTCGATTACTCAGAAGAGGAACAGAAGGCAATCTTAACAGAATTAGAAAATAGAGATAGTAGGTTTAAGGGCTGGCAATGTGCGTATACAGTAGAATACTCTTACGAAAACATAACCGGAGATATGCTTTATTTGGGGCGCGCCATTGCTAAAAAAGCGAAGGCTGAAAAAAGAAAGATAAAGGTATTTTTCTATTGAGAGGTAAATAATGACATCGGAAGGAATAGCGCAACAACTTGCACGAAAGAGTTTAAAATATAGTGATTTCGAAGAATGTTTAGAAAGTGTTTTAGCTTATCTTGAAGGCCTGGCAATCTTCAAGGATATCGACATACCCGAAGTTATACAGCTATGGGCAGCTAAAGATAAGCGCGTTATTGCAGGGCCTTTGAAAGAGATTATAAGGCTTGAGAATGAGAAGTTTAATCCCAATGGTAACATATTTTTAGGAAAGCCTAAAATGCGGGAAATAAGAGATAATGGAGAATATGGTATTTTATTTCTTTACGGGAAGGGGCTTTAAAGCTCTTTCCAAAATAATGGAGTTGTAGCCATGTACACCATAGTTCACAAAAAAGTAAATGGAAATAAATATCTTTCAATTGTTAAAAACTGGTCTCGTAATATGAAAATTACTTATGAAGTTGTTTTTTGCGACCACGATAAACACATAAAAGCATCTAGTAGCCACAGAAAGCCAGAAAGGGCAGTAAGTAAATATATGAAACTGTCTGAAGAAAGTTTAAACAGTGAGGAGCTTGTAAGGCTGTGTATTGATGCATAATAACTTTTTTAATTTTTTTAATCAAATCCATACCTTTATATAGTTTAAAGTACTTGTTATGTATGCCTTACGGGGCAGGAGTTAGAGACAGCATGATAAGCACAAGGATGACAGAAGTTAAAGAAAGTTGTGTTAAGTATGGGACGGAAACAGTAATTACAACAGATCTTCTATATCTGGCAGTGCAGCCCGTTGATAGGGAAAAGATAGAAAGTCTTCTTACAGAGAATACCATAGTAAAAATTGGTGCTATGTCAATTGCACAACTTAAAAAACTAGGCTTTACAGAGAATCAGGCAATTAAGGTAAGTTCCATCTTTGAAATTGCCAGAAGATGGAGCGCTCACACTGACGAAAATAAGCTTAACTTTTCGCGCCCTCAAGCTGTATATGAGTACATGTTTCCTAAAGTTAGGGGCCTTCAAAAAGAGCGCTTTTCTGTCCTTATCCTGGACACTAAAAACAATATCATAAAAGAGGAGCTCATTTCTATAGGGAGTCTTAATGCTTCCATAGTTCACCCAAGGGAGGTTTTTAAAGCAGCTATAGAGAACAGTGCAGCTTCTATTATCTTAGTGCACAACCACCCAAGCGGAGACCCAAGCCCAAGCCGAGAAGACCTTTATATAACTCAAAAGCTCACAGATGGAGGCAAACTTTTAGGAATAGATGTGCTTGATCATGTAATTATTGGAGAAGGCAAGTATAGAAGCCTGAAAACTGAGGGTTTAATGTAACCCTCTTAAAAACTTTAAGTGAATACATAGTTATATATACTTTAAAGTGCTTCTATAGTATGCCCTAGGGCGCAAGCAACAAACAGGAGTTTTAACACAATGGTTTACAGATCAGAATTAAGGAATTTGGAAAATGGCAACTACTCAGACCTTGACAGGGATGCCCTTATAAGGCTGCTAAAGTACTATACAACTTGCTATGACTTCGGAAATGATGCAGGAGAAGAGCTCATTATAGAAGATGACGAAGAGGACTAAAACCATCTTCTTAAAATAATTTAGGTAAATACAAAGGTATAAATAGGATAAAGTAATAGTAGTATATGCCCTTGTGGGGCAAGCAACAAAAGTAAGGAGTTAAGAACAGATGGTTAGAGAATTTATAGCATGTTGTTGGACAGCACTTTTATTACTGTTGTTTGACGGTGTAATAATAGCAGTAACAGGCATTCACTTATGGATCTTGGTAGTCGTTGAAACATGCTTCTTTAACTATCTAAAAAACATAATAAAAGCCCACTTGAATTAAGGAGTTTGAAACAAATGAACTTTAGAAAACTTGTAAAAATTGGAATTTGTGCAATGGTACTGTCTGCAATCTTTGTGAATGTCTGTGCTGCCTCCGTTAGCTCTGACATGACTAAATACAGCAATGCTAATGAAAAGGAGTTTAATAAGCTAAATGCGCAGGCTGTGAAGGATTTTACTAAAATTTCATCACTCGCCTCAAGTAAGAAAAATACTTATCCTGCTGTGTTCTCTGACTCTGCAAACTTTGAAAATAGTAATGTGCCTAGAGCTGTGGAGATTCTTAACAAAGACAGCGTTAGGCTGCACTCTGCAAATGGACAAATTGAAACTATGAAAATAAGCGCTGTAGATAAAAAATATGAGTTTCATGTCTTCACTAAAGGGACAAAGAGCTTTAAGACTGACGGCAGCCTTTCAGGAAATGCGAAAAGCCTTAAAAACCTTGTACCTAAAAAATCCGTCCAGCCTGCAAAGCACACTAAGAAAGTGACAACTTCACCCAAGAAAGTTAAAGACAGCCCTAAAAAAGTTAAATGCGGTTACTGCCACAAATGTGGGAAATACCACCGTAACCCTAGATAAGAAGGCTTAAAACCCTTCAAACTTTTTTTTATCATTTTAGACTCTTTAAACTTTTTTAAGTGAATACATATCTTTATATACTTTAAAGTACTAGTATTGTATGCCCAAGCGGGCAGGAGTTAGAGACAAATGAGCGAAATAACAAAAATCACAATGTACCACAAAAGCAACTTTGTAACGTTTGACGACACTGATATGATGACTGATTATTTCCATAATTATTCCCTGGGACAGAAAGAAACAACAGAGTGGTTAATTCAGGATGGAGCAGACCTCATAACCGTACATGTAGTTAACAATGATCAAAGTATACCAGCAGTAAGAAGGCTTAAACAGATCTGCAAAAAGTGTGGATATGAGTACACTGATAAATCTCATATGCACCATTACGAGATCCAGAA
>Ga0265294_10008359_pt1 | contig 12109 bp, 9 predicted proteins | sample MunlanPumphouse3_FD_192504 | JGI IMG/M metagenome (GOLD analysis project Ga0265294, IMG submission 192504) | Groundwater microbial communities from a municipal landfill in Southern Ontario, Canada - Pumphouse #3 | ecosystem: Environmental > Aquatic > Deep subsurface > Groundwater | place... | reverse complement strand
TCCGGTGCGCGATAATAGCCTATCATGATGTTAGGTCCTTTAGACAGCACTTCGCCATTTTCGGCAATTTTCACTTCCACGCCGGGGAGTGGAAGCCCTACCGTACCTATTTTCAATCCTTTAGGAGGTCTTGCAGAAACGGTAATCACAGGTGAAGTCTCCGTAAGTCCGTAGCCTTCGTATACAGGAATTAAAGCAGCATGGAATATTCTGCACAGCTTAGGATTAAGAGCGGAGCCGCCGGAGACCACAATTCTGAACCTGCCGCCCAGAGCATCTCTGAATTTTTTAAGCACAAGCGTATAAGCAATTTTCCATTTGAATTGATACCAGCACCCATTAGCACCATACAATTCATATTTTTCAGCTATTTTCAAAGCCCAGAAGAACAGACCTTTTTTTATGCCTTTAAGTTTACGACCTTTAGCGAGTATACCTTCATACACTTTCTCAATGACACGAGGCACGCAGCACATCATATAAGGTCTGATTTCCATGCAGTTAGCTTGAAATTTAGCTATACTTTCAGCATAATAGATGGATATGCCGAGATACAGATACATATAGTTCAACATTCTTTCATAAACATGAGACAGCGGCAACAAGCTAAGTGCGCAACTGCCATCGCCGAAATCCGGTGTCGGAGAAACGCCTTTGAAGTTAATTATCAGTCCTCTATGAGCGAGCAGCACACCTTTCTGCACGCCGGTTGTGCCGGAGGTATATATCAAAGTACATGGGTCGTTAGTTGTAATAGAATTTTTGACGGCTTCAAGTTTCTCTTTGTCTGCATTAGCTTTTCCAAGTTCCAAAAGTTCCGTCCAGCGCGGTAAACCCTGTTCATCATTAAAGATATAAACACCTTTCAGATGGTCCATTTCTTTGATGATGTTTTCAAGGCGTTTATACATAGCCATTCCCGACAAAAACAAATACTTGATTTGCGCATGATTAAGAATATGCCTGTAATCAGAATCGCTGATTGTAGGATAAATAGGGACATGTACGGCGCCGACTTGCATCACCGCCATATCTATAAAATTCCATTCCGGACGGTTGTTGGTAACTGTTGCAATGTTGTCGTTTCTTTCAACTCCAAGTTTCAGAAAGGCATAAGAAAGGTTATCTACAATTTCTCTAAACTCTTTGATGCTGTATTTTCTCCATGCACCATTTTCTTTGCCGGCAAGGACATCATCTTTAGGTTGAAAATGTTCTTCATAATAAGGCAGAAGATCAAATACTCTTGTTATTTCCATTATATGTTAAAATTTGATATTCAACAATTAAACAATTCTATTAACAACAAATGCGTTAGCCTGTTGTTGGCATGAGACAACTAAATCTCTCACGCACACATGTTTAGGCAGTGATGTCACAAAAAATACAATTTCAGCGATGTCGTGAGCCACTAAAGGTGTCACACCCTTATAAACATTATCGGCTTTTTCTGCATCGCCTTTATATCTCACTAATGAGAACTCTGTTTCTGCCATTCCCGGACAAATCTGGCTGACTTTAATTCCGTATTTCACGAGGTCTTGTCTTGCTCCGTCAGAAATTGCCTGCACAGCATGTTTAGAAGCGCAATATACATTGCCGCCCGGATAAGTTTCCTTACTTGCCGTAGATCCCATGTTAACTATATGTCCCGATTTATTCGCTATCATTATCGGCAACACTGCTTTAGTAACATACAGCATCCCTTTAACATTAGTATCTATCATAATTTCCCAATCGGAGATGTCGCCATTTTCGATGCCGGCTGTTCCAAGAGCAAGCCCTGCGTTGTTAATTAGGATTTCGATATTTTTCCATTCCTCAGGTAGTGAATTTATTGCGATAAACACAGCATCTTTATCGCGAACATCAAATGTCAGCGGATAAATTTTAGCGTTGTAGTCAGCTTCAAGACTACTTTTCAGTTCCATCAATCGTTCTGTTCGTCTTCCTGTAATTATAACGGGATAACCGTTTTTTGCATACTTCTCAGCAACAGCCTTTCCAAATCCGGAAGTAGCACCGGTAACTAACACTATATTTTTCATAGGTAAAATATTTTTTGCAAAGTTAAATATTTTTTAAAAAACAGCCACTTAAAATAGTAATAATTATTGATTGAAGTTGGCTGCCAAGCTATTGCTCATATATGACAAAAAAAAATAGAAACAAAACAACTACGGTAGATACATTTTATTTTATCATTTATTATTATTCGATTTTTTATACTACTTTTGTAGTTTCAATCTCGCTTGTTATGAGTTTCAAGGAAAATTATATAGATAAAATTATTTGTGGCGACTGTTTAGACATTATGCGTACAATGCCAGACAATATGGTTGATTTAGTAATTACAAGTCCGCCGTATTTTCAACAAAGAGATTATGGAAACATAGGCATCGGGAACGAAAATAGCATAAATGAATATGTTAACAACTTAATAGCCGATGCTCAAAAACTCTACGGAAGTAAAAGATTTTCACATCATAGCTTAGCTATGTATATTAAAAAACAACAATCTATTAACAATATAACACAAATCTGAAAAATAACAAAATGTCGAAAAAAAATAAAAAAACTTCTTCTAAAATCTCTCCAAAAAAGAGAAAGAAAAGCAGAAAAATCAAGCGAACACTCAGTGTAATTTCAGGATGGCTCCTGATTATCTTTTCTGTGTATTCCGCCTTAGCAATGACATCATATCTCATAAATTGGTTCCAATCCAAAGTATCTATAGATATTGAAACAGCAGGATTTTGGAACTACTTGATTAATAGCGAAATACACACACATAACTTTACCGGAAAATTCGGTGATGTTATTTCGACAATATTAATAAAACAATGGTTCGGAATAAGTTCTTTCCTGCTTTTAACTCTATTATTTCACTTTGGAATAAAATTAATTTTTAGAGTAAACATTTTCCGAAAAAGGTTTTATACTTCTGCCATATTATTTATAACATTATGGCTATCAACGTTTTTAGCTTTATGCCTTCAAAATAACAATTCCAACATCCTTGCAGGAAATGTCGGCATATATTCTTATGACAAGCTCAATTCGATAATCGGAATTTTCGGAACGGCTATTGCACTTGGCGTAATTTTGTTCGTCTTGTTAGGGCTTCGTTATCATATTAACATTTTAAAAATATTCAAAAAGTCTTCAAATGAAGATAGTAAAACCGGCAAAGAAGGGAAAACTTCCGGTAAAAAAGACAAATACGGCAATTTGATAGAAGAAGACACTCAAGAAAATTTCAGAGAAGGACTTAACAACAATAAAGACAATGATGAAGTTAATGATGATGAAGATAATGATGAAAAACAGGTTTATGAAGATAATGATGCTGATAATGAAATAGATACTGTTTCTGATGATGATATATCTAATAAAATTTCGAACTCAGATAAAGAGCAAGCAGATTGTGAAAATTCATCAGAAGATGAAGAAGAAGATTTTACGGATAAAGTTGAGAATAGTGAAGATTTAATAGTAGAAAGACCTGAAGAAGAGCAAGTTGAGGAGACAGATTTTCGGAAGCATTTCACCATAGACACAAAATACGACCCTACTTTAGATTTACCGCATTACAAAATGCCGACTCTTGATTTGTTGAATGATTACGACCAGGGGACAGCCGTCATTACGGATGCTGAGATTGAGAAGAACCGTCAGAACATCAAGAACACCTTGCTGACATATTCCATTGAAATTACTTCCATCAAAGCCACAGTAGGACCGACCATAACGCTATATGAGATAGTACCTGCGCCGGGCATCAGAATTTCGAAAATCAAGAACCTTGAAAGCGACATTGCTCTAAGTTTAGCCGCCGTAGGCATCCGTATAATTGCACCTATTCCGGGAAAAGGCACCATAGGTATTGAAGTACCAAACAGCAAACCTCAAATTGTATCGCTCAAGTCGGTAGTTTCATCAAAAAAATTTGTAGAATCCAACTATGAGTTACCTATTGCGTTAGGGAAGACCATTTCCAACGAAAGTTTCGTCACCGACTTGACAAAGATGCCGCACTTATTAGTTGCCGGTGCTACCGGACAAGGTAAGTCGGTAGGTCTCAACGCAATAATAGCTTCGTTGCTTTATAAAAAGCACCCGTCACAGTTGAAATTCGTCATGGTTGACCCTAAAAAGGTAGAACTTTCTTTATTCAGCAAAATCGAGCAGCATTATTTAGCCAAACTACCTGATATAGAAGAGCCTATCATCACGGAGACAAAATATGTCGTCAACACTTTAAACTCGTTGTTAATAGAGATGGACGACAGATACAATCTTCTCAAAAAGTCGGGAGTACGTAACATCAAAGAATACAACTCCAAATTTGTTGATAGGAAGTTAAATCCTGAAAACGGTCACAGATATTTGCCATATATAGTAGTCATTATTGATGAATTTGCGGATTTGATTATGACGGCGGGTCGTGAGGTAGAGACACCGCTGACACGTTTAGCGCAATTAGCGCGTGCTACCGGCATACACTTGGTGATAGCAACCCAGCGTCCGTCTGTGAACATCATCACCGGCACCATAAAAGCCAACTTCCCGGCACGCTTGGCTTTCAGAGTTGTACAGAAAATAGACTCCCGCACCATCCTTGATTGCAGCGGTGCCGACCAGCTGATAGGACGCGGCGACATGCTGCTGTCTACCGGCAGCGACCTCATCAGAATGCAATGCGCCTTCGTCGACACTGACGAAGTAATGCGAATTACCGAATTTATCGGCAACCAGCAAGGCTATGGCTCTGCTTTGATTTTACCGGAATACACAGGCGAAACCAATGATAATCAGAGTGTCTCCTGCGACATCTCCGACAGAGACGACATGTTTGAACAAGCCGCAAGACTTGTGGTAAGCAGTCAGCATGGCTCTACTTCTCTAATTCAGCGTAAACTCAGCCTCGGCTACAACCGCGCCGGCAGAATAATGGACCAGCTCGAAGCTGCCGGTATAGTAGGTCCAGCCGAAAGTAGCAAGCCACGCGAAGTTTATGTCGAAACCGAAGCCGAACTCGATAAAATATTATATCCTAACTCTTAATCATCATCATTATGAACATCAAATTTAAAAAATTAATCTATGCAGCAACTCTGCTCCTTTTATGCTCAACACTGCACGCACAACAATCAGCAGAAAAATATATCGACAATTTTGTGAAATTATTTTCAAATAATAACCTTATCGAAATAAATTTCTCTTGCGACATATCTAATACAACCGCAGGAATACAGGACCAAATGGAAGGCAATATCATAATGAATATCACAAAATACAAAATCGATGTTGCGCCGCTAATCATAATTAACACAGGCAAGGAAACCATCAACTACAACCAAGAAACCAACGAAGCAACTATCTTCACTAATGTAGATGATGACATTTCGCTAAATCCTTTTGTAATGCTTACTCAATACGAAAAATATTTTGTGCCAAGTATAACTTCTAAAACAGAAACAACTGTTACAATAAAGTTAAATCCTAAAGAAGAATTTATTTTTAAAGAAGCCTACATCACTCTCAACAAAAACAACAACTTAATTAACAGCCTTCTACTTATTGACGACTCTGACACTGAATACAATTACACGATAAAAAAGTTCAACACAAAAGCAACTTATCCGGCAACGACATTTGAATTTTCAGAAAGTGACTATCCGGAAATCACAATCATTGACATGAGATAACACATGGAAAATATTGATAAAGAACTCATTAGGTACATAGAGGATAATATTATTCCGCAATATTCAGCTTTTGACAAAGGGCATAACATTGACCATGTCCAAAAAGTTATCAAAGACAGTTTATATTATTGTAATAAAATCAATGACAAGACCATAAATAATGAATATCAATCTGATTTGCCTGTACGTACTGATTTAGTGTATGTTATTGCTGCATATCACGATTTAGGCTTATCATCGGGAAGAGAAGAGCATCACATTAAATCCGGTGAAATTCTTGAAAAAGATGTTACACTCAGGCGATGGTTTTCTGCTGAAGAAATTCAGACGATGAAAGAAGCTGTAGAAGACCATCGTGCTTCCAACAAATATGCGCCGCGAAGCATTTACGGCAAAATTGTAGCAGAAGCTGATAGGGACATCTCTTTAGAAACAATTTTATATCGCACTGTTGCATATAGCATAAACAAATATCCGGATTATAACTTTGACCAAATTTTTGAGCGCACTTATTCTCACATTTTAAATAAATACGGAGAAAACGGCTATCTTAAGTTATGGCTAAATACGCCAAAAAACATAGCCGGCTTAAACGACATCAGAGAGATGTTAAAAACGCCGCAAAAAATGCGTATGCACACTGAACTTATCTATCTTACAAAATTCAACAGAACAAAATGAACGATTTTCGACATAACTACTTAGACGAAATCAAAATAATGGGCATCATCAACACAACTCCTGATTCTTTTTATTCCGGCAGTAGGTGCAACGATGAAAAGACATTGTTATTGGCAACTGAAAGTATGCTCTCCGCCGGTGCCGACATTTTAGATATTGGTGGCGTATCAACACGCCCGGGAGGTCAAGCTGTTGATTATAAAGAAGAACGCAAAAGAATTATTCCTGCGATGAAAGCTATCCGCAAAAATTTTAAAGATGTTATAATATCTGTTGACACTTTCAACGCCGAAATTGCCGATGAAGCTTGTGCCGAAGGCTGCGACATCATCAACGACATCTCCGGCGGCTATTGTAGCGACAACATGTTTCAAGTTGTCGCCGACAACAAAGCCGATTATATACTCATGCACTCCGTCAGCAACAAAAACGGCATGATGCAAAATCATAAGTATGACAATATCTTAAACGACATAATTAAATTTTTCGATGATAAGATAAAGCAACTCAACGACTTAGGTGTAGCAAACATCATCATAGACCCGGGCTTCGGTTTCAGCAAAACCTTAGAAGAAAATTACCATCTATTTAACAATTTGGACATATTTGAAAAATATAAACTGCCAATACTTGTCGGCATATCACGTAAATCTATGATTTACAAATTATTAGACGAAACGCCGCAAGACGCTTTAAACGGAACCACTATATTAAACACTATCGCAGCCATAAAAGGAGCAAACATTTTACGTGTGCATGACGTAAAAGAAGCTGTCGAAATAAAAAAAATTGTCGCCATGTTGCACTAATTCTTAAATTTGCAAAATGAAAATTCGTGTATCCATATTACTGCTAATACTTGCAATGACGTTGACAAAAGCATCGCAAGCAAGTAATGCGCCGGATAGCACCGACATTTTCTATAGCTATTTAAGTGAATTTCCTTTTGATTCTGCCAAATTGAAAAGATTGGACACCACCCTATTTGAATTTCAAGTTACAGATGAAACAAAGAGAAATGGCGATTTTTACAACTCTCTCGGTAACAGAGGATTAGCTCATAGAAATCTAATCTATCAACCAAATTCGGCTGTCGGATTTTACTTTGAGAACAGTAGCTTTGAAAAAATAATATTAACCGGCGATAAGGTAAGATATTACACAAACGTATCTCCATACACTTCGCTATATTATGTGCAAGCACCGAGCAACGACAAAGGTGAAGAATTCTTTAAAGCCGAACACACTCAGGCACTTGGAAAAAACATTTTCTTCGGAGCAAGTTTTGACTTTCTCAACTCCAACGGTTTTTACAACCGACAAGAAGCCAAAAATGCACATTTCACATCATACATAAGCTTCATCAGCAAAGATAAACGCTACAGTGCCGTTGCTGCATATTATCACACACGCATCAATGCTTTAGAAAACGGCGGTCTTAAAGACATCACGGAGTTTACAGAAAATACCGGCACAAACAGAAAAGTCGTTGACGTTAATTTAAACAGTGCGAGCAACCTGATTAAGAATGGCAATTGGCATCTATCTCATTATTATCTACTTAAAGAGCCGGATTCTACACAAACATCCTTCTTAAAATTAGTTCACACCTTAAACTTCATGCGGCAACGAAACATCTATGAAGACAGCAGACCTAACTATAACTATTATCCAAATTGCCACACCGGAGACGAAAGCTACATCTTCGACTCTGTTGTTGTTAAATCTTTGACTAATAAAATCGCTTTAACTAATGATGATGCAAGTAATTTATCAAAGATACTATTTGAAATTGGTGCAGAAATCAACTATCACAATGTAAATTACAACATTTGGGCAGAAGACGTAGACATCATCTCTCCCGGTTTTTCAATTACTTCGGAGCAGCGTACAGACATCAACTATCACATTTTCAATTTTATACCTTATGCAACATCAAAAATAAAATTCGGAAAATTTATTTTTACGCCGGAGTTATATTTTTCTGTAGGAAATTATAATCTTGGAGATTACGAGTTGAAATTTTCGGCTGCAACACTGCTGAAAAAATTGGAATTAGACCTTCAATTTCAATCTGATGCCAAGGAAGTTCCATTCATGTACAAACATTTGCACACTACAACAGCCGATTGGGATAATAATTTCTCCAAGGTATTTTCCAACAATCTGACTATCAACGGCAATTTCAGAGGAGTAACATTTAACGCAAAATATTCTTTAATAAATAATTATGCTTATTTAGACCAAGAAATAAGTCCGCAGCAATTAAACGACAATACGCTTCATTATCTATCAGCGCAAATAGGTAAAACATTCAATTTCAAGCGATTCGATATTGGAGGAAAACTCGCATATCAGTATGCAAGCAACCGTGAAGTAATGCGTTTTCCTGACTTTGTCGGCAGAGTATCATTTATTTACAAGCAGCCAATGTTCAAAAAAGCCCTGATGACAAATATAGGCATAGATGTTTATTACAACACTCCTTTTTATGCTGAAGCCTACATGCCGTCAATACGAGCTTTTTATTTGCAAGATGAAGTAAAAACAGGCAATTACCCGTTGATAGATGTTTATTTTAGATTTCAGGTCAAGCGAGCAAGATTTTTTGTAGAATTTGTAAATGTAACAAGCGGATTATTAGGATACAACTATATAGCTGTTCCTGATTATCCAATATATGACAGACAATTTAAGTACGGAGTAAGTTGGTATTTCCATGATTAGCACCATCGACATAAAGGTTCCGGTTCAAATATTCAGCAATGACGAAATTAAAGCTGCTGCTGCGAAAGTTGTAGGCATTAAGTCGAGTGCTGTCAATGGCATACATATTTTGCGCCGTTCCATAGATGCGCGCCGAGGCGACATCTTATATCAGTTAAAAGTTCTTGTTTACTATGGTGATTCTTATATGGAAGACGGCTGTGAAAGCACGCAATATCCTTATGTTAAAAATTCGCCGCCGGTCATTGTTGTCGGTGCCGGACCGGCCGGACTTTTCGCCGCATTGCAGCTAATCAAACACAACTTAAAGCCTGTCATCATTGAGCGTGGCAAAGATGTCCACGGCAGAAAAGCGGACATTGCCGACTTATACAGAAAAAGCCTTGTCAACCCTGATTCCAACTACAGCTTTGGGGAAGGTGGCGCAGGTACTTTCTCTGACGGTAAGCTATATACGAGGTCGACAAAGCGTGGCAACGTTACAGATGTACTCAAAATATTTGTAGAGCATGGAGCAGACGAGGACATCATAGTTGATGCGCATCCGCATATAGGCACCGACAAGCTGCCGAAGATAATAGAAAACATAAGAAAGACTATAACAGCACACGGCGGCGAATATCATTTTGACACAAAAGTTTGTGACTTCACAGTAAAATCCGGAGCTGTAAGCGGTGTTGTTGACCAACACGGCAATAAATTTGAAGGTGCAGCCGTAATCTTGGCAACCGGACATTCAGCGCGCGACATTTACAATATGCTGTCAGCATCCGAAATCACAATTGAGCCGAAAGATTTTGCTATCGGAGTTCGTGTAGAACACAAGCAGTCGCTCATAGACAAAATACAATATCACGGCAACAAGCCGGAGTTAGATCTTCCGGCGGCGACATACAGCCTTGTCACTCAGGTAGGTGGCAGAGGCGTGTTTTCATTTTGCATGTGTCCGGGCGGCATCATTGTCCCTGCTGCTACAGAAGCCAACAGCTTGGTAGTCAACGGCATGTCCAACTCAAAGCGCAACTCGCCCTACTCAAATGCCGGCATAGTAGTAAGTGTTGGCAGCACAGATATTCCGGAATACTCGCAATACGGAGTGTTTCAGAATATGATATTTCAGCAGGAATTGGAAAAATCTTTCTTTGACAAAGATGGCAGGACATTAAAAGCACCGGCACAAAGGATGACAGACTTTGTCAAGGGCAAAATGTCCACCGATTTACCGGAGACTTCTTATCTTCCCGGTTTAAAGACATCGCCGTTACACAAAATGTTACCTATATTCATCGCTCACAGGATGCAACAGGCATTTATCAAATTTGACGACAAGATGAGAGGTTACTATACTAAAGATGCTACGCTTATAGGATTAGAGTCGCGAACATCATCGCCAGTAAGGATTGTTCGTAATAACGAAACTTTAGAGAGCATTAACATAAAAAGACTGTTCCCTTGCGGCGAAGGTGCGGGCTATGCCGGCGGCATTGTATCATCGGCAATAGACGGAATAAACGCCGCAGACAAAGTTAGTGAACTGTATAGCAACAACTTATAAACATTGATGATTTTTTTAATCAAAAAGTCATCAAATAAAAAAAAAATTGTATCTTTGCAATCGGGTAAGTCTTATACGACCAGCTCCCACTGAACTCCCCCAGGTTCGGAAGAAAGCAAGGGTAGGTGGTCGTAGCGGTGCGATATGAGTAGCTTACCCTTTTTTTATGGATTTTACTTGTTGTGAGACATTCATGGCAATACAGATAATAACGAAAGAAGATAATTGTCTTCTTCTAAACCCTTGATTTTTCTCGGAGAGTCTATCTCATGAATGTCATCATATAAAAACTAAAGCCTATGAAACTAAAAATATATCCTGAAAATCCTAATTCCAGAAGCATAAAAACAGTAGTTGAGTGCATAAAAGACGGTGGTATAATTATTTACCCTACAGACACTATTTACGGATTAGGGTGCGACATAAACCAGATTAAAACAGTTCACAAGATAGCACAGATAAAAGGCACTCAGATAGAGAAAGCTGATTTTTCGCTTATATGTTACGATTTAAGTAACATCTCCGACTTCACCAAGCCTTTTCCGAACAACGTATTTAAGCTGATGAAAGCCAACCTGCCCGGAGCTTTCACCTTCATCTTAAACGCCAACAGCAATGTACCAGCTTTGTTCAAATCCAAAAAGAAAACCATCGGTATCCGTGTACCGGACAACAATATTGTAAGAGAAATAGTTAAAATCTTAGGCAATCCGATAGTCACCACATCTATAAAAGATGATGATGAAATTATTGAGTACACTACCGATCCCGACCTCATCTATGAAAGATATGAAAATCTTATAGACATTATGATAGACGGCGGATACGGAGATAATCAACCATCAACAGTAGTAGATTGCACAAGCGATGAGCCAAGCATTGTCCGACAGGGTAAGGGAATTTTAAAATGGTAAAATGTTTATCTAAAAGTTCTATCATAATTAATTTAATTTAAGAATTAATGCTATCTTTGTAAAAATTTTTTTCATGGAAAACAAGAAGCTCAAAAAATGGGAAAACAGGTTGTTATTTGGTGCTATTGCAGGCGGAATATTATTGCTATATCGGACACTATTATTAATAGCAGGTACCAATTTCAACAGCATAACCTCATTTCTGAACTTTGCATTTGTCGCATCATTGATGATACTTTCAATGGTAAAAGGGACAAACAAATACCGTGATGATTATTTTGACGGTTATATAAGCTACAAAACGAGTTTTACTCATGGATTTTTTATCAACCTGATAACAGGAGTGCTTGCTAATATTCCGGAATGGGTATACACTTCCTTTTTTGGTGGCAAAAAAGTTTTACTTGAAACAGCTTATAATACAATGTACGAAATTTACGGCTCTAATTTTACTGATTTGTATTTCCCTTTTTTCGAAAAGATGTACCAACCTATTCCTATGCTGTTCTTCACTATCATAG
>Ga0265294_10008358_pt1 | contig 12110 bp, 16 predicted proteins | sample MunlanPumphouse3_FD_192504 | JGI IMG/M metagenome (GOLD analysis project Ga0265294, IMG submission 192504) | Groundwater microbial communities from a municipal landfill in Southern Ontario, Canada - Pumphouse #3 | ecosystem: Environmental > Aquatic > Deep subsurface > Groundwater | place... | reverse complement strand
TTCATCTCAACCATTTACAACTGACCTTATTAACTCTAATAGAGAGATGTTTAAATATTGTTTAGTATGGAATAAAAATGTACCAACCGGAATGTCTTCGGCAAAATATAGACCTATGAAATATCATGAAGACATTTGTGTTTTTTATAAAGGAAAACAAACCTATAATCCAATAATGAAGCCAAGAGAAGGAATAGGAAAAGCGTGTTATAATTATGACCATTATTGTGGTGAATCTAACCATGTAAAATACGAAAAGGTAAAGAAAAAGTATGATCCTAATTTTGTTCAACCTAGCACAGTATTAAATTTCAATGTAGTACCAAACCGAAATGGTAAATTACACCCTACGCAAAAACCGGTAGATTTATGTGAGTACCTAATTTTAACATATTCAAATGAAGACGATACAATTTTAGATAATTGCATGGGTTCTGGCTCTACAGGTGTCGCTTGTTTAAATACAAATAGGAATTTTATTGGAATTGAAAAAGATGATAAGTATTTTAAGATTGCAAAGAAAAGAATAAAACAACATAAAAGTGATATTAAAAACAAAAGGAATTAAATGTTTTGATAAAATATCAGAAATTTTTGATGGAACTCAATTTTAAGTAGGTTTTATGAAATTAATACATGGTGATTGTTTAGAAAAAATGAAGAAGATGTCGGATGAATCAGTTGATGCAATAATAGTTGATATTCCTTATTTTAATGTAGTTAAAGATGATTTCGATAATCAGTGGGGAAATAAAGAAGAATACTTATTATGGTGCAATAATATTATTGCCCAGATGTATAGAATATTAAGAAAAAGTGGAAGTATAATGATGTTTACCGGAAGACAGCATAATCATTCTATTTGTTTATTATTAGATACTAATGGATTTATTGAGAAGAGAATTATTATTTGGTCAAGAAAACGTGGGTTTAATACAACACGAGGACATGCATTATCTAGTGGATATGAGCCTATTTGTTACTATACTAAAAGTGAAGATTATACATTTAATAGTATAAAAGTAAAAGTAAACTCAACTAGAAAAGAATACACTAAAACTATACTTAAGGATGGTGTTTCTTTATCCGATGTTTGGTCTGATATACCAGCTCTTCCTCATAATTCTAAAGAAAAAGTAAATCATCCAACACAAAAACCGATAGCTTTAATGGAAAGATGTATTTCCTTAATATCGAATAAGGGTGATATGATTTTAGACTTTTGTATGGGTTCAGGTTCCACAGGAGTTGCTTGTTTAAATACAAATAGGAATTTTATTGGAATTGAGAAAGACGATAAGTATTTTGAAATTGCTAAAAATAGAATAAAACAACATAAAAGTGATATTAAAAACAAAAGGAATTAAATGTTTTGGAATAAATTAAAAACTCCTTCAATAGAGGAGTACACAAGAATTAAAAGACTGATTACTTCACATTCTACATTTTTTCAAATGTAGAATGTGCCACTAATATTCTATATGGTAGAAGTACTAGATATTATCTTTTAACCATATCTATTAATGCAAAACTATCTAACTCCGTTATATCAGGTTCTTCTTTTGAAGAAGCGTTTATTAGATTTGCAAATGTACAAAATTTGCCATTTGTTCTTGTAAACAATGTAGAAATTGATGTATCTACCTATACCTATTTAGACATAAGATATAGTGTTGAATCTCAGCTTAGAGTGGAAGGATTTAAGGTAGTTCATTTTAATTAGAGGATAATTATGAAATTTTATTTTATAAATTTATTAGTCCCTTTCTTCACTTCATTTTTCGTTTGTTTTATTTTGTTACGAATTATAAAAACAAAAAGAGAAATAAAAGAAATAACTAATAAAATCGAGCAATGTTTTAAACATACACAAGGAAACCTAAAATACTACTATAGATTTTCAACAAACTACTCCGATTATATTTATAGTACTACATTTAGTAGCAGTAAACAGTATACCTATGATGAATTTTATGGTATATGCAAAAGTATAATTGAAAATATAGTAATAAGCAATATTAATAATGCGGATATTGATGATAGTATAAGAAAGTATTTTAGGATGGATACCGTACTAAAAGAAGAATTTAATCTTCAAATGAGCATACATGGTTTTGAAATACACGAACTAGATATTTGTCAAGCTGTTGACGTTGATGCATATTCATTTATAAAGAATGAATTTAAAGAAGAGTTATCAGATATTATTTTTAGAAAATGTAAAATTAATGGGACGGTAACTAACGAATCAAATTTTAAAATGTGGTTAGTGGATAACAATTTAGAGTTTTTAATAATCAATCAAAGGAATAAAAAATGAAAATTATTGATTTAATAACTAAGCAAAAGAGACTACGAGAACAACTAGTATTTTTTAGTCAGATGGTTAATACCGATATTCAATGGCTTTCTCCTGCATATCCTAATTTGGTTTCCATATGTAAACAGCTATTGCTAGTGTACAAGGTGTGTGAATCTGTGAAATGCAGTAAAAGTAAAATGAGGAAACAACTAGATTCTTTTTTAATTAACTACAGTGATGACAACGAACTAAATACACATGAAAGTATGCTTATAAATAGATACACATACATTCTAAAAAGAAACTGGATGACATTTTACCAAGAAGATATAGCAAGCTTTAGAAATAGACTAAATGAAATAAAGTAATGTTTCAATACATTTAATAAAGGAGATAAGTATGAAAACTAGATTATTAACAGAAAAGCAATTGATGGAAGAATCTAAGCATTCTATCCTGGTAGATCTTAAACAATCTTCTATCCTACCAATGGTTGTAGTTGATGAAGATGATATTGAGGAGAGTGTTCTAGTAGCATCCTCACTTACTCGTGCAACGTACAAAAGTAACCACCTACCTTCTTCTGTATCTCTTACGTTAATTGAACGAAAGGAAAAAGATCTATATGAAGAACGGACTGCGAACTTTGTAATTGATGAGGTTCCAGATTGTGTTTGTGATATTGACAGAAAAACTAAACTTGGTGAACTCATTTATTTGTTGATAGAAGAGGTAGAAAGAAAAACAGGAAAAGATAAGGATCAGATTATTGATAAATTTTCAAGAGAAGTGATATGCGGTTAGTTGATTTAACAAATAAACAATTAGTAGAGAAGGTACGAGATTTATACCCTGATAGTAGAATAGAAAGAGCATTTGACCTTCCAGAAAATTGTATTATAGCGGTTAATAGAAATGAAAATTCAGATCCGTGTATTATTGCATTATTAAGATGCATAGTATTTTTTCCAGATTTGGTTCAGATTGCAGAATCAGGATTTACAAAAGGTGTAGATTCCTTTGTTACACTAGATACCTATACATATGAAAATGCTCCTTATGAAGTTGAATGTATTCAAGTATATAATAGCACCCGAAAGATGTACACAATGCCTTGTCATATTCTACAGGATATGGGTGATGAAAGAGTAAAGATACTTGTTTTTGGTAATAGGTTTAAAAGCGGTACTGAAAAACAAAGTAGGATTAGGTACGTCAGCAAACTAAAAGTGAGAGAAAGGAAAATACAACTATGACACATTATGATATGCCGGAACATCCAGACGAAAAGTCTAATTGGAGTGTTGCCTTACTAAGATGCACTAGGTGTAATTCTGTCAAAAAGTTATCTATTGAGAATGGTAGTGAATCTAGAATAACTTTTTGTAGAGTATGTGGTGAACCTACTTTAATGAAAAAAGTTCCTGGTTGTCCTCCTAAACTAACTACTATGCCACATTTTGATTTTAAAATAGCTCCAGGTAAAGAAACAAAAGAGGACTCAGAAATGAAAAATGAAGAACTAGAAAATAAATCAGAAGAGCTTAAAAGTAAAATACGTTCTTTAGTAGAGGATAAAATACAAAAAACAAATTTATTTTTCAAGGATACAGGTTTACTTTGTACACAAACATATTTAAAAATTGAAGAAGCATCAGAAATATTTAAGCAGTATGGGTTAGACGATAACATATCCTGTGTTATATCATTTAATTATTCAGGATGGTCTTTTTGGTTTTATTACAAAGGAATATCGTGTAGTACACAAAATTACACTGTGGATAAAGTATATCTTCTACAACTATTATCCGATTGTGTAAAGCAGAATACAAGTACACCAAACTTTCCAAAAGAAGAAAAACTTGAAAAGAGTAATCCAAATAATCGTGTTTTTGGAATGCTACCTATGAATAAAATTACTATTCACAAACAGTATAAAACAGAAAATGGTAATATTATAATAGACGCTGGAAAATGTGGGTGGTCTATAACATACCCAGATTATTCTAGTGAATGGAAAGATGTAGAGGATACGGATGAAAATAATTTCAATGCCGCATTGTTGGTTGCTAAAGCAGAACACAAGGAATGTGTAGAAATACCAAAAATAGATAGTAAGGTAGAAAAATGAGGTTTGAAGAAGCATACTCAAAATTTTCTCCTATGTGGGAATCTCCTTTTAGATTTTATCACACAAAAGAAAATCATCTAGATCCAATGCTGAAACAATGTGATACAATCGAATTAAAATATTTTGCATTGTTTCATGACATTGTTTATAATCCTTATTCAAACACAAATGAAGAAGATAGTGATAAAATATTTGTAAACAATGCTTGGGATTTTGAAGATCTTCATGATCCAGAACTAGTTTCAGCTATGATAGCGTACACCAAGACACATGAGCAAACTATTAGCAAAGAAGTAAATAAGGCTATTCAACTAGATATGAGTGTACTTTATTCTAGTTTTAAGGATCTTGTAATTTATGAAAATTTAATATTTAAGGAATTTCAGAAAACTCCTTTGAATTTGTACATTCAAAAAAGAGTAGAATTTTTAGAAAAGTACGAACACATAGGAAATATTTCTGAATTAATAAACTATGTAAAGCATAAAAAGTATTCTATAGGAATATATCCTGGTAGCTTTAACCCGTTTACGATAGGTCACCTAGACATTTTAGATAAGGCGGAGAAACTATTTGACAAGGTGATAGTTGTTAGAGCAGTAAACATAGAAAAAGTAAAACCTGAATTTGATATGCCAAATTTAGCAAATGAGATAATTAATCATTCAGGTTTAATTACTGACCTGTTTAATAATGGAGAGATTTTAATAAGAGGTATCCGAGGATCTAACGTTATGGAAGAAATAGAATATATGGATTGTGTAAATAGCATAAAGGAAATTCCATTTATTCATTTAGTGTGTGATCCAAATAATAGAATAGTAAGTTCAACATATGTAAATAGTCTTAGAAAATATGGATGTCAGCAATACAAAAATTTCATTGTTTAGTTGGAGGATTACATTGGGTTTAAAACAATTTAGATTTTTCAATAAACAAATAAGAAGGTTGAACATGGAAAATGAAGTTGGGTATATGAAAATTCGTTTAGACGATTCCAGAATTAGTCCCTATGCTAACGAGATTCTTCAACAACTTCCAGATGGTTTTACCTTTAAGGGTATTACAAATGTTTTTAATTGTAATTCTAATATAGTCAAAACTCTTTTTAAAATGTTTAAGTTCGAGGAGTTGAATCCAGAAATTAATTTCGACATTATACCATGTACAGATAGCATAAATTCGGCGGACACCTTTATATTCAAAATACTTAGTTCGAGAGAACGGGAGGATGTTATACACATAGAACAACACAATAAAATAGCTATGGATTCTACTTATGTATGTATAAAGGCTAACCTAAAAAATATTAAAAAAGAATACAAAGATTGTATTATACCAGAAGATGAATTTTAGTTTTGAATATTAGAGGATAAAACATGTTAGTAAAAATTAACGATAAATTATATGCAATTGATTTTAGTTATCAAGACTTTCCTTGTATTAAAATATCAAAGGATAACTTTGGTAGACACGTTGAGACTACCTGGTTTGAACGATACACAGCTTGTAAAATTACTCCTATGGATGATAAGGAAACATTTTATTCCGCAACTTCAAGGTGTTTTTACAAGGATCATTTTGTAAAAGCTACTGGAAGGTTAAATTCTCTTAATACAGTAGTATTAAGCATAATTAACAAAAGACCTGAAATGTTTAATGATCCAAATTCATTAAACGTCATAGTTAACAGGTACAATGAGATATTTAAAAATAAAATTGGACGTTCCAAACGCTATCCTAACACCTTTGTTCCAATATACAGTGAACATTTAGTGAAATAGTATGAAAGGTAGAAATTTTAGTCCTTTACTATTGTCTATGCTAATTTCTATACCCATGTTCCTTTTATCTGTAGTAATTTTGTTTCTAGGTGGATGGAAAATTGGAGAAATAATAAAAAGTATTCTACAAGGATAATCATATGATACCAGGTGTAATTATAAAAGAATCGAATGAATCAAAACAGGATTTAGTAGATAGACTTGTGGATGCTTATAACAATTCTGAATTTACTGCGGTTAATGAAGATAGCATAGCTGGAATGAGAAGTCAAAAATCGTATATACTTTATCTTTGTAAAACATACAATTTAAAATGTAAACCTATTAGACAGTTTAGAATATCAGTGGATGAAGTAGTTTAATAAATCTGTAAAATATCAGTATCCCTCTAAAAAGCTAATGACAAGATAGAATATAGATTCAGGGATTTATTAAATCGAAAGGTTATATTAACCAATAGATTCTTGTAGGTGTTCATAGCATTTTGTAATACACGCTTAGTAGTGTCGAGCGAAGGCGTATGTACTGTGGTTGCACTCATTATAATTCTGTCCTTTTTAATTTGGCTTTGGTAAAATAGGGTTTGGCATGAATAAAGAAATAAAAGAAGATTTTGATCTTAGGCTTCTGGATGATGAGCATCGTATTTATGACCATCCTTCAGACAGTAATGTTACTTGTAGTTGCACAGGATGTAGTTGTTTAGTTATACTGGTAATAATTTCAATACCAATATTAACGTTTTTATTTTTATAAGGAGTTTCCTATGTATGTTGCTTTAGAAGGAATTGATGGATGTGGAAAAACATCAATAATTAAAAAGATAAAAGAAGATTATCCAGAAGTTATTAGAACAAGAGAGCCTGGTGGTAGTCCGCTTGCTGAACAGATAAGAAGCGCGGTTCTAACAAAAGAAATAGTGGACAACTATGACGCTTTTTCTATTCAGGTAGCTTTATTAGGGGCAAGAAGTGATTCTGTAAAGTACAATTCTGGGTACAATAATCTTATTTCTGATAGATGCTTTTTAAGTATTGCATACAGCGGCATATTTCCAGACAGTGAAGAAGGAATTAAACTTTCAAAAATAAATTCTCTTATTTGCACCAGAATCCCAGATCCTATTATATACCTTTCTATCTCTGCTGAAACTAGTGTCGAACGTTTACAAAGTAGAAAAAACTTTGAGTCCTATGATACCATTGATATTGAAGTAATAAAAGAAAGAATCAGATGCTATGAAGAATGGATAACCTTCTTTAGATTACAAAATATAAACATAATAACGGTTAATGCAAATAGATCTTTTCAGGAAGTCTATGAAGATGTTGATGCTCTTCTCAGTTTCTTTAAATAATTAGGCTATAAAAATGTATTTAGATAGTAGGTACGAAAGTTATTGCAAAATGCATAACTGCTCACCGGTTTCAAATAAAGAGCAACTTGTTTTACTTAGATTAGCACAGCAAGGAAATAGACAAGCTACTGAAAAATTAGTAGCCTCTTGTTACAAGTTCGTTTTAGGTTGTGTAGTGCAAAGAGGTCATAGTGAAGCAATAGCAAATGATCTAGTTCAAGAAGCACTAATGATACTTGTAACCAAGGCTATTCCAAAGTATGATTTTAGTTCTGGATATAACTTTATATCCTACGCAGTATATTGGATAATGGTTTCAATAACAAAATATTCTCAACGTAATTTATCCGACTTCCCATTTTGTATTCCAGAAAACATAGCTTATCAATATTTAAGAGTAAAAGGATCAAAAAAGTATGAGTCAGTTCAATGCGTAGGCGGAACAACTAAATTAGTATGCATTGATGATACTTTAACAGATGACGTTGATGCCTATGTTAAGAAAAAAGATATAGATAATGTGTTAAACTTTTCTTGTTTATCCGATTCTGATAGTTTTGGTAAAAAGGAAGGAAAGGATGATGCTTTAAATATATTTGATATGATAGGAGAGCAAGATCATACTCTAGATATTAAGGAACTAAAAAATACCGTAACTGAATTAATTAGTGGTCTTCCTAAAAGAGATAAAGACATTATAACAAAGTATTATGGTCTTGGTGATCTTCCAAGTATTAGAGCCAAAGAAATTGGAGTAGAGTATGGATGTTCACAGCAACGTATTCAGCAGATTATAAGAAGAAGTAGAGAAAAGATCGAGTGTAAGTTTAATAAATAGTTTTGGTTTAGTTTTTACATAAAAAAGTCAGTCCCTGCAATTTTTGCGGGGATTTTTTGTCTTCAAACGGAGAAAAATGCAAAATGTGCAAATGTCATGAATATGGATTTACTCTAAACAGATCATGCGGACTTTCTAACTGTAAGTTTCACATAGAATCGGATAAATATAAAAAATGCCTTCATCAATATATTGCGGAAAAAGGTACGGGAGGAATAGGAGAATATGAAATAGGGTCTTTATTGAATATACAACCAAAAGAAATAAAGACGTCTGTATCAAGAAGTATAGACGATTTACGAATACAAAAAATGGATTCGTTATTAGAAAGAGGTAATGAGCTTGAATTTGTAGAAGGAAGTGAAATATGTGTGGTGTGCAGTAAAAAATGTGATAATCCAATACCTGTTAGTGAGCAAAGTGGATTATGCTACTGTTCCTCTAGATGTAAATCATTAATACCCCCTAAACTTATCCTTATAATGCAAAGGATGGGCGTAGATGAAAGAACTGTATTAATAACTGCTGTTAGATGCTTACCTGGATTATCCATAGCAGAACTTTTAGGTCTAGATTGTGAAGAAATAGAGCAGTTTAGAAAAGGAAAGGTAAAAAATTTGAAGCTAAAACAGCTTAGAGAATTATTTTTTAATTTATTCAATGTTAGGATTACTGAAGTAACTGTAGACAGTTTTGAAGCTGATATTGAATATTCACCTACAGAGAAAAGTATAGAATATGATCTACCATTAAACAAAGCGATGACCTACTGTGACTCAGATTTAATAAGATTGGGAATATTGATAAAATGCTGTGGTTAACATATTTTTCAAATTTTTATTATACAAGTAAAGAAAATAACTAAACCTAGGTATACTATGAAATTCAAGTACAAAGACCAAATAGTTACTGCTTCTTCTAAGGATGAGGCTATAAAGAAAATCAAATTATCTGAATTATCGGATAAAGAAAAGAAGGATATATTTAGAAGGGCAAAGAGAGGTGATAAATCTATTCTTAAACTTCCTAATAAGTTTTTAACTATGAAGGAAAACAATAGGTTTGAATGGAACCCTGTTCATTACCTAGCTCAAAATCATGTAGTAGAAATTCTAGATTTACCTAAAAGTATTTTAATGAGTACAGAAAGTAGAAAGGAAACACCTGTTCATCGGTTAGCCGACACTGTTAAAAAAGAAGTAATAAAAAAATTACTTGAACTTCCTGTGGGGTTATTGACTATGCAAGATAAGGATGGAGAAACTCCGGTTCATTGGTTAGCTTGGTACAGGGTTAATAGAAAATATGTGCGAGAATTTCCTAAAAAAGTATTAATGATTAGGGATAACAAAGGACAAACTCCTGTTGATATATCAGAATTACCACGCCAACAACCATAAAGAATAGAAAAATAATAGAGGAATACCTGTGGCTAAATCATATTGGATACGACAAACACCTGAAACTCAAACTCAGGTAGCGGTACAATTTGGTACAGACAGAGTAACCTCTATTGTTAAATCTTGTTTGCTAGATTATATTGCTTCTTTTTTAGACAGTAATGGAAAAAACAGAGGATTTGTTTCTTCTGCTTTTCCTAGCATGAGTATTTATTTGTCGGATGAACAAAAAGAAAATATATCGAAAGACCCTACTAAAAGGGAAATTCAATTAAAAAGTCTTTACGGAAGAGTTAAAGAAAAACTTCCCTGCATACTGCTGGATGATAATTCAATAGTTCTTAAACCTGCTGGTTTAGGTAAATGTAATTCGGTAACTCTTTTAGATAATAAAACACAGTTTTGGTTTAGATGTATTCGAGACGTTACAGTTTCATGCATTATAGGGGCAAATACACAAACTGATTGTGCCTCAATAAGAGATGCAGTATCGGTGATGTTTGGGGAACTATGCAAATTTATTAATGGTAACATATTACTAAAAACGCATGACGATTCTTCGTCCTGGACAGTAACACTAAACAGTCAGCCTCCTGAATTAGGAAACCCTGAAAGAATACCTGCAAGTACCGGAGAATCTACGAATAATTTTGTAGCATTTTCTACTGGAACTATTACTTGTAGATTCGAGGGAGGTTTCGCAGTTGAAATGCCAGCTACATCACATACTATTGAACAAACTTCTTTTACCTATACACTGGAAGCACCAGAATCAGTAGAAGTTGGTAAAGTGGGTATAGTAGAAATTAAAAATGCAAGACCATTCGGTATGCGTTTAACCTCTTCAAATGCAAACATAGCATCATTAGTTAGGATAAGTCCTACTAAGTTCAGATTGTTAGCTAGAAGAAAAGGTACAATTAAAATACAGTTAATAGACGAATGTCTTTCAACAAAAAGACAACAATGGTCTAGTTTTGCTCCTCAAATAGTTCAAGAAAAAACAGTACAAGTAATATAAATAAACCTTTTATGAGGAAGTAACTTATGGCGGAACTGCTATATACTACAAAATATGTTAAACCTGGTGCATACATTGGCCAGTTAATTGAGCCCAGCAGTACTGACCTTCCTTCTGCCGCAAGAATTCCTACGGCTATTGGTAAGGGAAGTAGACTAGCTCAATCATCGAATGCAGTAGTAACTCGTGCCTATGTGTATGACGAAACTATATCATTTTCTTCTTCCAGTCCTTACAATGCTACATTGCTTCACCCTGCAATAATGAATCAGGATTTAGCACAATTAATAAGAGTAAGTGACGGATCTGTTATTATCGAATCACATTGGTCATTTGTAGACGCAAATACCATTACACTCTATGAAGAGGAATACGATTCAGGAGAATTCACTTTTTCATATCAATCTTCGGATTCAAATGTTCTAGACCCAGCTCCAGTTGATGACATACGTCAATTTGTGTGTGTTGGTGATACGATGGATTCTAATAAATACAAAGAAGGAAGAGATTTCTATTTGGAAATGGAACTTTCTGAAATTGTAGAAAAAGGAACTACTGTTGTATCTACTGATTTGGAATTTGACCAAAGATATAGTTCTGAATCTTTGTATCCTGTAGTTACTCCGGTAACTAAAACAGGTACAGGAAATGGAACACTAGCTATTAATCTTGCTGATTTTTCAGATTTGGGATTCAATAGTACAGCAACATTTACAGTAGAAGAAGTTACACTTTCAGGTAGCGATTTAGCTTCAGTTACATTCTCTTATGAATATCAATCAAGTATTACCGGTAACCTTGCTGGTGGAACGGTTGTTATTCCTGTAACCGTAGATACTGAAACGTATCAAAATGTTCTAGTTGCACTTTCTGCTACTTCTGGTGCATTATCCTCTACCTCTTTTGTTGTTGCAGATACATTTACATACACCATTATTGCTGGTAAGATATTTACTAGTGCAAAGGATAATAGAAATGTAACCTTGAAACTTACTCAAAAGGCAACTGTTGTTAAGGCAGTTACCGCTATTGGTGATGGATCAAAGGTTGTAGCTGTTGATACGGATGCACAAGAGATTAGTTTTGGGTCAAGTGCTCATTCAATTGTTGTAGGCGATGTTGGTGCTACAAGTTTTGATGCTAACGTTACCTATTTCATTGACGCAACTAGAACACAAACTGAAAAGGTTACTGTTGACGCAGTTAATGGGCTGATTGATGCAAGCGATGTTATTGTTACGTTAGCTACAGGAATGAAGATTACATTCAAAACCGCA
>Ga0265294_10008357_pt1 | contig 12111 bp, 6 predicted proteins | sample MunlanPumphouse3_FD_192504 | JGI IMG/M metagenome (GOLD analysis project Ga0265294, IMG submission 192504) | Groundwater microbial communities from a municipal landfill in Southern Ontario, Canada - Pumphouse #3 | ecosystem: Environmental > Aquatic > Deep subsurface > Groundwater | place... | reverse complement strand
GATCTATTTGTAAAATAGCATTTAACGTAATCGCTATTTTATTGTTTGTCTGATATTGTTTCACCATTTCAAAAATGATTTTTTCAATATCAAGAAAACTTATTTTCTTTCTCATAAATAAATCAACAGCAGCTTCATTTGCTGCATTATAAACTGTCGGTAGGATTCCTCCACTTTTTCCAACTTGATAAGCGAGTTCTAACATCGGGAAACGAGAAAAATCCATAGCTTGGAATGATAGATTTTTCATGTTTATAAAATCCAACATTTTTATAGCTTCATTTTTGATATGATGCGGATGTGTAAGTGCATACTGAATTGGTAGCATCATATTGGGATAAGACATTTGTGCAATAATTGAGCCATCATTATACTCCACCATCGAGTGAATAATACTTTCTGGATGAAGAATTGTCTTAATTTTTTCATAAGGCATACTGAATAGATGGTGCGCCTCAATCACTTCTAATCCCTTATTAACCATTGTTGCAGAATCAATTGTTATTTTTTTACCCATTGACCAATTTGGGTGCTTTAAGGTTTCCTCAAGAGAAACGGTTGCTAGTTCCTCTCTAGTTTTATCCCGTAAAGCTCCACCGCTTGCAGTAATGATTAGATTGGCAACATCTTCTCTTTTCCCTGATAATAAGCATTGATAAATAGCACTATGTTCACTATCTATGGGGAAAATGTTTACTTCATACTGCTTAGCAAGAGCCATAACCAACTCTCCACCAGCAACTAATGTCTCCTTATTTGCTAACAAGACATCCCTTTTTTTCATAATAGCCGCAATCGTAGGTGCAAGACCTATCATTCCTACAACGGCATTTATTAATAATCCTTCTCCTTCGCCATACGTAGCAACATCAATTAATCCTTGTTCTCCACAAGCAAAAGTTATCTTTGGAAATTTAGTTTGCAAATATTCTTTGTCTTTTTGACAAGCCACACTGACAAACTCTGGTCTAAATTCTGTGATAATTGCTATCGCTGCTTCAATGTTATGGCCAACAGAAATTGCTTTTAAAGAGTATTCTTTACTATTTCTGATAATATTTATGGTTTGTTGACCAATGGAACCACTTGCTCCTAATAAGCATATATTTTTCATCTTAAACTCCTATTAATAATAACTCGGCTGATTGAACAATGATATAAAACCAAATACCTGCATATAGCAAACTATCAAAGCGATCTAAAATACCACCATGTCCAGGAAAGATATTAGAGAAATCCTTTATTTCATAACCTCTTTTGATCTTTGAGGCAATTAAGTCTCCTAATTGAACTGTTATTGATAACAAAGCAGATAATCCAATCACTCCTATGATGGTTAGAAAAATTTCATTTGTTTGTGGGTTGATGATTTTCATCAGAAAAGCCACTATTGTTCCGAACACAATCCCTGCAACAAATCCTGCAATTGCACCTTCAACTGATTTTTTTGGGCTTATTTCTGGACATAATTTGTGCTTGCCAAATTTAATACCAATTAAATAAGCAAATAAATCAGTAGCAACAACAATGGTATACACATAAACAAAACTTTTTATGCCATTAAGTTCAACCAACGTTTTATTCAAATGGATTGGTTTTAAATATCTAATGCTCATCACATAACCAAAAATTAGCCCTGCATAAGCTAAGCTAGCTAAGCTACCAAATACTTCTTTTGTTGTCGTATGTGGTTTAAAAATTAACAAACCTAAGGTAATCGCACTAAAAGCCATGAAAGCAATCAACACATAGAAGTGACTGATAAAATATTCATTTAAATTATCAATATCTCCATTAGCTTTTTTGGTTGCTAAACAAGCAAGAGCAGCAATTATTCCTGAAAATATAGGAACAATATAGCGAAACATCTTCATAGCTGGAGATTTTTGATACATCATATTGATTAATTCGTAAGTCGCTAGCATACTAAACACGATTGCAACAGCAAAAAATCCCCATTCAGCGATTGGGTGATCTATTACCACTAATGGTAATAAAACTATAATCATAAAAAAAGCAGTAATTATTCTTTGTTTCATTTAAGTCCTCCAAAGCGACGGTTGCGATTCTTATATTCATCAATTGCCTTGTCTAAATCTCTTCTTCTAAAATCTGGCCATAATACATCTGTGAAATACAATTCACTGTAAGCTATTTGCCAAAGCAAAAAATTACTGATTCTAATTTGATTACTTGTTCTAATTAACAAGTCTACTACTGGTAAATCTTTGGTGTATAGATAATCATAAAACAATTTTTCATTAATATCATTTAATTTGATTTTATCTTCTTTTAAAGCCATAGCAATATGTTTGGTCGCATTCAGGATTTCATCTTTGCCACCATAATTGAACGCAATGGTAAAATTTATATTACTATTATTCATAGTTTCGCGTTCTACTTCAATAATTTTCTGCAACAGCTTTTCACCAAGATTATCTTTTCGACCTATCACTCGCAGTTTGACTCCATTATCTCTCATTGTCTGACGATAGGATTCCAAGAACTGTTCTGGTAGTTTCATTAAGTAATCAACTTCTTCTTTTGGTCTTGACCAATTTTCAGTGCTGAAAGCAAACACTGTTAAATACTCAATTCCAATTTGCTGGCAATATTTGACAGTATTAATTAAGGTTTGTACTCCTTTTCGGTGGCCAAAATTCCTCGGTAATCCGCGTTTCTTTGCCCATGTGCCATTACCATCCATAATGATAGCAATATGTCCTGGTAATCTTTCTTTCGCATCATTCATAGAATTCACCTTCTATATATTATACATTATATTAGTGTTTTTTTCTAGATATATCGCATTTTTATTCAGCAGAAATGAGCAATAATGTCATAAAAAGAGCGCTTAATTATGATAGCGCTCTAAATTTATTCTTATTTTTCTAAGCAAGCTCCAATAAAACTTGTAAATAAAGGATGGGGTCGTTGTGGTCGCGATAGAAATTCAGGATGGAATTGACAAGCGACAAACCAAGGATGATCGGCTATTTCCATTATTTCAACAAGATTTGTTTGAGGGTTGATTCCTGAAGCAATCATCCCAAAATTTTCTAAAACATCTAAATACTTATTATTTAATTCATATCGATGACGATGACGTTCTTTAATCGTTGATTTTTGATATGCCTGATAAGCGTGAGTGTCTTTTCTCACATTACAATCATACAATCCAAGGCGTAACGTTCCACCTAGTGAGATTCCTTTATATTGGTCTGGTAAGTAATCAATGACAGGAGTGCTGGTATTTTCCGTAAATTCAGTGGAATTGGCATCTTTAATTCCAACAACGTTTTGCATATATTCTACAACAGCAATTTGCATTCCTAGACAAATACCAAAATATGGAATTTTTTTTGTACGTGCATAACTACATGCCAGCATCTTCCCTTCAATTCCTCGGGGGCCAAAACCACCAGGAACTAAAATACCATGTGCATGTTGCAATAATTCATCAATATTTTCCGCGTTTACTTTCTCTGAGTTAATCCAGTCAATGATTATCTTCTTACCAAAATAATATCCAGCATGTTTTAACGCTTCGCTTATTGATAAATAAGCATCATGTAAATCAGAATATTTACCTACTAAAGCAATTTTAATTTCCCCATGTAAATTTTTAATCTTTTTGATGAGTTCATTCCATTCAGTCATATTCAAAGGGGCTGTAGTTAGTCTGAAATGATGACAAATATACTGATCAACTTTTTGCTTTTCAAATTCACAAACCATTTCATAAAGAATACTGACATCCTTAGCAACAACAACCGCATCTTTATCAACATCACAAAATAAAGATATCTTTTCTCGATAGCTATCATCAATATTAACTTCTGATCGCAGAACAATCATGTCTGGTTGAATACCTAACGATTTTAGTTCTTTAACACTATGTTGTGTTGGCTTTGTTTTAATTTCATTAGCAGAGCGAAGAAACGGCACTAACGTAGTATGAATATAAAATGTATTCTCATAACCAACTTCACGGCGCCACTGTCTAATTGCTTCTAAAAATGGTTGTGATTCAATATCACCAACTGTTCCACCAATTTCTGTAATTATAACATCTGCTTGAGAATTTAATGCTGCTTTACGAATTTTGTCTTTTATTTCATTGGTAATATGAGGAATTACTTGAACCGTTCCACCGTTGTAATCACCGTGTCGTTCTTTTTCAATAACAGACTTATAAATTTTACCTGACGTGATATTAGAATCTTGTGACAAATTTTCGTCAATAAAACGCTCATAATGCCCTAAATCCAAATCTGTTTCTGCACCATCATCCGTTACAAAAACTTCACCATGTTGATAAGGACTCATTGTTCCGGGATCAACATTGATGTAAGGATCAAATTTTTGCATGAACACTTTCAAACCACGGTTTTTCAACAATCTTCCTATACAAGATGCTGTTATTCCCTTTCCAAGACTAGAAACAACACCTCCAGTAACAAAAATATACTTTGCCATAATAATTCCTCCTCATTATATAAAAAAATCTCCCACAGGGGAGATTCATTTTCTAATTGCGCAATCTTTAGCGCCCTTATTATTATAGCAAAACTTTTTTTATAAATCAAGATATTTTTCTATTTTTAATCTTTTTAATCAACTTCGCTATCTCATTAACAATGATAATTACAAAGGCTAAACCAAAGCATAATGCCAAGTGGGCAAACGATAGCGCTTCAAGCTTAAAGATTTTTGCTAGTGGACTTACGTAAATGATTAATAATTGTAATCCTAACCCTAATAAAAACGCAAAAATTATGTACTTGTTATTAAAAGTTTGGCGCGAAAAAATTGATTTTTCACTTTTCACATTAAATGCATGAAGTAGTTGCACAGTTGCCAGTGTAAGAAACGCCATTGTTTGACCAAGATAATTATCTGGATTGATTGTGTGACCGATAATATACGCTGTTAATGTTAGTATACCAATAACAAGTCCTTGCCATGCAATGGAAAATCCCATTTTATTGGCGAAGAAACTTTCTTTTTTATCACGTGGTTTTTGTTCCATTACTTTTTCATCTGGTTTTTCTAGCCCGATGGCAAAAGCAGGAAGACTATCTGTAATCAAATTAACCCATAGTAAATGCATTGGTAATAAAGGAACACCTAAAGTCAAACTGGAAAATGCAGTAAGCAAGGAAGCAAATAGAATTGTTATGATTTCTCCTATATTGCTAGATAATAAATATTTAACTGTCTTCTTAATGTTTTCATAAATACCTCGCCCTTCACGAACAGCATTGATTATTGTTGCAAAATTGTCATCAACAAGAATCATCGCTGCGGCTTCTTTCGAAACATCAGTTCCAGTAATTCCCATTGCACAACCAATATCTGCTGTTTTTAAAGCGGGAGAGTCATTTACGCCATCTCCTGTCATAGCTACAACTTTACCTTTTTTTTGCCACATATCTACAATTCGCACTTTATCTTCTGGGGCTACACGAGCATAGACAGAATACTTTTCAATATTTGCAAACAATTCTTCATCCGTTAGGTTATGTAGTTCTTCACTCGTAATTGCTACTTCCCCAGCTCGTAGAATACCAAGTTCAGTTGCGATTGCTGAAGCTGTAATTACATGGTCTCCTGTTATCATAATTGTTCGCATGCCTGCAGCTGTTGCTACTTGAATTGCTTCTTTTACTTCTGGTCTGGCAGGATCAATCATACCTACTAAGCCAACAAATTGATAGTCTTTTTCCAAATATTCACTGTTTATTTTTTCTTCGCTTGGAACATCATCTAGGTATTTGATTGCTACTGCTAAGACCCTTAAAGCTTCAATTCCCATTTCTTTGTTTGCTTCAATTGCATTTTGCTTGTTGAAATTATTAAGTGAACGCTCAATAATAATATCGGGAGCTCCTTTTGTAATGGATAATATTTTCCCATTATACCTAACGATAACGGTCATCATTTTTCGTTCTGAATCAAACGATAATTCTTCCAGGCGTGGAAAGGACTCCTCAAGACTATTCGTATGTAAACCAAACTTATGGTTCGCTTCAATTAATGCCGTCTCAGTAGGATCTCCAACTCGTTTTTTAACACCATCAATGATCGATATTTTTGCATCGCTACATAAAGCAAAGTAAGTTAACATTTCTTTTTCTTTTAATACTAAATCACTATCAATCGTTTTAATTGTTTGGCAGTATGTTTTCAGCACTGTCATTTTATTTTGAGTCAATGTGCCAGTTTTATCGCTGCAAACAATTGAAGTACATCCCAAAGTCTCTACAGCTGGCAATCGTTTTACAATCGCCTTTTGACGAGCCATCTTTTCCACACCAATTGCTAGCACAACCGTTACTACTGTTGACAAGCCTTCAGGAATAGCAGCCACAGCTAAAGCAATACTTGTCTTGAATGCCTTTAACATACCTTCGCTACTTCCTAGCCATTCCAATAAGAATACAACTAAACAAATAAAAATTGCAACCAATCCTATTGTTTTACCTATTTGATTTAATTTAATTTGTAATGGTGTAGGTTCCGTTTTTGTTCCAATTAACATGGAAGCAATTTTACCAATTTCGGTATTCATTCCTGTTTTAACAACAACTGCAACTCCCCGTCCATAAGTAACAAATGTAGATGAGAAAAGCATGTTTTTACGATCACCAAGGGGAATATTTTCTCCTTGGATAGAATTCGTTGTTTTATTGACAGGAACACTTTCACCCGTTAAGGCACTTTCGTCAACTTGTAATTTTGCTTGTTCGATTATTCTTGCATCGGCAGGAATAAAGTCGCCTGCATCTAAAAAGATAATATCACCAGGAACCAAATGTGAAGCTGGTATGATTTGCACTTCAGAATTGCGTAACACCTTAGCATTAGGGCTTGACAATTTTTTGAGTGCTTCCAATGACTTTTCTGCCTTGCTCTCTTGAACAACCCCTAAAATTGCATTAATCAAAACCACAATAAAAATGATTAGACTTTCAATCCACTCATGGATATCCACTATAATTGAGACTATTGCCGCAATTAAAAGAATGATGATTAAGACATCATTAAATTGCCTCAAAAAACGTAAAATCCACGGTTTTTTCTTAGCTTCTTGTAACACATTAAAACCATGTTCTTCTTGTCTTTTAATAACCTCTTCTTTTGTTAAACCTTTTTGAGAATTCACATTTAATTCTTTTAAAACTTCACCAAATTCTTTTGTTACAAACATTTTTTCCCGCTCCTCTAGATAAAAAAAGCAAAACCTTTGTTATAAGGTCTTGCTTATCATCTAAATGACTACTATATCCGGGATTTACCGTGTTGACGAATATAGTATTTTAGCTACTCCCCTTGATAAAACTTGTAATTAAATAGTATCATAAGGGGCTCTTTTTGTCAATTATGGAATGTCAATATATCAAGATAATTTCTTCAAACCGATATTTACACTTTCACCATTGATATTAAAACTTTTGGTCGCTTCGATATCTTGATTAAAATGTATTTGATCGGCTAAAACATCTCCCTTGATACTATCAATATGTTTCTTGATGATGTCTGTAATTTTGTCATTACCAGAAACATATATCGCAATATGATCAATAACATTAAAATCAGATTCTTTTCGTGTTGTCTGAATTTTACTAATGATTTCCCGAACGAACCCTTCTTCAATTAACTCGGGTGTCAATGTAGTATCCATTACAACTGCTGTATAATTATCAGACAATGAAGCAAATCCTTCTTGTTGAACAACTTCAATTTGAACATCTTCGCTGACCAACTCAACATTAATCTCTTTAATTTTAAGTTTTAAACTACCTGTAACATCTAGCTCTTGTTTTGCCTTCGCACCATCAATTTCTAGAAGTGCATTCTTAATATCGTTGATGTATTTACCATATTTTGGACCAACCGTCTTGAAGTTTGGTTTCAAACTATAAGATATAAATGAACTTATACTATCTGTGAAAAGAACTTCTTTTACATTAAGTTCTTCCTCAATAATTTCAACATAGAATTTACCTAATGGTTTTGTTGCTTTCACATACATTTTGCCAATAGGTTGACGATTCTTGATATTACAATTATTTCTAACAGCTCGGCCCATAACAACAACGTCTAATACTAACTCCATGTTGTTTTCCAAATCCTTATTAATCCATTCTAGAACTGGAACTGGGTAATCACACAAATGGATACTTTCTTTTGCTTTTTTATCAACACTACGGACTAAATTTTGGTAGATATCCTCAGTCATAAATGGAATCATTGGTGCTGCTACCTTAGCAATAGTTACTAACGCTGTGTAAAGCGTCATATAAGCATTGATTTTATCTTGTTCCATTCCTTTGGCCCAAAAACGCTCACGAGAGCGACGAACATACCAGTTACTCATCTCATCAACAAAATCTTGCAAGATTCTCGCTGTCTCAATAATCTTATAGTTCGCAAGGTTATTGTCAGCTTCCTTCACAACAGTATTCAATTTTGATAATAGCCATTTATCCATGACTGGTAATAATTCATATTCCAAATGATGCTTTGTTGGATTAAACTTGTCAATTTCAGCATATAAAACATAAAAGGCATATGTATTCCATAATGTCCTTAAAAACTTTCTTTGTCCTTCAACAACTGCATCTTTATGGAAGCGATTAGGAAGCCATGGAGCGCTATTTTCATAAAAGTACCAGCGAATTGAATCAGCACCAAATTCAGCTAATGCTTCCATTGGATCGATCGCATTGCCTTTTGATTTGCTCATTTTTTGACCATTCTCATCTTGAACGTGCCCCAAAACAATGACATTGCGATAAGGTGCTTTGTTGAAAATAAGTGTTGATATGGCCAGTAATGAATAAAACCAACCTCTTGTTTGGTCAACAGCCTCTGATATAAAATCAGCAGGAAATTGTTGAGCAAATTTTTCTTGATTTTCGAATGGATAATGCCATTGTGCAAAAGGCATTGCTCCAGAGTCGTACCAACAGTCAATTACCTCTTCTACTCGATGCATTTCTTGTCCACATTTTGGACATTTAATCGTTACATCGTCAATATATGGACGATGAAGTTCAATATCTTCAGGACAATTGTTTGACATTTCCTTTAGTTCACTAATAGAACCAATAACATGCTTATGTCCACATTCACATTCCCAAACTGGAAGCGGGGTTCCCCAATAACGATTGCGACTAATACCCCAGTCTTGGATATTTTCTAACCAATCACCAAATCTTCCCTTACCAATATTTTCAGGAATCCAGTTTATTGTATTATTATTTCTAATTAAATCTTCTTTCACATCAGTCATTTTTATAAACCAAGATTCACGAGCATAATAAATAAGTGGTGAATCACAACGCCAACAATGAGGATAACTATGTTCATATTTATAAACTTTGAATAATAAACCATGATCACGCAAATCTTTTAAAATTAATTTATCTGCTTTCTTACAAAACATTCCTGCCCAATCGGTTTCTTCAGTCATTTCACCGCTAGCATTCACATATTGAACCATCTGTAAATTATATTTTTTCCCTACATTGTAGTCATCTTCACCAAATGCTGGAGCCATATGAACAATTCCTGTACCATCTTCTAAGGTAACAAACTCGCCACAGGTTACAAAAAAGGCGTTTTCTACTTTCTTAGAAAAATGAAATAGCGGTTCATAACGTATATATTCTAAGTCTTTCCCCAACATCTTCTCTAAGACAACATAATCGCTTTCAAGTACTTTATCAAGTAAAGCCTCAGCCATGTAGTAAACTTCATCATTCTTTTTTGCCTTTGCATATACTTTTGTTGGATTTACACAAAGGGCCATATTGGATGGCAGCGTCCATGGTGTTGTTGTCCATGCAAGAAAATAAGCATCTTCATTTTCTAATTTAAACTTAACAATCGCTGATTCCTCTTTAACATCTTTATATCCTTGAGCAACTTCATGAGATGAAAGTGGGGTTCCACAACGTGGACAATAAGGAATAATCTTATAACCTTTGTATAGCAATTCTCGATCCCAAACTTTTTTTAAACTCCACCATACCGATTCAATATAATCATTATGATAAGTAACATAAGGATTTTCTGTATCAACCCAATAACCAACGATATCTGAAAAATCCTCCCACATTGCCTTATATTTCCACACACTCTCTTTACATTTTGTAATGAAAGGTGCCAATCCATATTCCTCGATTTGCTCTTTACCATCGATTCCTAAGCTTTTTTCAACTTCAATCTCTACAGGTAAACCATGAGTATCCCATCCAGCTTTTCTTAATACATGTGCTCCCTTCATAACATGGTATCGAGGAATCATATCCTTGATTACTCTTGTTAGAACATGCCCAATGTGTGGTTTCCCATTTGCTGTTGGGGGTCCATCATAAAATGTATAGTTTCTATTTCCTTCCTTTTCAGAAATACTCTTTTCAAAAATTTTGTGCTCTTTCCAAAAATCACGCACTGTTTTTTCTCTTTCAACAAAATTTAAATTTGTTGGCACTTTTTTATACATACTTTCCTCCTATGCAATAAAAAAACTTCCAACCTAAAAGGATGAAAGTTCAAATTTCATTATACCACCTTTTTACATACCATTATATGTTATCCTAATAACGGGGGAAACCGGCACAGCTTACTCTTTTCAGCTTACAACTCCAGAGTGATTTTCATAATCACATACTCATGCCGGATTTTCACCATCGCCAGCTCTCTAATTTTTTTTGTGATTACTACTATCTCTATCTTTGTTTTTCTTTTTACTATAATATAATACTCTATAAGGCAAAAATTGTCAAGTGAATATTTCAGCGAGAAACAGAATAAACTTTGGAAAAATTAGTAAATTTGGTATAATAGAATCAAGTAGAAAAGGATATAAACTATGGATAAGAAAAGATTTTCAGAGATTACTGCAGCCCTTATTGGTAGTAATGACATAACAAAAAAAATTGGCACCCTTCAAGAAAAATTACTACATCGTATCATCAAATATTATTTTGCCAGTAATCCTAATGAGCATGAAATAAAAATCGGGCCTTTTTATGCGGATGTATTCAAGGATGAGCAAATCATCGAAATTCAGACACGTGCCTTCAATAAACTACGAAAGAAACTCGATTTCTTTTTACCCCACTATCCGGTTACTATTGTGTATCCTATCCCGCATATTAAATGGCTTTCTTGGATTGACAAAGATACTGGTGAAGTTTCAAGCAAACGAAAAAGCCCTAAAAAAGGAACATTTTATGACTCGCTTTTTGAACTTTATAAAATAAAACCTTATTTAAATCATCCCAATTTAAAGGTTTGCTTATTACTAATCAATATGGAAGAATATCGTTATTTAAATGGCTGGAGTCTAGATAAGAAAAAAGGATCAAGTCGGTATAACCGTGTCCCCGTTGAATTAATAGATGAAATGTATCTTGCTTCACCAATAGATTATCAGTTATTTATACCTGATACCCTTCCGCTAAACTTTACCTCAAAGGAGTATCAAAAAATGAGCCCACTGAACCTACACAACTCACAAATTGCATTAAATATTCTAACAAATTTACAATGTGTAACAAGGGTGAGCAAACAAAAAAATCTAATTGTATATCAAAAAAAGAAGCAAGACAGGTAGGTCTTGCTTGTTTTTTGTTTTAGTTATTAAATTCTTGATAAATAGCACTTAGGAGTGTTCCTGTTAAGTCATGTCCATAATCCCAATACATGACTCCTGCTAAACCTTGATTTTCAGCATATTGGCATTTTAACTTTACAGATTGCTGGTTGTCATAGGAAGCATATGTTGTTCCATCATACCAATAATATGAACTTGTATTGGAATCAAAATATTCATATTGTTGATTTGTATTAAAGTAATTCGATAAGAAAGAGGCATAACCAATTGAACGCGGACTTGTCATAGGTAAACCAAATGGATTTGTTGGACTACCACTCACTGTTCCCATTCTGACATAAAATTGAATTCCAAATGTGATTTTATTCTTTGGAAAGCCTTGGCTTGAATATTTATTGACAGCATAGTCAACAGAATAAGTTGCTCCTGAGGCCGAATATAGAGCAGTCTCGTGTGTAACTCGTGTAACTCGTGAAGTA
>Ga0265294_10008355_pt1 | contig 12113 bp, 10 predicted proteins | sample MunlanPumphouse3_FD_192504 | JGI IMG/M metagenome (GOLD analysis project Ga0265294, IMG submission 192504) | Groundwater microbial communities from a municipal landfill in Southern Ontario, Canada - Pumphouse #3 | ecosystem: Environmental > Aquatic > Deep subsurface > Groundwater | place... | reverse complement strand
ACGCTGCGTGAGGTGAAGGCGGAGCAGACGCTCTTTATTGTGGCCTCCAAGACCTTTACGACGCAGGAGACGATGACCAACGCGATGAACGCGCGGGCGTGGCTGGTCGGCCAGCTCGGCAGCGAGACGGCGGTGGCCAAGCATTTTGTGGCGGTCTCGACCAACGCGGAGAAGGTCGCGGCCTTCGGCATCGACACGGCCAACATGTTCGGCTTCTGGAACTGGGTGGGCGGCCGCTACTCGCTGCCTTCCGCCATCGGGTTGCCGCTGATGCTGGCGATCGGTCCGCGCCACTTCCAGAAGATGCTGAAGGGGTATCACAAGATGGACCGCCACTTCGCCACCGCGCCCCTCAGCCGCAACATGCCGGTGGTCATGGGCTTGCTGGGCATCCTCTACGCCAACGGCTACGGGGCCGAAAGCTATGCCGTGCTGCCGTACGACCAGTACCTCGCCCGCCTCGCCGCCTACCTGCAGCAGCTCGACATGGAGAGCAACGGCAAGTCGGTCGACCGGCAGGGGCGCCGCGTCGGTTATTCGACGGGGCCGATCGTGTGGGGCGAGCCAGGCACCAACGGCCAGCACGCCTTTTATCAGCTCATCCATCAGGGCACGCGGCTGATTCCGTGCGATTTCATCGGCTTTTGCAAGACGCACAACCCGCTGGGCGATCAGCACGATAAGCTGATGGCGAATTTCTTTGCGCAGACCGAGGCGCTGGCGTTCGGCAAGACAGCGGAGCAGTGCCGCGCGGAGGGCGTGCCGGAGGCGCTCGTGCCGCACAAGACGTTCGAGGGCAACCACCCGACCAATACGCTCATGGCCGACCAGTTGACGCCGGAGACCTTCGGCGCCCTGATCGCCCTATATGAGCACAAAGTGTTCACGCAGGGCATCATCTGGAACATCTTCTCGTTCGACCAGTGGGGCGTCGAACTGGGCAAGGTGCTGGCCGCCAAGGTGCTGGTCGAGCTGACGCTCAACGAACGGCCGCTGCTGCGCCATGACGCATCGACCAATGCCTTGATCGCGCGCTACCGCGCCGCGCAGGGCCGGGCGTGAGAGCGTGGTGATCTGACATGTCGGTAACCTTCCAAGAAACAGATCTTCCCGGGGTTGTGCTGTGCATTCCCGAGGTGTTGCGTGACGCGCGCGGATTTTTCATGGAAAGCTACCACGCGGCCAACTACGCGGCGGGCGGCGTGCGCGCGGTGTTTGTGCAGGACAACCGTTCCTGTTCCGCGCGGCATGTGCTGCGCGGTCTGCATTTTCAGTTGCACAAGCCCCAGGCGAAACTGGTGGCATGTATCCGCGGCGAAATCCTGGATGTCGCGGTTGACATCCGGCGCGGCTCGCCGACCTACGGCGCGTGGTCGGCCGCCGTGCTGTCTGAAGCGAACCACCATCAGCTTTTTATACCCGGCGGTTTCGCGCACGGCTTCTGTGTGCTTTCGGAAGTCGCTGAAATCCAGTACAAGTGCTCGGAGTTCTATGATCCGCGCGATGACCGCGGCATCCGGTGGAACGACCCGGATATCGGGATCGCGTGGCCGATTGACGCGCCCGTGCTCTCGGCGAAGGATGCGGCGCAACCTTTTTTGAGGGAGTTGTTGGACGGGCAGTTGCCGGTGTACACTGAATCATGAGAGGGGGATGGTGATGAAGTCATGGCAGATGGCGGGGGCGTTGGTTCTGTGGGCGGGATGCGCGGTCGCGGAGCAGTCGCGCGTGCTGGCGAGCTGGGACTTTACGGCCGAGACCGACAAGGCCTGGCTGCAAGGGGCCAACCACAGTCAGGATGTGCGGATCGAGGACGGCGTCCTGAAAGGGACGATGACCTCGTGGGATCCGTTCATTACCAGTCCGAAAATCGCGGTCGAGGCGTCGGCCGGTCAAGCGATCGAGATGCGCGTGCGGACGTCGGTCGCAGGCCCCGGCAACATCTACTGGGTGCCGGAAGGCGCGGCGGGCGCGCAGGCGAAGTGGAACACGGCCGTCTCGTGGGTCGGCGGCGGGGCGTGGTATGAGTATCGCGTGTTTCCGTATTGGCAGGGCGAGAAGCGCATCGCGCGTTTCCGGATCGACTTTTCAAACCCGGCCGATACGCTTGGCACCTATGAGGTGGATTGGGTCCGGGTGGTCGACACCGCGTCCGCCAAGAGTGAGGCGCGCGCGTGGCGCGGCGCGGCATTGGGCGCGTGGCGCGGCGAGGACGGCGCGGCGGCGTCCGTGAGCGGCGACGCGCTGGCCGTGGTGTCGCAGGACGGCCAGATCGGCAGGATCGTCAGTCCGTTGTTGGCCCTTCCGACGCGTGAAAACGTGTTTGTTGCAGTCGAAATGGCTGCGGACGCCGGAGATGACGCGACGGTCTATTGGGCCTCTTCGGCGACGAGCGGCTTGCATGCCAAAAGGTTCCGCATTAAAGCTGACGGAAAGTTTCATACGTACAATGTAGACATGACGGGTGCCAAAGAGTGGACCGGTGACATCGTGCTGCTCAAGGTGGCGCCGGTCGTGAAGAAGGGCGCGGCGGCGCGTGTCCGCGCGGTGACGGTGTCTGACGAGCCGCAGGGTGCCGCCGATGTCTCCGTGGTGCAGGCGCGCCTGTCCGATGCCATCAACCGGGCCGGTCGCCCGCTGCCGTTCTTGGTTCAGATCGCGAACCTGGGCGGGCAGGATGCGAAGAACCTCTCGCTGTCGGTGAAGCGGATGCCGCGCGGACTACGTGTCGTGTCGGCACCCGGCTGGGAAAAGGTGGAAGAAATTCCGGCGTCTGCCACGGCTACGCACACCTTGCTGCTGTCGGCCGAACAGGCTCTCGAGGGCGATGTGGTCTTCACGCTTACGGGAGACGGTGCGGCCGGACAGGAGGCGGTCGCTCGCGTCGCGGTGCTGCCGGATTTGAAACGGCCGAAGGCCGCGTATGTGCCGGTCCCGCAACCGCTCAAGAGCGATTACGAGATCGGCGCGCTCTACTATCCCGGCTGGCAGTCGATCGAGAAATGGGCACGCATCTGGCCGGTCGCGCCGGAACGCAAACCGGTCCTGGGCTGGTATGACGAGAAGAATCCCGAGGTGGTGGACTGGCAGATCAAGTGGGCGGCCGAGAACGGCATCTCCTATTTTCTGGTCGATTGGTACTGGCACAAGGGCTCGCAGCACAACGATCACTGGATCAAGGCGTTTCAGCGCGCGCGCTACAAGTCGTTCCTGAAATGGGCGGTGATGTGGGCCAACCACAATGCGGCCGGCAGCCATTCGGAGGAGGACCAGCGCAAGGCGGCCCGGTTCTGGATCGAAAATTATTTCAACACGCCGGAGTATTACCGGATCGACGACAAACCGGTCGTCATGATCTGGAGCGCGCAGAACATGAACCGCGATCTGGGAGGCGGTGACGGCTGCAAACGGCTGCTCGACCTGTCGCGTAAGATGGCGGTCGAGGCCGGATTCAAGGGCATCACCTTCATCGCGATGAAATGGCCGGAGGCCTCTTTTGAGCCTGCAGTGGTGCAGAGCTATAAGGATATGGGATTCGACATGACGTCGATCTACCACTACATGCATCATGGCGGCAAGGCCGAGAATCCGCGCCGCTTCTCGTTCGATCTGGTGGCGGATTCCAACTACGACCATTGGAAGGGCCTGCATCAAACGGGCATTCTGCCGTTCCTGCCCAACCTGTCCACCGGCTGGGATGACCGTCCCTGGCATGGCGACCGCGGCATTGAGATTTACGGGCGCACGGTGGAGCACTTCCGCCGCATCTGCCGCGACGCCAAGCGCTTCGCGGACGAGACCGGCGTCAAACGGTTGACGCTCGCGCCGCTCAACGAGTGGGGCGAGGGGTCGTATGCCGAGCCCAACGCGGAGTTCGGTTTCGGCATGTACGAGGCGGTGCGCGAGACCTTCTGCGAGCAGCCGGCGGCTGGCTGGCCGCTGAATTACGGTCCGCAGGACGTGGGGCTCGGGCCCTACGACCTGCCCATGCCCGTCAAGGATGACGCGCGAGAATGGTCGTTTGCCGGCGGGCCTCAGGGCTGGAGCCCGCTGATGGGGGTCTCGCCTTTTTCGGCCGGGGCGGCCGGGCTGAGCTTCACGTCGACGACGCGCGACCCGGCGATCGAGCGCCGACTCGAGCACGTGCCGGCCCGCCAGGTGGCGCGGATCGTGGTGCGCATGAAAGTGTCCGGTGCGGTGTCCGACGATGTGTGCCAGCTCTATTGGCACGTGGGCGGTTCGCCCGCCAGCGAAGAAGCGGCGATCCGCCAGAAGATCGTGCGGGACGGGCAATTCCGCGATTATGTGTTCGAGGTCGGCGGTCACTGGCGCTGGCGCGGCCGGATCACCAAGCTGCGTTTTGACCCGCTCAACCAGCAGGGGGCCACGGTCACGATCGAAAGCATCCGGCTCTTGCGCCCGGACGGCGTCTAGCCGAACAGCGGCCGTTGCGGTTCCATGGTTTAGATTGATTTCAGCGGTCGGACAAGGTACGCTGTGCGCATCATTTTTTCCCGTTAAGAGGAGGCTTTGAAAATGGCTTTGACGTTATCGGATCTCAAGGGTAAGACGGTGGGCGCTTGTGTGTCGGGCGGCTTGGACAGCCGCACCATCGCCAAGGTGATGGTGGAGGCGGGCGTGAAGGTGGTGGCGTTCTCCGCCGATCTGGCGCAGCCGGACGAGAAAGACATCGCAGATATCAAGACGCGCATGGCGCCGTGCGGAGTCGATACGGTCATCGTGGACCTTAAAGAGCCGATGGCCGAGGCCTGCTTTCAGGTGATCGAGGCGCAGGCGATGTACGACGGCGGCTATTGGAACTCGACCGGCATCGCGCGCGCCGTCACGGTGCGCGGCCTGATTCCGGAGATGAAGAAACACGGGTGCACGGTGCTGGTGCACGGGGCGACCGGCCGCGGCAACGATCAGATGCGTTTCGAGCGTTACACCAATGTGCTGGCACCCGCGATGCAGGTCTATTCGCCGTGGCGCGATGCCGGCCTGCTGACGAAATTCGCGGGCCGCACGCAGATGGTCGATTATCTGGCGCAGTTCGGCATCAAGGCGTTTGTCGGCGCCAAAAAGAAGTACTCCACCGACGCCAATCTGGCCGGTCTCTCGCACGAGGCCGAAGATCTGGAGAGCATGGAAACGTCGATGCTGATCGTCGCGCCGACGATGGGCGTCTGGCCGCAAAAAGCACCGAACAAGATCGAGAACGTGACGGTGCGTTTCAATAAGGGGCGGGCCGTGCAGATCAACGGTCAGGATGTGTCGCCGCTGGAGGCAATGCAGCTCGCCAACGTGTTGGCAGGGCGCAACGGCATCGGCATGAAGCACGCGCTGGAAAACCGCATCATCGGCACCAAGAGCCGCGGCGTGTACGAGGCCCCCGGCATGGAGCTCTTGGCCGCCTGTCTGCGCTATGTGTATCAGGCCACGCTCGACCGCCGCGCCGGTCTGCTTTTCGGTCAGCTTTCGAAGCTGGTCGCCGATCAGATTTACGACGGCCGTTATTTTGACCCGGCGACCCAGGCGGCGCGCGCTGCGATCGGGATGTTCGCCAAGCACGCGTCCGGCACGGTGTCGGTCGGGCTGTACAAGGGCAACATCTTTTTCAATGCGCTCACCGGCTGCAAGGCGTCCATTTACAACGAGGCCGACTCGTCGATGGAAGCGAGCGACGGGCTCAATCCGGTCAGTTCGCAGGGATTCGCCGAGATTCAGAGTGTCGAGGCGCGCATGCTGGCGCGGGCTGGCCAGATCGTGTCCAAGTAAGGGAGTGGGTATGGCGAATCTCAAGGCTTCGTATCTCGGGCTCGAGCTGAAGAACCCGCTGGTGGTCAGCTCCAACCCGCTGACGGACAGCGTGGCGTCGGTCGCGCGTTTGGAGGCGGCCGGGGCCGCGGCGGTCGTCATGCGCTCGATCTTCGAAGAGCAGATCAATGCGGATGTGGCCGAGATGGTCGAATCGCTCGAAGGCGACACCAGCATGGCCGCCTTGGAGTATCTGCGCGCCGATCTCCCGGGCCAACTCGGACCGGAGAAGTACGTTGAAAAGCTCAAGGCGATGCGCGTGGCCGTGAAGATCCCGATCATCGCCAGCATCAACTGCGTGAAGGCGGCGAACTGGGTGTCCTATGCCAAGAAGTTGGAACGCGCCGGCGCCGACGCGATCGAGCTGAACCTCTATCACATGCCGGTTGATCCGGATGAGACCGCAGCGTCCGTGGAGACGCGCCGGCTGATGCTGGTCAAGGCGATCCTCTCAGAGGTCAAATTGCCGGTCACGGTCAAGCTGAGCAGCCACTATACCTCGTTGCTCTCCTTTGCGCGCATGCTGGATGCGGCAGGGGTGCGCGGTATGGTGCTGTTTAACCGGTTCTTGCAGACGCGGGTCAATGCCGAGACGGAGTCGATCTTCTACGCCCCTGATTATTCGTCGCCGAACGTGCTGCATTCGCAGTTGCGCTGGACGGCGGTGATCCGAGATTGGGTGCGCTGCAGTGTGGCGATCAGCGGCGGCATCCATTCCGGCGAGGATCTGGCCAAGGCGCTGCTGGTCGGCGCGGACATCGGTTACATCTGTTCCGTGCTGCATGTGCGGCGCGACCTGAAGGTGATTCAGGAGATCCTTGACGGCCTTTCCTCGTGGATGGCGCACAAGGGATATGCCGCCTTGCCGGCGTTCCGGGGCAAGCTGCGTGAAACCGACCTGCGCGACGGCACCGGTTTCGAGCGCATGCAGTATGTGAAGACCGCCGCCAAGGTGTCGTGAGACGGCGCACCCAAGGGCGCATCCGTGTTTGACGCGCATACCCATCTGCAGAGCCCGTTGCTTTCGGGCGTCTTGGCCCGGGTGATCGACGACGCAGCGCGCGCCGGGGTCACCGGTGTCTGCTGCTGCGCGACACTGCCTGACGACTGGCCGGCCGTGGCCGAGCTGGCGCGTGCGCGCCTGCCGTTTGTGCTGGTTCCGGCTTTCGGTGTTCATCCCTGGTCTGTGCAAGGATTGCCCGCCGACTGGCCGGATCGACTGGCAGCACTGCTCGACGCGCATCCTGTGGCGGCGGTGGGCGAGATCGGTCTGGACGGCCTGCGCGACGATGTGCCTGCCGATCTTCAAGACGAGGTGTTCCTGCGCCAGCTCGACATCGCGGAACGCCTGAGACGTCCGGTCATTCTGCATGGCGCGCGCGCCTGGGGCCGGTTGGCGGAGCGGATCACGCCCTTTGCGCGCCGGCTCCCTGGAGTCGTCGTTCACGGCTTCAGCGGTTCGGCCGAAATCTTGAAGCAGCTTCTGAACCTAGGGGCTTATGTGTCGTTCGCCGGATCGGTCTGCAATCCCAAGGCTGCCAAAGTGAGGGCCGCCTCGCGCGACATTCCGGATAGCCAGATGCTGATCGAGACCGACACGCCGGATCTCTTTCCGGAGGGCGGCGTGTCCGCCGCGACGGATGCGAACGGCAAGCCGCTGAACCAGCCGGCGAACCTGCGCCGCGTGCTGGAAGAAGTGGCGCGCCTGCGCAACACTACGCCCGAGGCGATTTCGGATCTCACCGGGGCCAATGCGCGCCGGGTGCTGCTGTAGGACTCGCGTATGAAGCGGTCGCCACGTGAGCAGCGGGGGACGCGCGTGTTTTTTGTGCTGTGCGATCAGGGGGGCAGGGGGTTGGGATTGCTGTTTCGCCAAAAAATCATATGATGGTGTCATTCAAATTCACGGAAGAAGGGAGCGTTGGCCTGATATGAAGAAACTGATGATGATGTTCATCGCCGGTGCGGCGATGATTTCTGGGTGCTGCACGGTCTGCAACGGGCAGAAGGATTCGGGAACGGCGTTCGCGAAGGACGCGCTCGCGCCTTACGTTGAAAACGGACAGCTCCCGGGTGCGGTCAACGTCTTTTACAAGGACGGCCTGCAGGAGGTCGCTTGCGTCGGTTATGCCGACGTCGCGGCCAAGCGGCCGATCACGATGGACGACGTCTTCATGCAGTGCTCGCAGACAAAGGGCTTCTGCGGCGTGACGATCGCGATCCTCGTCGAGGAGGGTAAGATCACGCTTGACGACCCCGTTTCAAAATATCTGCCGGAGTTCAAAACGCTCTGGGTTCACGAATCCACTTCGAACGGCGTGAAACGGCTCGTTCAAGCGAAAAACGCGCTCACCGTCCGCATGGTCATGAACCACACCGGCGGCTTCCCGTTCGAGATTTGCGCGAAGCAGGGCAACCTCAAGGGCGGCGGCTGGTCCGGCGGCGCGCCGCTGCGGCAGACCGCGGCGATCGCGGCGGCGTGTCCGCTGCTTTTCGAGCCCGGCACGAAGGTCCAGTACTCCAACACCGGCATCGACATCGGCGCGGCCATCGTCGAGGTGGTGACCGGCCAGCGCTGGGAGGCCTTCCTCAAAGCGCGCGTCCTCGACCCGCTCGGCATGGCGTCCAGTTCGTTCTGGCCGACCGACCGGCAGCTCAAGACGCAGGTGGAGATGTATGACTGCGTGAAGGATGCGCCTGCCAAATATCGCCTGCAGAACGAGATGCAGCAGCGCCCCTACAATGACGACCACGTCTTCGCGTCGGCGGGCGCGGGGCTTTGGACGACCGCAAACGACCAGCTCAAGTTCTACAAGATGCTCATGAATCTCGGCGTGGGCGAGAACGGCGCACGGATACTCAAGGAAGAAACTGTCAAGGAACTCCTCGCGAAATCGACGCGCCCGAAAGGACTGGGCGGTTATTCGCTCGGGCTTTCCGCGCCGGAAGAGGACTCGGACGAAGCCTGGTTCGGACACGGCGGCGCGTGGGGCACGAACTGCATGGTCAACTGGCACCGCAAGGATCTGAAGCTGTGGGCCGTGCAGCTCTGCGGCAGTCCGCGCCCCTGGGACAAGGCCCGCGCGGCGGCGGAGGACAAGTTTTTCAAGACCGTGATCGACAACTCCGGCGCCGACGCCTACACCGGCCGCGTCAAGTAAGCCGCTGCTTTTCATTGACAAGACGCCGATTTAGTTTCTATCTCATGGCAATGACGTTTCTGCATCTGAATGCCGCGAAATGGAGGGTGACGCTGCTTGTCTGCCTTGTTTCTTCGACGCTACAGGCCGCCGATACCTGGGATGGCGAGGGCGATGACGCCTTGTGTAGCACCGCGGCGAAATGGGCCCGCTATGATTTCGGCACGCTGATGCTGCTGAATTGAACAAACAGGAGACGGAATGAAGAAATCGATCATCGTTGGAAGCGCGGCGGCTGGATTCACCGCATGGGTCTGTCTGTCCGCATCGGCGGAAGTGAATCTCGCCGCGATGGCGGGGCCTGATCCGGCTGTGACGGTGAAGCGCTTCCGCGAGCTGACGGACGCGCGCATCGCCGAGATCCGCGCGACGCCGAACCCGACGGTCCCCGCGGGATGCGATGTCTACTATCTGTCGAAGGCCGGCGATGACGCCCAGGACGGCCGCACGCCCGCGACGGCGTGGCGGACGGTCGAGCGGCTGAACCGGGCGACCGACATCCGGCCCGGCTCCTTTGTGCTCTTTGAACGGGGCGGGACGTGGCGCACGTCGCTCGATGTGTCGAGCCATCCCGCCGACAAGTCGTACGCCGGTTACGCAGGCGGGCTCAAAGGCCTCAAGGGCGTTACCTACTCCGCGTACGGCGCCGGCCCGAAACCGCGATTGATCGCCTCGCCCTTCAACGGCGCGGACCCGGCCCGCTGGCAGGCGACGGACGCGCCGAACGTCTGGTCCTGCCCGCTGGGGCGTACGGACGTCGGGCTGGTGGTCTTCGACGAGGGGGCTGCGCACGCGGTCAAGATCCTCCCCGTCTATCACAAGGACGGCCGTACGACGGCGCAGTATACGGGGCGGCCGTTCACGGACTTCCACGGACTCGACACGGACCTGCATTTCTACCACGATTACTCCACGAACGGCATCGGCCGCGGGACGGGCCTGCTGTATCTCTATTCGAAAGAGAATCCCGGCACGCGGTTCACATCGATCGAATTCGGACTGCGCCACAACATCATCACGGCACATCGCCAGGAGGGGACGACCTTCGACAACCTGTGCCTGATGGTCGGCGGCGCTCACGGCATCCATCAGGGCGGCTCCAAGAACCTCCTCGTCAAAAACTGCGAGTTCGGCTGGATCGGCGGCGGCATCCAGGGCGAGGGCCTCTTCGGCCGCGCGTGGGGCGTGCGCTACGGCAACGCGGTGGAAGTGGGCGGGTGCGACGGCTACACGGTCACGAACTGCTACGTGTACCAGGTCTACGACGCCGGCCTCACGCACCAGGCCGACGTCGTGTCGCGCGTCAGTGGCCAAGAAAAGATCCTTTATCAGAAGGGCATCCGGTATGTGGGGAACGTGATCGAAACCTGCAATTACTCGATCGAGTATTTCCTCTCGCGCTGTCCCGCGAACAACCCCAGCCGCATGGAGGATTTCGTGATCGCCGACAACCTGATGTGGGATGCGGGGACGGGGCTCTGCGAGCAGCGTCCTGACCGTAGTCAGGACGGCCACATCAAGAGCTGGGACGCCTCCAACCGCGCGACGGGGTACGTGATCCGCAACAACCTCTTCGCGGGCGCGCACAAACAACTGGTCGAGATCTGCGCGGACCTCACGAATCCCGACGGCAGCGCGTCGATCCCGCGCTTGGACGGGAACGTTTTCGTGGGGCCGTCCTCGATCCGCCTGGGGGCGGTCGAGCAGCTTCCCTCGGCCGCGGCGCGTCCGACATACGTGCCGCTGGACGACAAGGCCGAGGCGTACCTGAACGCCCTTGGCGGCGGCAACCGCGTGATCGTGCGGTAATCTTTTACTCGAAGCGCATCCACTGGATGTCCACGTACGCCGCGTTGAGGTTCACCGGATCGAACCAGATCTCGTTCACCTTGCCTGTCCAGTTCGGATTGGCGGAAAGGGACACGGAATACGTGTGCCATTCGCCGTCCGGCTGGATCGGGAGCGCGGCCGTGTTCGCGTCGGTCAGCACAAAGTCCTTCGAGAAAATGGCCGTCGTCTCCGTCCCCCAGAGGAGCTTCATCCGCTCGCCGCCTTTCGCGGGCAAGCGGGCCGAGGGCGTCACGCGCATCCGCTCCGTGAACGTTTTGAAGGTCGCGGCCTCAAACGGCTGGACGCGCGTGCGGATCGCGGGCTTGACTCCGCCGCCGGTGCGGAAGAAGCGCATCGCGCCGTCGACGGTTTTCATGTACGCCGTCCCGTAAGGGTTGCGGTACCAGCCCTGCATGCCCTTCGAGAAGTCCCAGCTCGTCTGCGCCAGGCGCCGCATCGGCGGATAGTCGTAGGGGCCGAGTCCGACGTCGGAGGGAACGAGGTTCTTCGGCCAGCCGTCCGCCGGCTTTTCGCAGAACGCGTCGCGCAAGGCGTCGTACATCCCGAAACCGAATTCCTTGTTCGGCTCAATATAGCTGCCTTCCTGCCACTCGTTCAGCGGCGCGATCCGCAGCTTCCTCGCGTTTTGTCTCCCATATCCATCCCGATTACGCTAATCTCTTCAGCTATTATTGTCTGTTTGTAAGGGGGCACCCTGAAGGTCGGCGGCGGTTATCAGTGCTGCTGCGACGGGGTGTGGATCGACCGGGCCGCGAAGAAGTTCACCGAGCTAGGGTTCGTCTGTGTGAGTCTCACCTACCGCACGCCGCGTCCGCAAGGGCTGCCGATCTACCAGAGCGCGTGGGAGGACGGGCAGCGCGCCGTCCGCCTCGTCCGCAGCGAGGCGAAGACGCGCGGCTTCGATCCGGAGAAGATCGGCGCGTTCGGGTTCTCCGCGGGCTCGCATCTGACGGTCCTGCTCGCGACGAGCGCGCTCACGCCGGCGTACGGGCCGGTCGACGCGCTCGACCAGCTTCCGTGCCACCTCAACTGGGCGGTGCCGATCTACACCGCCTAGGCGCTCACGGACGGACTCGCCGGCCCCAACACGCGCGAGGGCGACGTGATCGACGCCAAGCTCTAGGACGTGTTCAAGTTCGACGCGAAGACGTGTCCGATGGCGCTCTTCCACGGCGGGGCGGACATCTATTCGCCGAACGGCTCCACGCAGATCTACCGCCAGTTCCGCAGGATGAAAATCCCGGC
>Ga0265294_10008353_pt1 | contig 12114 bp, 8 predicted proteins | sample MunlanPumphouse3_FD_192504 | JGI IMG/M metagenome (GOLD analysis project Ga0265294, IMG submission 192504) | Groundwater microbial communities from a municipal landfill in Southern Ontario, Canada - Pumphouse #3 | ecosystem: Environmental > Aquatic > Deep subsurface > Groundwater | place... | reverse complement strand
TCAACAATGGAAGAATGGCGAAAAGTTTTTTCAAATATGGTCTAACTTTTATCGCTACAGTACTCCTAAATGCTCATTATCAATCGAATATAGATATTTTTAAATTTTTGTCATGTACTTAGACATTTTTGTTTAAAATAGTATTTCCGTTGTTTGCCACAGGTGTAAGATGTTACTCTCTGTACTCACCTCTATTCATCCTTTTCGGGTAATCAACCGTATAATGCAACCCCCGGCTTTCTTTTCTCCTCAGCGCATGTTTAATAATCAGATAAGCTACACTGATGACATTTCTGAGTTCACATAATTCGCGTGAAACGACTGATCTGTCAAATAAATCTTCCGTTTCTTTAAAAAGAATTTCCAGGCGGCTCATCGCTCTTTTCAAACGCAGATTTGAGCGGACAATTCCCACATACGTACTCATTATCTGTTCAACTTCCCTGAAACTCTGCGTAATTAACACCATTTCCTCGGGCAACTTGGTACCCTCATCGTCCCAGTCAGGAATCAATTCATTCCAGGTATATGTTCCGATGTACTTAACTGCATCTTTAACCGCAGCATCCGCATAAACAATCGCTTCAATCAGCGAATTTGATGCCAAGCGGTTAGCACCATGCAAGCCCGTACACGAACATTCACCTGCAGCATATAGCCGGTTGATCGATGAGCGCGCATTCAAATCCACAGCAATTCCTCCGCAAAGATAATGTTGGGTCGGAGAAACCGGGATATAATCTTTGGTAATATCGACACCCAATTCCAAACATTTTTTATAAATATTCGGAAAGTGTTTCTTTGTTTCCTTTGCATCTTTATGCGTCACATCCAGGAACACATAATCATGCCCCCTGGTTTTCATCTCATTGTCAATTGCCCTTGCTACAATATCACGGGGAGCCAGCGAACCTCTTTCATCGTATTTGTGCATAAACTCCCGCCCATCCTGCGTCCTCAACACTGCACCATATCCCCGGATAGCTTCGGTAATCAGGAAAGTTGGCCTTTCGCCGGGGTGATATAGTGCGGTAGGATGAAATTGCACAAACTCCATATCACTGATTACGCCACGCGCCCGGTGTACCATTGCAATGCCGTCGCCGGTTGCCACATCAGGGTTTGTAGTTGTCGCATACACGCTGCCAATACCTCCGGTAGCAAGCAGGGTCACCTTCGACAAAAAAGTATGAATATGATTAGTCTCCTGATTCAACACATAAGCGCCATAACACTCAATATTCGGAGTATGCATGGTTACCACTTCTCCTAAGTGATGTTGAGTAAGAATTTCAATAGCAAAATAATTTTCAAAAACCTCAATATTTTTCTCAGAACGAAGTTTCCGGATCAGCGCCTGCTGAATTTCGAAACCAGTATTATCCTTGTGATGCAAAATACGGAATTCACTGTGGCCGCCTTCTTTGTGCAAATCAAATTTACCCTTCTCATCACGATCAAAATCAATTCCCCAGCTCAGCAACTCATCTATTTGTTCCGGAGCTTCTTTTATCACTTTTTCTACAGCGGCAAGGTCACAATGACCATCCCCGGCATTCAGCGTATCAGCAATGTGTTTTTCAAAACTGTCGGGACTATATGTCACCGCCGCGATACCTCCCTGCGCGTAAGCCGTGTTCGAGTTATCAAGCGACGATTTACTGAGCAGGGCTACCTTTCCATAGCGGCATGCTTTCAGGGCAAAACTTATCCCGGCGATACCACTGCCAATAACCAGGAAATCAAACTTTCGTGTCAAAATCTTATCATTTTCAGAGCTTTTTAATATAAGCCCTGCGTTTTTTATGATTTACATGCTCAAAACTTTCCCATTGAGATGCCATCTTGGTATTTGTTTCCAATTCGGGATTTGTTTCAGCAAACTTATATCCGTTTTTTGCCGCATTGGGCATCATTTCAGCAAAAACAATGGCATTAACACCCTTATTCTGATAATCAGGATGAACCGACATCAAATACAAGTCGATAATATCGTTTTTGTTTAACGCACGCAACATATACCACCATCCAAGTGGAAACAGATGTCCTTTTGCTTTCTGGAGCGCTTTTGTAAAACTAGGCATAGCAATTCCCAACGCAATCAGATCATCTTTCTCATTCGCAACGAGTACTACCGTATCCAGACGGAAAAAACTGAAATACAACTTAATATAAAAATATATCTGATCTTCATTCAGTTTAGTAAAACCGAACAAGTCTTTATAACTTTCATTCAGTAAGTCAAATATCTTTTTGGCGTATTTGTTTACAACCTCTTTTTTTGAATTCAGTTTAACAGGATGTAAATTATATTTTTGTTTTACAACCTCTGCTATTCTGAAAAATCTTTCAGGAAACACTTCCGGCACAGTAATAAGATATTCATTCCAATCAACTTCTTTGACAAACCCTAATCTTTCGTAATGCTGAATATAATAGGGATAATTGTAAATTGTTGCCAGTGTACCCGGTTTATCATACCCTTCTATCAACGCACCCTCATTATCCAAGTCCGTAAAACCAAGCGGTCCGTGCAGGTGCTCCATCCCTTTTGATTTGGCCCATTTTTCAACAACGTCAAAAAGAGCATCAGACACTTTCGGATCATCAATAAAATCGACCCATCCAAAACGAGCATTCTTATGATTCCACGTTTTATTGGCCACAGGATGTATGATTCCTGCAATGCGACCCACTATTTTCCTCCCGCGATAGGCAAGAAAATACGCCGTTTCACAAAAATCCAGGGCAGGATTTTTCCCCTTTGAAAGATTCATAAAGTCGTCCATCATCAAAGGAGGAGCAGCATAAGGGCAGTCTTTGTACATGTTGATACCAAACCAGATAAACTTCTTCAACTCTTTTTTTGTACTGACTTCTTTAATGACAACTGACATCTTAATTAAATTTGGGTTTATACTTGACTCAATTGAGGCGTAAAATTAAAGTATTATTTTATAAAAGTAGCATATTCCTTTTTAAAAAAGAACAAATAAAAAATCAAAAAACAGATTATCAGCAACTTAATCAACTCTTAATTTATTTTTTCTAACATAAAAAAGCACAAGTAATATGATTGCCGTACCTATACCAATGCTATAAGAAATCACGGGAGACATGCTGAATCCTTCCGGAGCCAATAAAATATAAGTCACTGTTACAGCCGTCATAAACAAGGCCGGTAGAAGAGATATTCCATAGAACTTTTTACGTTTTGCCAGGTAAACTGTGATTGCCCACAGGGTAAAAACCGATAAAGTTTGGTTCCACCAGGCAAAATATCTCCAGATTATGTCAAAATTAACTTGTAAAAGAGTAAATGTAATGATAAAAATTGGCAGAGCCAGGATCAACCGGTTTTTAAACGCGTGTTGATCAAGCTTTATAAAATCGGCTGTCATCAACCTGGCTGATCTCAATGCCGTATCACCAGTAGAGAGGGGAGCCGCAACTACGCCCAGTAAAGCCAAAAATCCTCCAACTGGTCCCAGCCAGGATTTAGCAATCACATCCACCACCACTGCCGGTTTGTTAGCCGTAGGCGCCAATTCTGCCACAAACTCCTGCAAGCCTTGCACTGAACCGAAAAAACTTGAGGCAGCGGCAGCCCAAATCAGAGCAACAATGCCTTCGGCGACCATGGAACCATAAAAAATTCTTCTACCATATTTTTCATTCTGAATACAACGCGCCATCAGAGGCGATTGTGTCGCATGAAATCCTGAAATAGCTCCACAAGCGATGGAAACAAACATCATCGGGAATATGGGAAGATTATTCGGATGCTGATTGGCAAATCCGGATGTAAATTCGGGAACAGGAGCATCATTGACATACATCGCTATCATGATGCCGAGTGCCATAATAAGCAAAGCAACACCAAAAAAAGGATAAATCTTGCCGATGATTTTATCAATAGGTAAAAGCGTTGCCAGGATATAATACGTAAAAATGATGATTGCCCACCAGGTAACTCCAATATAACCTGAACTCATATTATTCAGTAACTCTGCCGGTCCGGAAACAAACACTGCTCCAACAAGCACCATCAAACCGATAGAGAAAAAGCGCATGAAAATTTTCACTCCATTGCCAAGCTCTTTCCCAACAAGTTCCGGCTGACCGGCTCCATTGCTTCTTACCGACATCATGCCTGACATATAGTCGTGCACGGCACCACCAAAAATAGTTCCCAACACAATCCACAAAAAAGCAGCAGGTCCGTACATCACTCCCATGATTGCACCAAAGATCGGTCCAAGACCGGCAATATTCAAAAACTGGATTAAAAAAGCTTTCCACCAAGGTAGCGGAACATAATCAACACCATCCGGATTCGCGACAGAAGGAGTAGGGCGATCTTTTTCAACGCCAAAGACACGTTCTGTGATTCCTCCGTAAATAAAATAACCTGCTATTAAGAGCAGTACGGCAAAAGTAAAAGATACCATGATTATCGGTTAATTTAACATACTATCAGAAATTTTCCTGAAAAATCAACCACAAAAGTAATCATTTTTTTTAAAACAGGCTACCTATCTGATAAACCAGGAATGCTATCAACCAGGCAAGGGCAGTAGTATATACCATAGTAAAAATTGCCCAACCCCAGTTTGCTTCTTTGCGGATGGCTGCAATCACGGCAACACAGGGAAAATAGATCAGGATAAAAAGCATAAACGCTATACTGACCAACGGAGTAAACACCTGTTGACCTTTTAATACTCCGGTATTGTGCTTTTGTTCTATTAATTTGTGCTTCAGGGTTTCCTGAGCCTCATTGTCAACATCCTGTCCCGATTGATAAAGCACTGCCATTGTACTGACTACAATTTCTTTAGCAGCGAGTCCGGTCAGAATACTCACCCCCATTTTCCAGTCGAATCCTAACGGACGAAGTAGTGGTTCAATGGCATGCCCCATCCTGCCAATATACGATTTTTCCTGCCTCTCAGACTCGCGCGCAAGCTCAAACTGTTTGACTTTCAAATCCTTATCCTCACCAGACAGTGATTCCTGCCATTCTACTTCCTGAATTTTCGCCTCATAATCAACAACATACTTTACATCACGTGGATAATAACCTAAGGCCCAGATCATAATTGAAGCAACCAGAATGACACTTCCCATTTTTTTCAGGTACTGTTGTCCTTTGTGCCACATATGCATGAGGGTATTGCGCAAGGTCGGAATACGATAAGGAGGAAGTTCCATCACGAAAGACACATCTTTTTTTGCAAATGCCACCTTTTTCATAATCAACGCCGTTATAATAGCCAGCAAGATTCCTGTAAAATAGATGAAAAATAATACGATTCCTTGATTCCTGGGAAAAACAGCAGATATCAGTAATACATATACAGGCAACCGGGCGCTGCACGACATAAATGGTGTGATGATCATCGTCAGAATCCGATCCTTCCGGTTTTCGAGCGTACGTGTAGCCATAATCGCCGGCACGTTACACCCAAAACCCATGATGAGCGGGATAAACGATTTTCCGTGCAGACCGATTTTATGCATCAGTTTATCCATGATAAAAGAAGCCCTGGACATGTATCCTGTGTCTTCCATCAAAGAAATAAAGAAAAATAAAATAAGAATATTGGGAAGAAAAATGATTACCCCTCCCACTCCGCCGATGACACCATCAACCAGCAAAGCTTTTAGCGGACCTTCAGGCATCCTTGCTGAAACCCAATTACTCAACAACCCAACTCCGGCATCTATCCATTCCATGGGGTAACTTCCAAGCGTAAAGGTAGTTTGGAACATCAACCATAAGAAGAAGAAAAATATAGGAAATCCCCAGAAACGATGGGTAAGCAAATCGTCAATTTCACGAATGACACGTTTTGCTTTCTTCGGTTCCTTGTACGTTTCGCGAAGAGCTCCCGCTATAAAGCCATATTTTGCATCTGTTAAAATTGTTTCCGAGCTTTCCCCGTATTCTTCTTCAAGAAAATGGATGTTTTTCTTCGTGATCTTTTTAATATCATCATAATTCGGGAGTTTTTTAAGCATCTCCCTGATTGGCTTATCATGTTCCAGCAATTTAACAGCAATGAAACGCGACGAGATTTTATCTGTAAGCGATGGGTTTTTCCATACCACATCCTGAATTTCTTTGATGCTTTTTTCAATCAATTTTCCATAATTGATGTGGACATGACGCAGAATGGGATCTCTGTCCTCATACACTTCAATCAATTTTGAGAAAAGCTTGGGTATGCCCTTTCCTTTGGATGCAACCGTTGGGACAATAGGAATACCCAACATCTTACCCAAGGCCTCGTAGTCAAACTCCACCCCTTTCTTTTTGAGCTCATCATACATATTAAGGGCAATTACTACCCTGATATTCATATCGATAAGCTGAGTTGTCAAAAATAAGTTTCGCTCCAGATTGGAGGCGTCCACCACATTGATAACAATATCGGGCATTTTCTTCAGGATATGAGTGCGCACATACAACTCCTCCGGTGAATATTCAGTAATAGAATAAGTTCCAGGCAAATCGACGATATTAAAAGTATATCCTCCCTGTTTAAACTTAGCTTCTTTAGCGTCAACCGTAACACCGCTGTAATTTCCTACTCTTTCATGAGAACCGGAAGCATAGTTGAACAAAGTAGTTTTACCGCTGTTTGGATTACCTACCAATGCAACATTGATTACTTTGCCTTTTTCAATGGCTGATTTTTTCAAACTATCCTCATCAATAATAGTCCCTTGAAAATCATCAGGCAAGACCTGATCAGCCATTTCAGCCGACACCACCTCAACCAATTCCGCCTCACTTCGCCGCAACGATATTTTGTAACCCATGATTTCATATTCAATCGGGTCAAACAAAGGTGCACTTTTAATAACAGTAACCTTCTTCCCTTTCACAAAGCCCATTTCGGTGATACGTTTACGAAAAGCGCCACGACCGAGGACTTTGGTAATGATTGCTTCATCGCCGGTTTTTAAGTCGGAAAGACAGGTATGTCGGGTATTCATATTGATATAATTGCAACAAAGAATCTATTCACAGCAGCAACGACCTGACAACTTGAAAGTTGTTGCATGCCAGCTCAAAAATTTTAGACTCGCAAAGATAAAACAAATTTCTTCGGATAAACAATCCCCATTATTAGGTAGATTTAAAAATCAGCATCAGGTAAAATGATGATAAAAAAATCCCCGGCAACTATGCTACCGGGGATTTTCATTATCTTAATCTAAGATTATTTCACTGAATCCATGTATGCAATTAAATCAAGGCATTTGTTTGAATAGCCCCATTCATTGTCATACCAGCTAACTAATTTCACAAAATTACCATTCAACGCGATACCTGCCCCAGCATCAAAAATTGAAGTACGAGCATCTGAAGTAAAATCAGTTGAAACAACAGAATCTTCAGTATAACCAAGGATACCTTTCATTTCATTTTCAGAAGCTGATTTCATTGCTGCTTTAATTTCATCGTAAGTAGCTGATTTTTCCAGACGAACGGTCAGGTCAACTACAGAAACATCAGCAGTCGGCACACGGAAAGCCATACCAGTCAGTTTACCGTTCAGAGAAGGAATAACTTTACCTACCGCTTTAGCAGCACCTGTAGAAGAAGGAATGATGTTACCCAGTATAGAACGTCCACCTCTCCAGTCTTTTTTAGAAGGAGCATCTACTGTTTTTTGTGTATTGGTAGCAGCATGAACTGTTGTCATCAATCCTTCAACAATACCAAATTTATCGTTCACTACTTTTGCAATAGGAGCTAAACAGTTTGTTGTACAAGAAGCGTTGGAAACAATGTTCATATCAGCTTTATAAGCATCTAAATTTACTCCACAAACAAACATAGGAGCATCAGCAGAAGGAGCTGAAATAACCACTTTTTTTGCTCCACCAGCCAGGTGAGCTTTGGCTTTGTCAATTGTAGTGAAAACACCTGTTGATTCTACAACATAATCTGCACCAGCTGCACCCCATTTGATATTTGCGGGATCCATTTCAGCAAAAAAGGCAACTTCTTTTCCATTCACAATCAATTTACCGTCTTTGTTTTCTGCAGTACCGTTAAACTTACCGTGTACAGTATCATACTTCAACATATAAATCAAATAATCAAGATCCAGGAACGGATCATTTACTGCAACGACCTGTATGTCGTTTCTTTGCTGAGCTGCACGGAAGACTAAACGTCCGATACGGCCAAAACCATTGATACCTACTTTAATCATTTTATTATGTATTTAAAATTGAGTTTACAAATTCGGGTGCAAATTTACTAATTTCTATCTGGTTGACAAAAATAATTCTGTATTATTTTCATTTTGCAATCTCTGGTTGACAATCAGTTAAAAACTCTTTTTTTGACATAAAGGGTAGTAATGAAGGTTAGGGGAGTTTAGAAATTAACTAATTTTTGATAGCTAGTCAGGTTTATACAAGAAATTCATGTAAATTTGCGGATAAAAAATTTTAAAGTAATGGAAATTTCAGGAAAAATTATTGCAGTATTACCTTTGCAATCCGGTGAAGGAAAGAACGGTCCCTGGCGCTCTCAAGATTATGTTTTAGAGACCCAGGAACAATATCCTAAAAAAGTGTGTTTTAATTTATTTGGAAATAAAATCGATCAGTTCCCGATTGCTATAGATGATCAGGTAAATGTTAGTTTTGACATTGAAAGCCGGGAATGGAACGGACGGTGGTACACGTCAATACGGGCATGGAAAGTTGAGAAAGCGCCTGTAAACGGAGAAACTGTCAATTCTGGTGATGATGCTTATGGCACTCCTCCCCCTCCGGTTCCTCCTGTATTCGACGCATCGTCTTCTGATGAGGGTTCAGGATTACCTTTTTAACAGTTCTGTAATTTACTCGATTGGATAAAAGTATTACCTGAAATGAATGGCGGCACAGATTTATCGGTTGCCGCCATGATTTTATAGAATCCTGGCTACATTGTACCCGGAAAAGTATGTATCAATACATGCGATTAAAAAGCATATCCCAGATTCAACGACAATGGAATTTTCACGGCCTCGTTATTGGGAAAAATATTCCCGTTTGAGTAATGCCCAATCTTCAATTCTACATTATATCTCCGCTCTTCTCCAAAAAATATCCCTGCCCCCATGTTATCCATAAAAGTAAATTTCTCTCCGGTATCATATCCGTCAATTATCTTCTTTGAAATAAACGTCGGAGCAGCCACTGTATAATAAAAATAAGCATCAAACGAGTTCGTCTGCAGAAAATTCAAACGGAAAACCGGGAATAGCGAGAATGTAAAAAATTGCTCTTCAGGTCTGTTCGTATTCCCGTGTTTTCCTGTTGTTTGCCATACCGAAGCATTAATTCCCCAGTCGAGTGCAAAAAATTTTGCACTATGAAACACATTCCGCTGATAATTCAAAGAAAGGCCTTGTTTAACGTGCGCCATACCTCCCCAAAAAACCGGAAAATATTGATTCGATACAAAATTATTGACACCATACCCCAGGATGTTACTGGTATATCCGATCTGCAACCACTGTTTCGGGTGAATCATACCTCCTTCAGCTGTTTTCTGAATCTGTTTCTCAGTATAAGGAATAAAATTATATGAAAAGCCCGTTCCTACAAAAGAAGTAGAAGGCTGTTTTCTGCTTTCAGAAGCCGGAGAATAATTACTTACCAATTGCAATGCCCATTTTTTGTTGATATGATATTTCAACCCGGCTCCAAACAAAAGAGTTGCAAAATTAGCATCTTTGACGACCGGTTTGTTGTTAGCATCCTCAAACCCGGCCCGGGTAATGATACCCAAACCTCCTTCCCCATAAATTGAAAATTTATTCCCGATGGGCAGTTTTCCTTTCAGTGTAAAACCCCCGACATTGGTCCAGACCGAACCATAGCCTTCATTTTCACGGGCATTATCAGTATAAGCATATTTAACCCAGGCAACCGGACGCATATAGGTTACCTGTGCTGCTAGGTAATCATTAAAATCATATCCCCAGAGAACGAGGCGTACTGCCATATGGGGAACATTAACCTCACCAGACAACTCATATCCCGGCTCTAACTGAGCAGCTCCAAAAGGATAATTAATATACCCCAGGTTTACTTCAAAATAAGAACGCTGAAGCAAAGGGGGGATTTGCGATCTTTCATCTTGGGCTGTCAGATTTAAAGTATTCAGCAATAAAAACGTTAAGAAAAGTCCGACAAACTTAAAACCTCGATTGTTTTTTTTCATACAATAACTTTTTAATTTTTTATGGGCGTACAGAACCTTCGACAAATAAAACAACCATCTCCTTCTGGTGTTTGATGATTGTTCTAATCATGACGATTTCATTCTATTCTAGGTTATACGCTTACACTTTTTTATGATGATAGATACAAGCAGCAGCTCTTTGGGCAGTACCAGGTTCACCCAGTTTTTCTCTGAGTATTTTATATGAGGATATCATTTCCTTGCGGTACCCCTCATCATTCAGGATACGCGACATTTCACCCGTTAAATTTTCGACTGTGAACAAATGAGCATACAATTCCCTGACAACCTCCTTTTGAGCAAGGATATTAACCAAAGAAATGTACTTCGTTTTTATAATGAGTTCTTTTGCCCAATAAGCTAACCTCCCCAACATAACATGATATACAACAACCTGTGGAGTTCCGATAAGCGCTGTTTCCAATGTAGCTGTCCCTGAATTGACAACGGCAATATCTGCATGAAAAATCAGCTGATAAGGATGGTGCTTTATGACAGGATAATTATTCCCATTCATAAACTCATGATAAAAAGCAGTATGCACTGAATTCACGCCCGAGATAACAATTTGATAATTCGAAAATTTCCGGGCTGCGGCAATCATTTTGGGAAGACAAGCTGCAATTTCTTGTTTACGACTACCCGGCAACAAGGCAATGATGGGTTTTTCGGACAAGAAATATTTTTTCTTAAAATAGCTGGACTCTTCTGTCTTATCCAGGTGTTCATGAACAGAGTCAACCGATGGATTTCCTACATATTCAACCTCATAATTATGAGAAGCATAAAATTCTTTTTCAAAAGGAATAATTGTAAGCATCTGATTTACATCACGCTTAATTTGTTTAATCCGGTTTGATTTCCATGCCCATACCGAGGGTGAAATATAATAATAGACAGGTATTCTGATGCTTTTCCGGACATATGTTGCGATCTTCAGGTTAAAACCGGGATAATCAATCAACACCACGACATCCGGTTGAAATTTGACGATGGCTTTTTTACAGGCACTAAAATTCTTCCTGATAGTTGACAAATTTTTCAACACCGACCAAAAACCCATAAAAGCCATATCCTTAATATGTTTTACAGGTCTGACTCCAGATGCTGCACGCATCAGATCTCCTCCAAAAAACTGAAACTGACATTCAGCATCAAGTTGTTTTAACTCATTCATAAGAGACGCTCCGTGTAAATCACCGGAAGCTTCTCCTGCAATAAGAAAATATTTCATATGTTAATCATTTAAATAATTTATCCTGCCCAACCTTCCCGGTCGAGATTTCTGTAATTAATCGCTTCAGCAATGTGATGCGAACATATATGTTCTGAACCATCCAGGTCTGCTATGGTTCGGGATACTTTCAGGATTCTATCGTATGCCCTCGCCGACAAATTTAAACGTTTCATTGCATTTCTGAGTAATTCTGCTCCTGATTTATCAGGAACAGCAAATTTTCGTTGTAACTTTGAAGTCATTTGCGCATTGCAGTAAACACCTTCGATGTCCTTAAATCGTATTTCCTGAATCTGCCGCGCCTTTATCACCCTGTCACGAATCTGTTCACTTTTCTCTGCTTCTCGTTTTTCTGATAGCTTTTCAAAAGGAACCGGTACTATTTCAATATGTATATCAATCCGGTCTAACAAAGGACCTGATATCCTACTTAGGTATTTCTGAACAACACCTGCCCCACAGACACACGGTTTCTCCGGGTGATTGTAATAACCGCAGGGACAAGGATTCATGGACGCTACCAACATAAAACTTGCCGGATAGTCCACTGAAAATTTAGCCCGCGAGATGGATATTTTTCTATCTTCAAGCGGTTGACGCATCACCTCGAGTA
>Ga0265294_10008352_pt1 | contig 12114 bp, 7 predicted proteins | sample MunlanPumphouse3_FD_192504 | JGI IMG/M metagenome (GOLD analysis project Ga0265294, IMG submission 192504) | Groundwater microbial communities from a municipal landfill in Southern Ontario, Canada - Pumphouse #3 | ecosystem: Environmental > Aquatic > Deep subsurface > Groundwater | place... | reverse complement strand
CCTACTACATACTTCAACTTGTTTATTTGTATACATTTACTCTCTTTTATTATTTTTTTTACTTATGACATCTTCATATCATATGACATATCATTAGACAAACTTTTTAATACGCACTTTTACATATTCAATCTTTAATTATTAAATAATGGACTTATGACATAAAGAATTAAAAAAAAATTGATTGAAATATAATAATTATATTATCTAAATGGTTATTTAAATTTGCTGTAAAATAATAATTAAGCCAGAAATTCCAACGAAACTTAACACTATTTTTTTCATAATCTTTGTTGAAATTTTATTCATAAAAAAATCACCGGCAATAGTTCCGATAAGCATCGCAACAATACTAACTGCAATAAAGCCTAAATGACTTTTATCCAATGCACCATTCTCAACTCTAATTGCCAAACTTGTTATTCCAGCTAGAAGGAAATAGAATTGAACAGTAGCAATATAAGGTTGTCTTTCTTCAATAGCAGGTAACATGTATAAAGCGACTGTAGGTCCCCCAATTCCAAAAAAACCATTGAAGATTCCACTGATTATTCCTGTAATTATCCCAGAAATATTATTTGTTTTAATAGAATATTTATCAGAAATAAAAAATAAAAATAAAGCAAATAAAAAGAGGAAACTACCCAGAAATATCTTTAATAAAGCTGAATCTAAAGCTAAAGAAAAATACACACAAAACATTCCAATTAATAAGGCTGGGATTAAAAAAGGAACTAAAATTTTCCATCTAATTTTGGGGAAATATTTAATAACAATATAAGAAACCCCAAACAACCCTGTAATTTGACACAATGCTATACTGGTTGAAAAATCAAACCATTGAACTAGGAAAACCATTGCTACAACAGGAAGTCCAAAACCTACACAAGCCTGAACACAAGACCCTGCAAGAATTACTAAAAAAAGTTTAAAATAAAGGATGGTCATGAATTTTTTTCCCTCAAATCATCAATTTTCCAGAAATCCTTTCCTTGGCGCTTTACATCATACATCAACATATCAGATTTTTTATAACAATCTTCAAAGCTTATATTGGTATTTTTGTTAAATAATACAGCACCGATGCTTATATTTTGGTGGTAAGATTCTGTTGGGCTAATTAGTATTGGCTTGGATAAAACTTCCCTGACGTTTTTCAACTTTTCTTCAAGTTGTTTTTCATCTTTCAAGTCGTAAAAAAATGCAGAAAATTCATCGCCCCCAATTCTAGCTAGATAAACATTACTTTTTGCAATTGACTCAATTCTGTTAGAAACCTCTTTTAAAACAAAATCTCCACAATAATGTCCATGAATATCATTTGTTTTCTTAAAATCGTCAAGATCCATCATGGCAAAAGCGCAATTAGAATCAATATTTAGAAGCTTGTTTTCAACTTTTTGTTGAAAGGCTCTATGATTGAGCAAATTTGTAAGAGCATCTTTTTCTGCTAGAATCTTAATTTTACTAAAGTCGTTTTTTTGCTTTGTAATATCACTTAAATATCCAATAACTTTTTGTACATTCCCTACACTATCTTTAATACTTGAGATAGAAAATTTATACCAACTGAAATCACCTTTTTGTGTGAAAATTTTTCCATCAAATTCCTGAAAATCTATCCCTTGATAAATCAAAGAAAAAGCTTTTGTGAACTCAGATTTAGAATTATTTTCAATTAGTTTAGAATTAAAAAGTTTCTTAGAAAAGTCTTTTATTACAGTATCAATATTTAACTCACTTGCTAACATATTTGAAAAGATAGCAATATCAGTTTTCTTATCCCACTCAAATAAAAAGTTTCTTATAAAAGGAATAATCATTTTGTAGCACTTCTGATCTACAGTTTCACCATCATTTTCTAAACGATCTGACTGCAAAAATAAAAAGGATACTATTGATTTAATATTGTTTGCTTCGCTAATAATATGACGAACTTCCATTACTTTTTGCAAATTTCCATTACGAGAAATTATGCGGTATTCAAGAATTTTTTCGCCAGAGAATTCCCCTTCTTCGAAAAGCTTCAAAAACTTTTTTCTATCATTGAAATATACAAAAGACTCAACTTTATCATCAAATTTTTTTCTATATTCATCTCGAGTATAACCAATAATTTTATAAAAATTTTCATTAGCCAATGAAATCTTTTTGTTATTATTCAACATTACTTTATAGACACCGCCTGGAATTTGATTAATAAATTGGCAATTTTCTATTTTTTCAACTTCTTCATTTTTAAAAGCATAAAGTTGAAAATATTCAAAACTATTGGAAACAAATTTAGATAAAAAGAAATTACAAAGAACAAAAAATCCCTTTTTATTAAAAAGTTCTGCTTGAAAAGAAACGAAACTGTTTTTTCCTTCATCCAGTTTATTCAAATATACATCTAAAATTTTATCAAAACCCTCGCTTAAAATAAGATTGGATATTTTTTTAAATTCATATCTTTCACTTTCTTGGTAGGAAAGAAGATCTAGAAATGCTTTATTTATTAAAATAAGGCTTTTCGTAGTTTTATTAAAAGTTGAAATACCAAAGGGCATTTCATCATAAGCAAACATTTTATTTAGTTGAATTTCAATAGAACTGCAATATTGAGGAATTCCTAAGGTAATTAAGCTTTGATTAATTTCCAGTCTATTCTCAAATTTCTCAACTCCCATTGGTCTATCGAGAAGGAATCCCTGTCCTAACCCACAGCCTAATCCCATAAGCATTTTTTTATCTTCTTCAGTCTCAATTCCTTCAGCGATAACTTTTAAATCCATGCCTCTAGCTAAGTTTAAAATAAATTTTAGGATTTTATTTTTCTTAGTTTGGTCGCTATTTTTACTTAAAAAAAACAAATCCAGTTTTATAATATCAACTGGAACTTTGATAAGCATATTCAAAGAAGAATATCCGCTTCCAAAATCATCCATCTCAATTATGAAACCTAAATCCCTTAGTTTATCCACCACTCCTATAAGCCGATCCGAATCATCCATATAGGCCGATTCGGTTATCTCCAAATGCAAATTTTCTATTTTGATATTGTACTTCGAAATTAACCCAATCAAAATATTGATTAAATTTGGATTATAAATATCAACACGAGATACATTTACGGAAAAAGAAAATCCTGCTGGTAGTTTAGATTCAAGCCTTTTCAAATCTTGACAAGTTTTTTCCCAAACATAAATATCAAGATTAGTAATAAACCCATTTTTTTCAAAGATAGGAATAAACTGGCCTGGAAGCATTAAACCTTTGGTGGGATGGTTCCATCTTACTAAGGCCTCAGCTCCAAAAAGAGTGTTGTCAAAAAGATTGTATTTTGGTTGGTAATAGACCACAAATTGTTCTTTTTCAATTGCAGATTCCATCTCATTTACAACCATTTGTTCTTCAAGCATTTTATTTCTAATGTAATCATCATAAAAGCAGACTGTATTTTCAAATTTTCCCCTATTTACATCTGCTGCACTCCTAGCATAAGAACACATGACCTCGATTGGAATTGTCCTATCTTCAATAATATAGCATCCAATTCTTATATGAATTTTAATTTTATCGGAATACTTCTCAACAAATTCCTCAAGCCATTTTTTTAACATAAAAGAAATATTTTCCAACTCAGTAAGGACTACAAATTGATTCCCAACCAGTCGTCCTATCAAATGAATAGTATCAACTTTTACACTTTTTAAGCAGTCAGCAAATTCTTTAAGAATATTATCTCCTGCTTTTATTCCAAATAAATCATTAATCAATTTAAAATTTTCAAAATCAAATAATAATATCTTAAATTTCTTATCTTTATGTTGTTGAAGTATTTTAGTTGATCTTTCAACAAAAACAAATTTAGAATAAAGCCCTGTTAAACTATCAAGTTCCAAAACTAAAACTTTTGATGATGCTTCTTGAAGAGCAATAAGACTTCTTAGTCTATGTAAAATAACTCTAGGATTATAAGGCTTTGTCAAAAAATCCGTTGCACCAAGAGATAGCGCTTGAACTTCTGATTCAACTCCTTCTTTTTGGGTTAATACAATAATAGGTAGTCTTTTTATTGAAGGAGTCTTTTTATATTCTTCTAAAAATTCATTCCCATTCATAATAGGCATATTAATATCTAAAAGAACGGCCGAGATCTTATCATTATTTTTTTTCAAATAATCAAATGCAATTTGCCCATTAGCGGCTTCAATTGTTTTGTAGTCTCTTGAAAGAATTCGTTTTAATATTTCCCTATTAATCTGATTGTCATCCACAATCAAAATATTTCTCATTTCACCTTACCAACTTGGTTAATTATAACACAACTTCTTACATTCACAAAATATTAACAGAAAAAAGAGTAGGTTTTTAATTATTTTGAATATTGGTGTAAACTGGAAATTAGATTCTCAAAAAAAGTTTCAGAATAATCCGAACTTAAGATTGGCAAGATCAAAACATCCCTTCCATAGTCATAAAATATATCACCAATTTCTATTCCCATACTATTTGCAATTTCCTTTACTTTTTGTATCAATAAGGTTTCATTCATTTTTTCAGAAAAAACAACTATTAAAGTATTATTTAACAAATTGAAATTTAAGTGTATTGTTCCAAGATAGATTTCAAATTCTAAAGAGCTTTCCACTTTTGGTTCTAAGATATAATTATTCAACTCATTTTCCAAATAATAAACAAATTCAACATTAGAATAACTAGAGTCATATTTAAATTCAATTATATCATTTGTAACAAAATTCCATTCTCTTATAAAACCCTCTGAAATATCTTTCATAAATGTTTGGGCTTCTTCTTTTTGAAAAGGATTTAATAAATATGCATTTCCATTACCAATTGCCATAAAAATATCCTTTTCTAAGAAAGAAATTGTTTTATATTCATAATAGGAATAAATTTCCAAACTATTTTTAATTGGAAGCAGGTCTTCTTTTTCAAATCCCCTATCCAAATTAAAGAAAATTCTATTATTTTGAACTGAATAGAATAAATCTTTTAACCCAAAACTCAAAATTTCTCTGGTAACTTTTGCAAAATTATTTACATCCCTTGATTCAAATTCATCAGGACAATCTATAATTATATAATCTTTGATTAATTCAAGGGTTAAAGGAAAACCTAGAAATTTATAGGAAAACCCTTGATATTGAATCTCTGGAACAACTTCTGTTACAGGTTCTTGAGAATAATAATAAGAGAAAATCTTTCCTAAAATTTCATATAGCAAATCATCATCATTCCAATCAAAAGGAAGGCTTAATATTACTTCACCTTTTAACTGCTCAAAGGATAAATCAAATCCCAAATTCAAAGTACTAAGAAATGCCTTAAAAAAACCTTCCAGTCCTTCATCATAATACATTTTTATATCTAAACCTTGAGCTCTCCCAGTTATATGAAAATCGTCACGGTAAAACTCAAATTCTTGGTAGACATCTTCCGCCTCTATTTTTTCATCTAACTCTATTGTTTTTATTGGAGAAGGAATAATTTCTTTTTCTACAAAGCTATTTGTGAGGCTCATGTTTACTAAAGTTTCTTCAGTTTTCTTTTTACAAGAAATTATGGAAAGAAGAACTATAACACATAGAATTATTATAAAAATCTTCTTTTTCATCTCAATATTTTCCTTGTTTATACGTTAAATTATGAAATAACTATTAATTTTTAACAACGAACCCTCTACTCGTTAAACAAGTTGGCCCAAACTATGTTACAATAAGTATTTTTTAGATTAATGCTATTTATTATTATTTTGATAAAAAAAAACCTGAAACACAGAGGAATCAGGTTTTTTCTTAATTTAAAAGAAACTAGAGTGAAAATATCTCAGCAAAGAAAGCATCAATTGCTTCATTTGGATCAATATCCTCAGAATAAGTAAACATTAGTTGACCTTCAGACAATTTATAAGTGAAATCAGATGCTTTATAAGCTGTCATAGTAGAAGCAATCTTTAAAAGTTCATTTTCAAGATTTTTGTCAAAGAATGCACTGTCATACTTAAATACAACATCTTTTTCACTAACCATTCCATCTACATGAACATCACCAACATAAAATTCGAAGTCCTTATAGTTCTTAACAAATTCTTTCTTTGATTCTTCTTTTGTCAATTGAGCAGGTTCCTTTGGTTCAACAGAAATCGCTTTCACTTCTGTTGCAGGAGTTTCCTCTTCTACTGCATTTTCTGGAGCTGCTGGCTGATTTGCCATTTCTTCAGAACTTAAATATTTTGGAATAGTATCATTTAACAAAGCTACAAATCCATCAATTAATGCACTTTCTTCAATCTGTGAAGGATAAGTAATTGAAACAACACGATCTGCTAGGATTGTATAATCAAAGCCTGCAGCTGCTTCATTTGATTCCATCATATCTAATAATCCAGAAACTTCATTCTTTGTAATATTTTTTGGATAGATAATAACTGCTTCACCACTCTTAATTCCTACATAAACTGGTAATCCATACAAATCAAAGTTGTATTTCTTATAATCTGCATAAGGCATATAGTATTCAAGACCAATTTTAAACCCTTCGATTAAATCTTTATCAGCAATTGTTTTAGGGTAAGTTACTATAACCTCTCCTTGATTGGAAAAAGCAAATGAGAAATCCGATGGATTTAAATCGAGTATCAATTCAATATATGAAAGACCACTTCCGATTTCTTCTTTTGTTAAACTGCTAGGATAATCAATAGTTGCAACTCCATTATCAAGAGTAACATTGACATTCGCATTCATTAAAGTAAATTCATAAGAATTCATTTGTTCTTCTACAGCTTCAGCTTCTGGTTGTTCTATATTGTCTTGGTTGTTTTCAATAGCCATATCAGAACCATTATCAACACTTGAAATAACATCTGCTTTTACTTCAGTTGTTTTTGAAGTGTTTGTTGTTGTTTCAGTTGTTGTTGCCATTTCTTGATTTACTGCTTTGTCAGTAACTGCTTCCTCATTTCCTTTTTTACAGGAAACGAAAGAAAATAACACAATAAAACAAAGTAATAAAATTATCGTTTTTTTCTTCATTTATTCCCTTCTTCTTTCTTAATTTTCTCATTAAATATAACATATAAAAGTATTATTTTAAATATATAATTGATTCTTTTTACATAATATAAAAAAATAACCCTGAAATCTTAAAAGAAATCAGGGTTTATTATAAATCCGTAAAACTAAAGTGAGAATATCTCAGCAAAGAAAGCATCAATTGCTTCATTTGGATCAATATTATCAGAATAAGTAAACATCAACTGACCTTCAGAAATTTTGTAGGCAAAATCAGATGTTTTATAAGCTGTCATAGTAGAAGCAATCTTTACAAGTTCTTTTTCAAGATATTCGTCAAAGAATGCACTATCATACTTAAATACAACATCTTTTTCACTAACCATTCCATCTACATGAACATCTCCAAGATAGAATTCAAAGTTCTTATAATTCTTAACAAATTCTTTCTTTGCTTCCATTTTTGCTAAATCTGGTTCAACTGGAGCCATTGCTGGTTCAACTGGAGCCATTGCTGGTTCAACTGGAGTCATTGCTGGTTCAACTGGAGTCATCGCTGGTTTAACTGGAGTCATCGATGGTTTAACTGGAGCTGACTGCATTCTTGCCATGTATTTTGGAAGAGCTTCATCAAACTTAGATTTAAAACCATTAATTACTGTCATTTCATCAAGTTGTTTTGGATAACAAATTTCTACCACACGGTTACCAATCATATTGAAGGAGAAACCGTCCATGCCAGCATCTTCTAACATTACCATCAAAAGACCTCTAACTTCTGCAGATTTGAATACAGATGGATATGCAACAATAGCATTACCGTCCTTAATTGCTACATAAATTGGGTAACCACTCATTTCAAAGTGATAAGCGTCATAGTCATAGTAAGCTAAGTAATAATTCAAACCAGTCTTGAAACCATTAATTAAATTAGCATCAGAAATACCAACCGGATATGTTACAACAACTTCTCCCGGTGCAGTAAAGCTATAAGTAAAATCGGAAGTGTTAACATTTAGAATTAAACCAATATAGTAAAGTCCCTTTGCAATTTCATCATTTGAAATATTAGTAGGATAGCAAACTGTTGCGGTTCCCATATCAAGAGTTGCACTCACCTTAGCACCCATCAATGTAAATTCATAAGAATTTCCAGTCTTTACAGGAGCCTTAACAACAGGTTCAACTACAGCTGGTGTTGAAACCATCATTGGTTCAACTGGAGAAGTCATCAAACTTGCCATGTATGTAGGGAACACTTTATTTAATACAGAAACAAAACCTTTTAATAAAGCACCTTCTTCAATTTGTGAAGGATAAGTAATGGAAACAACACGGTCAACAAGAATCTTATAATCAAAACCAACAGCTTCTGGGCTAGCTTTCATTTGATCAAGCAAACCAGATACCTCAGCTTTTGTGATATTCTTTGGATAAACCACAACTGCCATTCCATCTTTTAATCCTACGTAAACAGGAAGACCATAAAAATCAAAATCAAACTTATCATAATCAAAATAAGGCATATAATAATTAAGTCCAGTTTGGAATTTTGAAATTAAAACTTTTTCTTCAATTTCTTTTGGATAAGAAACTGTTAATTCTCCATCGGCCAAACTATAGGAAAAGTCATTAAAGTCAACATCAAGAATTAAACCAACAAATCGCAATGTATCAGCAACATCTTTTTGTGAAATTGAAGTTGGATACAATACTGTCACTTTCCCATCAAGGAACGAGGCCTGAATTTTGTTACCATAAAGAGTAAAATCAAAAACATCAGGTTCAACCACTGGAGCAACCACAACTGGAGTAGTTTCTTCTGGAGTAGCTTTTTCTTCTGGTGTTGTAACCGTAACAGCAGGTTCTACTACTATAGCAGCTGCAGGTTTCTCTTCAACTTTCTCTGGTACAGCATCAACTGTAGTTACCACAGGTGTAGTCGTTTCGGCTACTTCCGTTGTTTCTGGTTGTTGATCTTTTTTACCACATCCTGTTAAACAGAATACAATCAAAGAACATACAAACAAATACCTAAAAAACTTCTTCATTTTTTTCTCCTATCTAGTTTAAAGTTTGTACTTTACTATAAAACGAACTCTATTATTAATTATTTTAACATCTACCATTTAAAATGTAAACATAAATTTCTGTTTATCAAATTTAGTCGTAAAAACAATTCACAATACACCTTAAGAATTATAGTACCGATAAACAATAATTATCTACATGTAAATATATAATATAAAAACTTAAATAGCAAACGAATTCTTAGCTTTTACATTAAAATCCATGTATAAAGTATATTATCGTACATCTAACATAAATACAAACTTTGTTTTATAATGTTACATGTTTTTCAAATATTTTTATTAAGTTTTTCGTTATTATTGAGAAATAATAATCTTTAGGATAAACTCACAGGAAAAATAGAAGGTAAAATAATGACAGAAACTAATGAAAAACTGTTAAACTACATATATTCTGATTTCAAAAGGACCATAAGAGATCCTCTTTGGACGGATATTAAATTAACTGATGGATTCTATGAACTATATCTTTCTCCTCAAGTGCAACAACTTAATCGAATCAAGCAACTAGGGCCAACTTATCTTACCTACCCTGGTGCTGTGCATACCAGATTGGTCCACAGTTTAGGAGTTTACCACCTCTCAAGAATGATTTTGATTTCTCTTTTACAAAAAGATACAGAGGGGTTCACTTTTTCTGGAATAAACTCTTTTTTGATTGCAGCTTTATTACATGACATTGGGCATTTTCCTTACGCACATTCATTGAAAGAAATAATAAGTGAAAGCCACGAATCCTTAGGAGCTCGAATTATTGAAAAAGATTGCCTAATAAAAAGTTATATTGAAGGGATTGGAGCAAATGTAAAGAATGTATGTCAAATTATTGATAAAAGTAGAAGAACTGAAAATAAAGAAATTCAACTTTACCGACATTTGCTTTCTGGCGCAATGGACCCAGACAAATTAGATTATCTATCAAGAGATGCATTCTACTGCGGAGTTCCTTATGGAATTCAAGATGTATCGTTCATCATTGATAGGCTTTTTATTAAAAATAATAAACCAGCTTTAAAGATTGAAAATATATCTTCTTTAGAACATTTACTTTTCTCAAAATATCTTATGTACCAAAATGTTTATTGGAATAAAAATGTCAGAAGTGCAACAGCAATGATAAAGAAAGCTGTAACTATTGCATTGAATTTAAACGTACTAAAGAAAGAAGATCTAATTAATCTTGACGATCGTCAATTTTCAAATATTGGAAAATTTTCAAGCTTCAAAGCTTTTGGTTTATTTAAGGATGTCATGAATAATCAACTTTTGCATATGGTTTACGAAATGCCTTTTGATGTTGATAATAATTTTTGTGTATTCTTCCAAAACTCAGATTACAAATTAAAAACAGAAACTCTTATTTGGAAATCACTTAAAAATTCATTCCCCAATCTAAAACCATATGAAATCATTATTGATATTCCAGAACCAATTTCCTTTGAATCGAATTTTCAAATAATTGATGGAGAAGAAATTAAACTTTTTAATGAAATTGACCCAATTTTCAATATATCCACAATAGAAAACTTCACAAAAGCTTTAAGAAAGATTAGAATTTTTGTTCCTACATACATATCATCAAATGAAAATGAAATCGCAAAATTCATAAAAAAAATAGGAAAAAAATAAATGAATGAAAAAATAGATTATAAAACTCTCATTGACGGGAAAATGCCTCCTTGGGTAAGAAGATTTGTCAAAAAAGTCGGAAAAGGAATTAATGATTTTGATATGATTCAAAATAATGACCGCATTTTAATGGGAATTTCAGGAGGAAAGGATTCTTTAGCTTTAGCCCTAGCCCTTTCTTTAAGAACTAAATGGCTTCCTATACAATATGATATGAAAGCTGTAATGATTAATTGGATTGAACATCCTATCCCAGAAAAAAATATCGAAAAACTTAAACAATACTTTTCAGATCTGAATATTGAATTTGTTATAAAAAATGAACAAATGTTTCCTACTAGTTTTAAGGATGACTTCAATTGTTATTTATGTAGCCGAAACAAAAGAAGAATTTTATTTGAAATTGCAGATAGTGAAAATTATAAAACCATCGCAATGGGGCATCATTTGGATGATTTGGTTGAGACCAGCATGATGAATCTTTATTTTAGGGCAAATTTCTCCACAATGCTTCCTGTTCAGAATTTTTTTGATGAAAAACTATTTATTATTAGACCTATGATTGAAGTCAAAGAACAAGCAATACAAAGATTGGTCGATTTTTATGATTTACCCGTTATCAAACCTGTATGTCCATATGACCAGACAAACATTAGAAGCCGACTTAAGCCAATTATAAAAGAAATCAACACTTTAGATAAAAATTCTCGAGAACATGTTTTTAACGCACATAACTTTACATATAAAAAACCTACTAGTGATAAAACCCAAAACTAATTGTAAATATAAAAAATTAAAATCTTGAATTAAAAGGTTTTTTACTATAAAGTTAACGTAATTAGAGAGTTTGCTAGTTACTATGAGGAAGGTATTAATGCAAAAGAAAAGAATAATTTTTGTAATGTTTATATTATGTGTCACATTTTCTTCAATTTTCGCTTCTCAAAGTTTAGAATTTAAATCAATTGACTTTAAATTAATTAAGCTTTATGACGAAAATGGAGCAAAAATTGATACCAGCAAATCTAAATTATATAATTTTGAGGATGGTTGGATTTTAAAAACAGAAGGTACTGAAACAGAACTTTCTTCTTCTAATTTTGATATTAAAGCCTTAAAAAATACAATCCTAACAGTAATTAGTTCCGATCCTCTTAATACTAGCGTCTTTGTAGTAAAAGGTGCCGTTACAATTAATACCAAAGAACTGTCATCACCAATAAATGTTTCAACAAGTTCAACCAGTTACACAATAACTTCAAATAGCAATATTTCAATTCTTTCCTCAAAAAATAATGAAGTTGCCTACTGTACGGTTGGAAGAATTATTGCTTCAAACCAATTAACTAATCAAAAAACTGATTTAAGATCTAACA
>Ga0265294_10008350_pt1 | contig 12118 bp, 11 predicted proteins | sample MunlanPumphouse3_FD_192504 | JGI IMG/M metagenome (GOLD analysis project Ga0265294, IMG submission 192504) | Groundwater microbial communities from a municipal landfill in Southern Ontario, Canada - Pumphouse #3 | ecosystem: Environmental > Aquatic > Deep subsurface > Groundwater | place... | reverse complement strand
TACCCTAAGGGTGTTGCCCGGGTGCACGTTGTTGTCAATGTCTCCGTGGATAAGGAGCAACCTTCCTTGCAGTTTATTGGCTATTTGCGAGTTGGTCCCAATGCTGTATTTGAAGGTGGTGTCTCCTTTGGCGGTGATTTCTTCCAGTACGCCGTGGTGTTTTTCACTCCACCAGCGGTTGTAGATGTTGTTTTCGTGGTTTCCGGCACAAGACACAGCTACTTTAAAGAAGTTGGGGTACTGCAAAATGGCGGCTGTAGACATAAAGCCTCCTCCGGAATGGCCGTGGATACCTACACGTGATTGGTCAATGAACGAATGACGAGCAGCCAATTGTTCAATGGCGTATTTTTGGTCTTCCAATCCGTAGTCACGCAGGTTGCCGTAACCATAATTGTGGTACCATTTGGAACGGCTGGGATGGCCTCCGCGGTTTCCTACAGTAATTACAACAAATCCTATTTGAGCCAAGCGGTCCAGACGGTCCATAGAGAAGCTCCAGTTTTGTCCGGGTCCTTCTACTTGCGGTCCGGGGTACACGTACGTAATGATGGGATACTTGCGAGACGGGTCAAAATCAAAAGGCTTGTACATAATGCCGTACAAGTCTGTGATGCCGTCGGCGGCTTTTACTTTTATGCGTTCCGGATATTTGTAACCGGCTTGTTCCAGCAGGCTGATATCTGTTTGTTGCAAATCCAGTATTTTTCTTCCGTTGGCGTCGTACACTTCAGATACAGGCGCAGCATCAACACGGGAGCGATTCAGTACAAAGAATTTGCGGCTGTCTGCCAAATCGGCCATGTGGTGGTAATCACCCGGGGTGAGCAGACGCAATTGGCTGCCATCCAGACGTACGGAATAGACAAATTGGTAGTAGGGGTCAATGCTTTCTTCCCGGCCACAAGCTGTAAAGAATACGGTACGGGTAGCTTCGTTGACACCCAAGATTTGTTCTACGTGCCAGGGACCGGACGTAATAGCGTTCTTTTCGTTGCCATCGTTGTCGTACAGGTATAGGTGGGCCCATCCTGTACGCTCCGACCAATGAACCAACTCTTTTCCGTTGTTCACCAACTCCACGGGCCGAGTTTCTACATATGTGTTCAGGCGTTCTTCTATGATGGTTAGCGCTGTGTCTTTGTCAATTTCCACACGGCACAGATCAATGCGCTTGAGGTCGCGGCTGGTACGTGTAAAGTAGAATCCGTTGGCATCTCCTTGCCACTCCCTGAAGCGGAACTCGTCAGACATGGTACGTTTTTCCATGGGTTTGTACAGTATAGACATGTCTTGATCCTTGAAAGCCGCCGTCTCTATGGTTTTCCATGTTTTGTCTTCCATGTTGAACAAAACCAACGATCTTTGCGGGATGTTTTCTTCACCCGGCATTTCGTACTTGTACCGTTCCAATTTGGGCCGAGGCTGTGCCAGCACGTTGATTACAAACATGTCCTTTACCTTGGTGGCGTCTGAGCGGAGCAGAGCAAAGTGGCGCGAATCGGGGCTCCACATGGCAAATGCACCGCTACGTTTGTTCAGCTCGGTCGAGTCTGCGTAAAAGTCTTGGGAACCGGAACCGAACGGGAAGTCACGCGTACCGGTGGTCGTCAGGCGGTGTTCCACAATGGTGGTGTCTTTGTCGTCCTTACGGGCTTTCTCAAAGTTTTCCCAGTCCATCCAATACAAGTCGAAGTTGCGGGAAAAGAGGACGTACTCCTTGTTGGGCGAGATGTTGGCCCACATGGGTACGGGATCTTCTTTCTCCTTGTCTTCCAGCCAAGTGAGGGTTTTGGTACGCCAAGCGTATTCAAAATGGAAAAGCCGAGGCTCTTTGCCTCCGGGAGCACCACCCGATCTGCCGGGCATGCCAAAGCGCATCTGCGGATCGCCTGTCACTTCTCCCTCTTCACGCTTCACTTTCTCCTCCTCACGCTTCACTTTTTCCTCCTCACCCTTCACTTCCTCACCCTTCACCTCTTCACCCTTCACCTCTTCACCCTTCACCTCTTCACCCTTCACTCCTTTCTCTTCACCCTTCACCTTCTTCTCTACCATCTCTGTACTTTGAATGTAGAAGGTAAAGGTGTCGTCGTCTTTCAATCTCAAACTCCGCAAGGGGAGGTTTTGTGCGTCAAAGGGATCTTTGACTATGCGGGTCAAATCGGCTGCCAACTGAACTCTATCAAAGAGTTCTTGTTGCGTGCCCTTTACAGGGTCTGTCACGTACCAGCTTTCTCCTTTCGGTGTTTTATATGTGTACCAGAATAGGTCCGAATTTTTAAACCACATGGGACGTACGCCTGTGGAAAAGACCATTTTACGTACTTTTTTCATAGAAAAACGGGCCGCTGTTTCGTAATCTGCTTTTTCACGAATGGGGCCGCGTTGGATTTGAGCCTGAAGGGGCATTCCCATAAGGAAGACCAGGCAAATCAATAGAACATGTTTTTTTCTCATATGTTGTGTTTTAGGATTTATAATTTGATGACAATTTTTTTTCTGTATAGAAGTATGGCTAGAAGTGTAAAGATAGTCACATAAAAAATAGCATACGCCAACGATCCGGCCGGATTGTTCCCCAGCACGGCCACAAAGACGTTTTTGTACAACCAGCTGAGCGGTGTGTAATACGTGCCGTCTTGCGTTGTCCAATGGATAATGCGCCCAAAGATTTTGGCTACAAGTCCGGACAGGACGAAGGCAAAAAGTGGGTTCAGCCCTAAGGCTTTAAAGGGGAAGAACCATTTCTCTTTTCCTTTTATATCAATCAGGTAAATGAAAAAAGCCAACATCAACAACGTCCAGCCTCCGGCGTACAACACGTAGGATCCGGTCCAGAGCGGCTTGCTGATGGGCAACCAAATACTCCACACCATTCCCAGTCCCAAAGCAGCTAAGCCCCACGTGTAGAGGGCGCCTACAGCGTGGATTTTTTCCGGACTTTTGCGTATACGAACACCGGCCAAATAACCCATAAGTACGGTACCGGCACCGGAAATCATACCCAATACGCCTTCCGGATCAAAGGGCAATCCGTATCCTTTGTACAAATGGTTGGGGCCTAAGAGGAATAAATCCAAGGTTCGGGCAAAATTGGTTTCTTTTCCGTACGGGTCGTTGCCTCCAAAGGCGTATAGTATGAGCCAATGGAGAAGCAGGACTGCAACAAATCCCCAAGCAATCTTCCGTGGTTTTTTCAGCCACAAAGCCAATGTGCCACCCAGGGCGTAGGCTGTAGCTATGCGTTGCAACACCCCAAAAATGCGGATGTTGGAATAATATCTGACTACACTTTCCCAAAACGTAAGGTCGGGCGCTCTTTTAAGCGGCACAAACGGGAAGGCCTGTAAGAGAAACCCTACAAGAAAGATAAGGGCTGCGCGTTTGTACAGTTTCCCGTAGGCACTTTTCATAGACGCTCGTTCTTCAAAAAAGCGGGAAAAAGAAAACGCCATGGCTGTACCCACTACAAACAAAAAAAAGGGAAAGACCAGGTCTGTGGGGGTGCAGCCTATCCAGGGGGCATGCCGTAGCGGCGGATATATCTGTCCCCAGCTGCCGGGATTGTTTACCAGAATCATTCCGGCAACAGTCATACCTCGCAGCACATCCAATGCTACGTACCGTTGTTTTGTTATGGTTGTTGACATATGGGCAAGAGGATAGTTTTTACAAATATAGGAAATGGAAGGCAGTCAGAAAAACAACGCTTAAAGCTGCAGTTTCTGTGCGCAATACCGCCGGACCCAAGTCTACGGGCGTACAGCCGCAAGCAATGGCCGCATCTATTTCCCGTGGCGAGAAATCCCCTTCGGGTCCGATAAGCACGGTCAACCGGGTGGGGTTGGCGAGCTCGGCGGCTGGACCGGGTGTTGTGTTGCCGGTGACCTTGTGTTGTGTGGGGAGCGTGCTCGCCTCGGCAATCCAGCAGGTGACGGGGATGCGAGGGGTGTCGGTGAAGCAGCAGGCGATGGCGGGGCGGGTGTCTTTCAGGGCGTCGGATTCCAAAAACTCGTCAAAAGATACCGGTTCCCGGATCTCGGGCATCTGTGCCCGTTTGCATTGTTTGAGAGCAGCTATGGCTATGCGCCGGGAGCGGTCTGTTTTCAGGGTTTTCCGTTCAGAACGATCACAAATAAGAGGAGTAATGGTGTCGGTGCCGGCTTCGGTGGCTTTTTCTACGAACCATTCAAAGCGGTCGGTGTTTTTAGGCGGAGCCACGGCTATGTGTAAGTGGTAGGAGCGGGCACCGTAGTTTTCGGCCACATCTGTAATGAGCAACCGGCAGGCGCGCGGGTCGGGTTCTTCTACAAAGGCCGTACATAGAGTGCCTTTCCCATCTGTGACATACACCGTGTCCGATTTTTTCAGTCGGAGTACTTTGACACCGTGCAGGCTTTCTTCCGGAGAAAGCGTATGGTGGGGCAGGTCAATATGGGGTGCGTAGAAGAGTATCATTGTTCAAAAAACTCCCATTCGTCTTTGATAGGGAACGATTTGCCCGTAGCCGTGTCAAACGTGGACATGACGCTGCGGGAGCGCGACCTGATTATTCCTTTGTCATCCACAATTTCTTGCAAAAAATGCACGCTTCTTTCGCCAATCTTTTCCAGAGTCGTTTCTACAAAAAGTGTATCTGTAAGGAAACACGGAGCCAGGTAGTCGTGTTCCACATGGACCATGATGATGAGCTTTTGATCTTTCTGAAAATCCGGATTGTACGTGGTTTTGTTGAGAAAGTAATCTGTTCTGGCTGTATCGTAATAGTGACCAAATATGACGTTGTTCACATGACCCAGCATATCTATGTCGTTAAACCGAATTTGGAGGGGTGTTCTTTGCATGATCTCTAGGGTTAATGTCTGATGATTTCTACTTCGTTTTGTCTTCCCACACGGATAATGGACGAAGGTTTTCCGGTGCTGCCGCCTTGCAGGAAAGAGGGAGCTACCCAGTCTACTTTTTTGAGCAACGCCTTGTCTATGTCTTCAAAAACAGCCGGAGCAGTTGTTCCGCTTATGTTTGCCGAGGTAGAGAGCAGCGGTCTTTTGAGTCTGCGGATGAGCGATTGACAAAAGTCGTGGTTGGGGATGCGGATGGCCACGCTGCCGTCCTCGGCCACTACGCCGGGGGCCAGGTTGATGCCGCTGGGATAGATGAGGGTCAGGGGCTTGTTGGCTTCTTGCACCAAATTTTCCGCTATGTCCGGCACGTATTCCACATACCTGTACAACATGGCTAAATCGGCAACCAGCACAATGTAATGCTTGTGAACATCTCTGTCTTTTAGTGCAGAAATCTTTTCCACGCCTTTGGGGTTGCATGCGTCGCATCCCAAACCCCATATGGTGTCTGTGGGATAGAGGATGGTACCTCCACTCCGTAGTATTTCAGTGGCGTTTTCTAGGTGCTTATATATATCCGGACTGTATCTCATAGTCGTACGTTTTTAATAGTACATCCTGTTTTTCTTTCTCCAATGACGAATCATGAAGTACCCGAAAATCATGCCTCCCAGGTGGGCAAAGTGGGCAATGTTTCCGCCCCCAATCAGTCCCAAGACCAGTTCTATGACAGCGAATATGATGACAAAGTATTTTGCCTTCAAAGCTATAGGAGTCAGGATGATACGCAGTTCCGTGTTGGGGAACAACATGCCGTAGCCTAACAAGATGCCGTATACGGCTCCGGATGCGCCCACCGTTGGCACGTTTACCATCATGCGGTAACGGCTCAATGCACTAACGGCAGCCGGTCCGCTTTCCTGTATGGTCTTAGCCAAAGAAGAGATGCTGATCCATTGCACTCCCATATGCAATGCGGCGGCACCCAGACCGGTCACAAAGAAAAAGAGCAAGAATTTTTTAGGTCCCCATATTTGCTCCAAGACAGACCCGAACATCCATAAAGCGTACATGTTGAACAGCAGATGGGTGAAGTTCCCGTGCATGAACATGTGGGTGATGATTTGCCACGGTCTGAAAAAATGAGACATGGGAAAGAACAACGCAAAACGCTCTATCATGAACTCCTGGTTTATAGACGTAAGGATGAGCATGAACGCATTCAAGATGATGATGTTCTTTATGACTATGGGCATACGGGCAAAAAATCCGCCCTGTTTGTATTGGTACATAATGGTTAGGTAAAGTATGTATCTATTTCTTCTGTGGTAAAGACGACAAGGCATTTTTTGCCGTCGGGGGTCAGACCGGGTTGTTCACACGCCATCAATTGTTTCAAGAGCACCTGGTCTTTGCTTGTGTGGATCTCACCGCTTTGTGTTTCCCCTGCGGCCATTCTGCGGGCTACGGTGGCGGCCAAGCGCTGTCCGTAGTTCAATTGAGGTGGATCTGCGTCGTCTTGTACACCTGCCGAGGAAAACCGGGTAAGCAGTTCGCTGATGGATTCTGTCACAGACGCTTGGTCTGTGGGATGTCCTTCCGGAATGCCTGTAACTTGGTTTTCTTCGTTTATAGCAAACCCCATTTGCAAGAGATGGTCTGTGCTTTCTTCCAAAAATAGGGAAAGGGGAGGTTGCAAGTTGAGCGGTACCGGGAACTGCAATGGTTCCGGAACGGGTTGCCTGTTTTTGAACCGAGGGAGTAGTTCTTCATAAAAGATGCGTTCCAGCGCCCGCCTGCGGTGGACGACCATCAATCCTCCGGATACCGAAGTTGCCAGGTAACGTTTTTGCAAGGGAATAACAGGGGCTTCAAAAGCGGGAGGCGGTTGATCGCGAAAGAGCCGTTCTTTGGATTCCGCTTCTTTGAACGGATCAAAGAGTGGGTCGTAATTGATTTTGGGTGGCGGTACGTATTCGCCGGGAGCCGGCGGAACGGGTATGTGGTGTTGCATGCCGCCCAAATCAAAGTCTATGCTCGGTCCCAATGCAAACTTGCCCAACGTTTCTCGGACTAGGGCTTGCAACATTTGAAAGATGATGTTTTCGTCTTCAAAGCGTATTTCTGTTTTGGTGGGATGTATGTTGACATCTACTGTTTTTGGGTCTGTAGTGAAGTAGAGGAAATACGTAGGCAGTTTTTCATCGGGAAGCAACTGCCCGTATCCGTTTATTATGGCTTTGTGCAGGTAGGGGCTTCTGAAGTACCGTCCGTTGATGAACAGGTACCGGTGGCCTCCGCGTTTGTAAGAATCTTTGGGTCGACTGACGTATCCTTTCACAGATACTAAGGGTGTTTCTACGTTGGCATCCAACAATTGGTTGTTCAGGTCTTTGCCCAAAGCACTTGTAATGCGTGTACGCAATGTTTCGCCGGCCGGCAAATGGTGTAGGGTATTGCCGTTGTGTGTAAGAGTGAAGGTGATGTGCGGTTGGCACAAGACCACTCGGTAAAACTCTTCCAGAATGTGGCGCATTTCTACTTGTTCGGACTTTAAGAACCGACGTCGGGCCGGTACGTTGTAGAACAAGTTCCTCACACAAATGTCGGTGCCTTTATCACACACTGCTTCTTCTTTTGATTCTATGTTGGAACCGGAGAGGGTAATTTCTGTACCCAGTTCGTCTTCTTCTCTGCGCGTACGCAACCGCACGTGCGCCACCGATGCGATGGAGGCCAGGGCCTCGCCTCGGAAACCAAAAGACACGATTTCCTCCAAATCTTCCACACTGCGCAACTTGCTGGTGGCATGGCGTTTGAATGCCAGCACAGCGTCTTGCGGACTCATACCGCTTCCGTTATCGGTCACTTGCAGCAAGGTGGCTCCGCCGTCTGTCAAGGTCACGTCTATGCGGTCTGCTCCGGCATCGACGGCGTTTTCCATCAATTCCTTAATGACAGAAGCCGGTCGCTGGATGACTTCACCGGCGGCTATTTGGCTGGCTATGTGTGACGGAAGTACGGAAATCATTTGAAAATCTTAAACAGGTAACTGAAGGCCTGGGTAAAGTATACGGCCATGAGCATGATGACTACCAGAGAGATGACAATGATAGCGCGTACAAGTTTTTGACGGGCCGGATAGCGGCGTTCCACATGGTATGAGGCACGGAACGATCCGCGGATGGACCCACCGGGTATGTACGGTTTGTCTTCGTCTTTCTTTTGAGCAGCCACAGTTTCCCGCGTTCTTTTTATGCGTTCTTCAAAGGCTTCCTTTTCCGGGTTCCAATACATGGGTTTGTAATTGAAAACGCGGTGTTTGGGTGTACGAAAAAAGGATATTCTAAAAGCCATGGTCTTTATAATTTGTTGCGTGTTAGCGCAGTATCAATATAGTGATCTACTACGTGCGGAAAGTACTTGTACTCCAAGGCGTGCACTTTTTGTGCCAGGCTTTCCGGTGTGTCGTTACGCTCTACCGGGCATGTGGCCTGAAAGAGCATCTGCCCGCGGTCGTAGTGGTTGTCAATCAAATGAATGGTGATGCCCGAAACTCCGTATGGGGGTGTACTTGCCGAGGCGGGGCGGTTGCGCAAATGGTCCAGCACGGCCCGGTGCACGTGCATGCCGTACATGCCTTTCCCTCCAAAGGCCGGCAACAGGGCGGGGTGAATGTTTAAAATTCTGCCGGGGTAGGCCTGCAGCAAGTGTTTGGGGATTTTCCACAGGAAGCCGGCCAGCACCAGCAGCTCTACGTCGTACGAGCGAAGGATGGACAAAACGCTTGGTTCCGCTTTCGGATTTTGGAGTTGCTCTGCAGTGAACACCTCGGCAGGAATACCCAGCTTGCGGGCTCGTTCCAGGACGGGGGCTTGGGGGTTGTTGCAAAGCAGCACCACTGCCTGACCTTTAGTCAGATGGCGAATGAGGTTCTCTGCATTTGTTCCGTTGCCTGATGCAAAAAGCGCAATTCTTGTCATAACTCACAAAGATATGGAAAAATCGCTATTTTTGTGGAGATATGAAAACGAAGGATATGTTGCCGCGTATAGGCAACGGATACGACGTGCATCGTTTGGAACCGGATTTGCCTTTTTTCTTAGGGGGTATACGATTGGAATATCGTCTGGGGTGTGTGGCCCATTCGGACGGCGACTGCTTGATTCATGCCTTGTGCGATGCGCTCTTGGGGGCGTTGGCCTTGGGCGATATAGGTGTACATTTTCCGGATACTTCAGAGGCTTACAAGGGTATTGACAGCAAAGTGTTGTTGGAGAAAACGTATGGGATGGTGCGCCAAGCCGGTTACCGACTGGGCAATGCAGATTGTACGGTATGTCTGCAGGCTCCCAAGATTGGGCCTTACATTGGGCAGATGCGTCAGGTACTGGCCGGGATTCTGGAAGCAGACGTGGAACAAATCTCAATAAAAGCCACTACAGGGGAGCGAATCGGCTTTGTGGGACGTCAAGAGGGTGTGGCTGCGTACGCTACCGTACTGTTGTATCCGGACAAATAGTGTTTGCACGTTTAAAAATTATGCTTACTTTTGCAGCTCTTAGCTCTGCGGCGAGGTAGCTCAGGTGGTTAGAGCGCATGATTCATAATCATGAGGTCACGAGTTCAAGTCTCGTCCTCGCTACAAAAAAAAGGACTTATCCGTTTGGGTAAGTCCTTTTTTGATGTTGACAGGTTGCGATTTCTTAGCGCTCCCGACCGTAAGGCCAAGCCATAAGGCCGCCTTCCAACACCTTCACGTTGGTGTAACCGTGTGCCTTGAGGATGAGTGCGGCTTCGTACCCCCTCAGGGAAATTTTACACCAAGTGATAATGGGCGTGTCTTTGTCTTTTGGTAGTTCGTCCAAACGTGCACGCAGCTGACCCAGTGGGATAAGCACCTCGCCAATACCCAGTCGCATGGCTTCAAACTCTTCCGGAATCCGGACGTCAAGCAGCAACATCTTCTCTTCTTTTTTTAGCTTTTCTTTCAGTTCAAAGGCGTTGAGGCCGTCCATGATTCCGTCCAATTTGTTCTGCATGACGTGGGCCGAGGCAATGCTGTGGTCGATGGCCAGAGAGAATGGCGGTGCATACGGCAGGTCTGCGTTGGCCATTTGGTCCACCGTCATGTTGTTTTGGATAGCCATGGCCCAGATGGCCATTTGTTTTCCCACGTCTCCGGGGCCTAAGACTTGTGCACCCAGGATTCTGCGGGATGCTTTGTCTGCCAGCAATTTGGTAATCAAAAGTTGGCCTTGCATAAAGCCCGGTCTGTCCAAACTGGCGTTGTAGATGGTTTCGTAATTGGTGATGTTGTTACGTGCTGCGTTTTGCTCAGACAAACCGGTAGAACCTACACCGTAATCAAACACCTTACAGATACCTGTTTGGATGGTTCCGGGAAATTCTTTTACGTTGCCGCAAATGATGTTTTCACCGGCTACTCGTCCTTGCAGGTTGGCCAAATCTCCAAACGGAGCATGTACTTGGACACCTGTAATCAAGTTGTTGGTTTCTACACAATCACCTACTGCATAGACGTCTTCCAGATTGGTTTGCATGTACTTGTTTACTACAATCCCTCCGCGTTCGCCAATGGTAATGCCCATATCGCGGGCCAGGCCTACGTTGGGAACCACACCAATGGCTACTACGGCCAGCTGGCAAGGTATTTCTGTACCGTTTTGTAGTTTCACGCCGGTCAATTTTCCGTTTTCACCTAAGAAAGCCGCTACGCCGTTTTCCAGAATGACGTTGGCTTTTGTCCGTACGTATCCTTCAACCAGCATGGCCATTTGCATATCCAGGAAGGTGAGCAACTGGGGCAGCATCTCTACCAGTGTGATATCTATACCGGCCAAGTGAAGTGCTTCGCACGTTTCTATACCAATCAGTCCTCCGCCAATGACCACGGCCTTTTTGATGAGGCCATCGTCCCTGATTTTTCTTAGGAAGTCAGCGTCTTGCATAGATTGCAAGGTGGTGATGCCGTCCAGTTCAATACCCGGTACGGGTGGTTTCCGCGGAGTGGCTCCGGTGGCAATGACCAATTTGTCGTAAGGGAGCGATCCTGTTTCTCCGCTGTCCAAGTTTTTGTAGAAAACTTCTTTGGCTACGGGGTCCACTTTGGTAACCTCTGTACGAACTTTTGTTTCTATGCGTTTAGCGTTCCAGAAAAACCGAGAGTCCCGTACCACACCGGCCGGGGAACAGAGCAATTGGTCTCTGTCGTCAAAAAATCCGCCTACGTAGTAAGGATAGCCACATGAGGCCATAGACAATTCTGCCGATTTCTGAATGAGTGTGATATGGGCGTGTTCGTCCATTCGCCTGGCTCTCGAGGCCGCTTTGGGACCGGCTGCCGATCCGCCAATGACTACAATTCTTTTCGTGTCCATAATGTATTAAGGGTTTTAGTCTATTACTTTAAAAAGATATACCGGACCGCTGATGGCGGTAAGACTGTGTCGGTTATACTGCACTATGGCGTAATCCCCGGCATCAAGGGTGTAATATCTCAATTTGCAATTGGGTGCGTCCAGTTCTACCACTTCTCCTTCCATAAACATACGTGTCTCTGTAAAATCACCTGCAGCAAAACCTCGAGCACCGTTGTCTACAGTACGTACCAACAGTGTTCCACCTGTTGTTCCCGGATTCATGACTTTTACCAATGTTACAGAACCCGGGCAGTGATCAAAGAGCACAACATCCTCCTCTGTTTTTTGTATGGCAGTTATGTCTTCCGGATTGTACGTAACGGAATAGACATACTGTTCTCTGTAATGCCAACTGTCGCTTACGTCTTGTTTGCTGCTGTGTAAAACGCCTTTCCGTAATTCAACATACCGGCCTTTGTGCATTAAAAAAACTTCTTCAGCCGGAGGTATCTCGTAAAGTATGATGGGCTCTGCAACAACCCTCATTTCTTTTAAAATGCTGTTTGTGAACGAACTGCTGGCAAACCCTTCTTTTGAAACGATCACATGAACCTTTCCGGGAACGTATGTAATACGGTAATGTCCTTTGCCATTTGTTTGTGATACAAAATCTGTCCCTTCCACGTTTACAGTGGCTTCTGGCACGGGTTTTCCAAAGCCATCCACAATTTTTCCTTCTATGTACGTATTGTTACAACTACTAACCAGTACTGCAGATAGCAGTACTAAAACGAATAATGTGTTTCTCATAATTACTGACTGTGTTTGAATGGTATAAAAGTAGGATTTCTACGCAAGTTCTCCAAAAAAGAGTTTTGCCCGCAGGCA
>Ga0265294_10008349_pt1 | contig 12118 bp, 18 predicted proteins | sample MunlanPumphouse3_FD_192504 | JGI IMG/M metagenome (GOLD analysis project Ga0265294, IMG submission 192504) | Groundwater microbial communities from a municipal landfill in Southern Ontario, Canada - Pumphouse #3 | ecosystem: Environmental > Aquatic > Deep subsurface > Groundwater | place... | reverse complement strand
TATCGGTTGGTCATTTGCGTCAGTTCCGTCAACGTGTTTGTAAATTAACACTCCTTGATAATCTCTTGTTGCATCTCCACCAAGTCCCGTAAACTCAATATCAGAAGTAGTGCTAAACTCTGCTCTATTATCTGTATCATTTACGGTTATAGTTTCGCCTGTAAGGGCTACATCTGCATAACCTGTTGCATCTGCTGGGTCTATTGTCGTGTAATCAGACAGCGTTTCAATATCATCTATCTCTGTATCGCAAGTAGTATTAGTCATAACTAACCTTGCTCTTATGTCATCGGTATCTAAATCAAAGGTGCCGTCTAATAATCTTCCTAATGTTGTGTTTGGTATTTTTGAAGCCATTTATCTTGTATTTTCCCTCCTCGGAGTAATCATATTCCTTTGAGGGTTTCTTAATTGTTGATATGTTTGAAACTCTTTTTCCATTCTATCCAGCTCATCTCTGACAATAGTAATCTGTGTTCTTGCATTTGGCTTTTTAACTATTAACCAATCATAAGAAGTCCCCACGGCTACTATGTCGTGAAGGTCAGCCGGAATAATACCTGGTTTTTTTGTCGTATCTCCCACTACAAAATAAGACGGACTTCTTTTGTAAAAAAGCTTTCCGCCCTCTGATAAGTCATAATTTGGCACAGGGTCAAGAAAGATTGTATTATTTCTTTCAAGATATTGTGTAGGTATTCCTGGTTTGCTATTAGGCGACATTATAAGCTCGGCATTACTATTGTCTAATGTTACTTTGTTTATCTTCCGAAAAGAGCTTCCGACCTTTATTAAAACTGCCGTGATATCTGTTATTGCGTTTCCGTCTTCGTCTACTAAGAACTCGTAATCGTGCTGATTTTCAACTATGTCAAAAAGCGAAAACGGATGATTGGTATAATTTGTATCATCCGTCTGGGACATAGAAGAACTCGCCCCTAATCTTCCTGAATAGCGGTCTAATCTTATATTAAGACGAGCAGTTATATCGGACTTTAAGCTGGCATCTCCCGAAATATCTCCTGTGTTCATTCCTGTCCAAAATTCTACGCTTTTTAACAGGTCAAGATATGTCATTGGACTTTATAGTAAAGAATTTCTAATCCTCCAGCCGTGTCTTTTGAAACTGCTTTGAAGTTTTCAAGCTGTTCCCTTGAGTAAATATCAACTTCTCCATTAGCGGCGACAGAATAGCCAACTGTTGAAGTAGGGTCAGTTCCGTCATCTCTGTAACGAATTGCCTGGTCTACTACTTTAATCTTGGCAAATCTTGCGCCACTTGGAACGGTTAAACCTTTTGGCGTTCCTTCCGCTCCTGTATAAAGAGTGATACTTTCAAACCCTGCGGGAACTTGTGGTTTGTCGTATTGTATCAACATATTATCTTACTCTTTTAGACTGAATATTAGGGACATTAAATGTTCTCCTAATGAGTTTACCGTTCGGACCATAAACTTCATTCATTGATATTTGTCCTTGAAGTTTCTTAATAAACTCTTCTCTTTTATTTTCGTATTTCTTGGGGTTCTTCTGCTTATACTCGGCAATAAGCCTTTTATAAGCAAGAACTTCCGATGAATCGCCTGCTTGAGGATCTAATGGGTCAACTTCTTGAGTTTCCTCTTCAGGACTAACTTCTGCTGTTACTGGTACATTTTCTTTTGATGTTTTTTTAGACATAATTTTATTTTAACCCTTTGGGCTGTCTCAAGAGAAAAACTCTTGAGGTTTCTCTCCTAAGGCAACCCAAAAGGGTTGCTTTTATTAGGCGAATACTGTTGTGTCGCCAGAACCGACTGCTACACCAGTTACCTCCCAAATCCCATCGTTATTACAAACTAACTTATAGTAAGAACCTACAAGCCCTCCTTTTGCAGAAGAAGTACTAATTTTTTCCGCTGCTGAAGAAGCTTGGTTTTTGGGGTTTCCATCGTGAGCTCCCGAAACCACACATCCTCTCATTGAAGCAGTTGTAGTTGAAGGAACCGTAATAACATATCCACTTGTTGCGTGAGTAATGGATGTCTTAACAACAAAGTCATACTCTAATCCTCTGCCAGGTTCTGGCAAAGTAACAGTAAGACCAGCTGCTTTATCAAGAACAACCAACGAACCGCTCTGGTTTTTAGACAAAGTGGTATCTGCTGTAACATCTAATACGCGTTTTCTTGCCATTGATTTTTAATGTTAATTTTTATTAACCTTGCTATAAAATAGCTTTTAGCAAAGTGCGTTTAAAGGGCGACTATTTCTTTAAACTGTCCCCTTCGGGCTGTATAGGAGAGATAACCGGTGGTTTAAATCTCCCCTGTACAGCCCAAAAGGGCTGTTTTACTAAAGGGTGATGTCAACTGTCAAATCTGTCTTTGTAGCCCAAAGTTTGAAGCCAATATATCCCCAGCAAACTACTTCTTTACCTGTCTTTCCACTTACTGATTTCTCTTCCCATTGAACTCCTCTTGGTGAAGCATAGGTTGCAACTCTCTTTACTCCGAATACTCTGTGGCCAGAGTTGGTGTAAGTAGTTGTTCCTAATGTTTCATCTGCGAAAGTTCCTGTTCTTGTAACATATATTTCAACACCTGCCATTGAACGAAGGAAACCATTATTGAGGGCAGCATCTGCGTATGAGAAGCCTGAAGCCATCTGATTTTCCATTATTCCTGGGATGTCGGTATTTTCTATTACAAGGTACAAACCTTTGTAAACATCTGAGTATCCTGCAACCTTTGAAACAAGGTTAGAAAGAATTTCGTGAATGTTTACTGGGTCTGTGAAACCTCCTAAAGGAACTGAATATGTACCTGTTGCGTCTTCTGTCAAGTTGTTTATAACAAACCTGTCAATCTTTTCTGCTACTGCGAACATCATTTCGTTTGTCCTGTTTTGAAAAAGATTGAACTGAGTCAATACTTTTTCAAAATCGTAGATGTGTTCCGAAACGATTACTTCGTCAGCAACAGTTAAAGAATCATCGGTTGTTGTAAAGTCGTCTGTAATGTATTGTCCTGACAATGCCTGGACTTCTGCAGACGGCTGTGAACCATAGGGGTTATCAATAACCTTACTATCGCTTCTGTCAACTTCACAAATAGCTTCGGCAACAAGAGCTCTTCTGAGAATTTCTTGCATCTTGGTAGAGTAATATTTTTCTCTCCAAGTTCTGTCGCTTATTGTGTTCATTTTAAACCGTTAATTTAACTTTCCTTTCGGAAAGCCCACCGGTTTATTTTTTAAATTCAGCGTTAATGAGCTTTTTAAGTCCTTCCTCATCGTCAGGAAGTTCTCCTGTCTTTTGAGCTCGGCTTAAAAGTTCACTTCCACTTGGAGCTTTAGTTCCAGCGACCTTATTTCCTGTTGAGGCGGCTTGAGCTGAAGCTCTCTCTTCTTTCTTTTCAGAAAGAATTGTCCTTATAACACTTGATTTAAGGGCATCTGCTACTTCAATGTTTTTGAGCTTGGCATAATCAATTACCTCATCAAAATCATCTTCGTGAACTTCTGCTCTTATAAGAGCTACAAGGTCTTTTTGGGATAAAGAATCTGTTTTAGGAGTGTCTTTACCCTCTTTTGCTTTAGCTTCGGCTTTTTCGGCTCGGACCTTGTAATTTTCAGCAAGTTCTTTGGCCTTCTTAGCTTCTTCAACGATTTTTTCTCGCTCTTCAGCTTCTTTGGCCTCCCATTCGCTGATAAGGTCTTCTTCCGTTTTATCACCGTTGTCTAATGCTTCTAACTCCTCAGGGGTTAAGGATTCCCTGTCAACCGTTTTTCTTATTTTCATAGAATGATTCTTTTAGGTGGGGACTTCTTCCACCAATTTATTTAGTGCTATCTTTTTTTCTTGCTTCTTCAATCTCTTCTTTTGTCTTTGGTTCTTGATTTGCTAATGCCCATAAACTGTTAATAGCTATATTCAAGTGATCCATTAACATATTCCTTGCTGTTCCAAGTATTTTTGCATCTTCCGCAGAAAGCCGTGCAAAAGGAATAGAAGAATAAACATCTATTAAAGAGCCGGGAGTATTCTCATCAACTTTTGGAATCATTGTTTTTCTTAAAACTTTTAAAAGCTCATGATTGTCTTTGAGGACTCCTCTGATTAAAGCTCTTTCTTCTTCCGAATAATAATTGTTTCCTGCTGTATATATCATCTTAATTGTTCTGTTAATTCTGGCATACCGACCTGACCAGTATCCATTCCTCGGGGAATAGATTCACCACCGGTTGCTCCTTGCGGAGGTACGCCTTTAATTTGCAATGGACTAATAATATCAGGGCCTATCTCATCAATAATCTTATTCATCATTCTTCTTCTATCTTCTGGCCCAAAAGCTTCAGGGTCTGCTATCATTCTTTGGAATAAAGTATCAAGCGAAGTAATTACTGCTGATTTATCTCTGCTTTCGCCTGTAATATCAATTTCAACATCCCACTCAAAGTCTTTAAATACATCTTTCCAGGTCTTATCTCCTTTTGAAGGAGTAATAACTCTAACATTTGTTTCCCTATTTTCTTCTTCAATAATTGACATCATCTCTTCTCGTGTTGGAATATGGTCTTTTTTAAGTGAAAGCATTATCTGTTTTTGAAGATTAGCAGGTAATGCAAGTTTATCAAATTCTTCCAATTCCTCGCCATGTAAAACCGCAACAAGTTCATCTGTTGTTTTAAGCGTCTTTTTAAAATGAGGGATTACATGAGTTCTAAGAATGTATTCAAGCGATAATCCTTTGTTTTCTCTAAACATATCAAACAAACCCCTTGCTTCTTGATTTAACATCATTCCTAATCTGTAAGGAGTGCCTGAAGGAAGAGTTTGTCCTGTTACACTCTCGTGAGAACCTGATATTTCTCTTGATTGCTGTTTCCATAAATCAAGAAAGCTCATTATCTGCGGAATGTCGTGTGATTGATTATTCATTGCGTTCAAAGGTTTTCCTTCTTCATGAACCGCAACAAACCCAGTATCAAAATCTTTCAAGTAATTCTTTCCTACAAAATTAGGGTCTGAAGTTTGCATTACAAGTTTTGAGGCAATTTCAAACTGGTCTAAGGTCTTCTTAGCCATATCATTAACCATCCATTGCGGGTCAAAGTTGCTTTCTACTGCTCCAATAGATAAAGTCCTTCCTTCTTGTTCAAGTAAATGTGTGATTACATAAGGGTCTTTTTCTTCTTTGCCTCTATAAAGAGATATTTCCGTATCTTCAGAGTTTTCATTCTGAATAATAAAAACAACATGCATTTGTTGTCTGTATATATTTTCGTCTTCTTCTCTGTCTGTTAAAAGAGAAAGAGGTAAATTGCCATGCACTTCATAAACTCCTATATATTCGTTTGAAATATCAATATCCTCACCATCAATGTTTTCTCTTATATCTTTAAATGATTTAATGGCTTCTTCAATTCTATCAGGGTTATAGGGCTGTTGTCTTAATTGAGCCGGAGTATAATAAATTTTTTCTATCTTGGGATTGCCGTCAAAATCAACAGGGTCGCATATCATTCTATCCCAAGAGATTACAGAAGGAATAAGTTTGCCGTCTTTTTCAATAAACTTTGAAACTGCAGAACCATAACAAGAAAGAGTCCAACCCCACTTATTAAGCCATTGGCCGAAGTTCTCTTTATTCATCCATTCCCGAAGTTTTAAGGTAGCGACAAGAGCTTTTAATCTTTTCTTTGAATTAGGAGCTCTAAACTTTATATGTCTTCTTGAGATATTTGTAAGTTTATACCAAACATAGGCGGCAACTATTGCAATATTTAAAAACGGCTTCTCTCTACCTTGAGAATCTCTTTTGCCTGAGATATGTTGACTATTAAGATAAGCAGTTATTGTTGAAACTTTTTCTGTATGGTCGTGTTCTGTATATTTGCCAATTTTAATAGGCTTGCCGAATAGCAAGTTTTGTTCCTGTTTTTTGATTATTTGGAATATATTCATTTATATACTCCACCGGTTTGTTTAATATAGCATATTTTAAGCACAATTGCAAGCTATCTTGTGCTGTTGTTCATATTATTTTGTCTTGCCTTATAAAACTGCTCATCTGCAGAGCCAGAATGAACAGGAGCAATATCATTTTGGTAAGCTAAGGCGTCAATCGTATCGTCATGTATTCCTTTAGGAAACATAAACATTTCTTCTTCTAATTCTCTGCATTCATTTTCAACATGATAAATTGAGCCAGTACTATATCTTGGAATTAAACCTCTTATTCTTATTTCTTTTTTCCTCTGTTCATGTTTAAGTGGAACTATATTAGGAAACATATTTCTCTTTCTTGTTTCCATATCAAAAAATGGCTTAATAGCTTTTAGATATACTGTTTCTTCAATTCCTATTCTTTCAAATCCTTCTTCGTGTAATTTAAAAATATAATTTATTAACTCTGCACTATCAATATGAACTCTTATTGCTCTTATATTCCAAAAGTTCTGCTTATCAATATAGTTTCTTATTATCCCCGTATAATCATTTTCTAATTCTCTACCCCCCGGGTCAATGGTCGCAATTTTTCTTGTATTAAGAGCTAAAACTTCTTCAATCGTTCTGTATTTAATCCAATTTTGTTTGAACTCTTGATTCTCTGAAGTTATTGGGCTTGCTTGATAAAGAGCAGAAAACTCATAAGGGCCAAGTGTGTTTTTTGTTTTTTCCAATTTTTCAAAAGAAAATCTTTCAGGCCATAATGCTTCTCCCCTTTTTCTAAACTCTTCATCTTGCTCTGCTATTGCAGGAAATCTTAATACTTGCCATTTATCATAATTTTCAAGGCCCTCTTCTCTGTCTTTCTTTTCTTTTTCCTTTAATCGCCCTATAACATCGTCTGTATGCCACCTTGTCCCTATAACAATAATCGCAGTATTTCCTCTTTGTCTCGTATAAAAAGTTGATAAATACCAGCTCCACCTTGAATCTCTTACTACCTGCGACTCCGCTTCTTCTCTATTTTTAAATAAATCATCAACTATACCAATCTTAAATCCCATTCCTGTAAAAGCTCCACCTGCCCCTGTTGCCATATAGCTTCCTCCGTGTTGAGTTTTCCAATATCCCTTTGCTTTTGTATCTTGAGATAGTTTTGTATTAAAAATAGACTGATAAGAAGAAGAATTTATTATGTCCCTTGTTTCTTGTCCAAACTTAAAAGCTAAATCTCCCGAATAAGAGCCAACCATTACGGGCCAATCAGTATGTTTCCCTAAACACCAAGCAGGAAACTTTTTTGTTGCTATTTCAGATTTTCCATGCTGCGGAGGACATTCAATAATAATTCTCACATCTTCTCCTCTCTCTAATTTTAAAACAGCATCTTCCAAAACAGATGCTAATTTTTCGTGAAACCAACTATCTTGATAATTTCTATCTGTAGCAATAGCAAAATCAATTAAATGATTTTGAGCTATTTTATTGGTCGCTAATTCCAATTCTTTTTGCCTCTCTTGAGATAATCCTTTTAATTTGCTCATCTGTTAAATTTTTAATTTCCCCACTATGTTTAACATCTTCTGTTGGGTTACCTTCTGCCATTCTCCACGCAAATTCAGGATTAACATGATTAAGAAATTTTAATTTTTCTTCATCCGGTAAACTTAAAAGATAATCTTTTACAAAAGTTTTCAAAGATTTTCCTGGAGGCCTACCTTTCAGATTTCCACTTTCCCCTTTTTTCCATTGATAAGGTTTAAGCCACTCATAATTCTGTTTCTTATATTGATTATCAGCTTTTATGTTTTTACTTTTTTTCATATTTAAGGAACGGCAATAATAAAAGCCCCGCCAATTCTTGGCTTTGGGATAGGAAAAGGATATTTATATTCAGGAGGTGGAGGAGTAATTACGGGAGAAGGACTTGGTTCTTGAATTACATCTATAGTTGTAGCAGGCTGTATTTCTTCTAAAACCTCAACCGGCCTTTCTTGTAATTGTCTTAACTGTTCTTGTAATTGATAAACCAACTCATAAAGATCCGCAATCTTTTGCTCTATTTGTTCAGTAGTTAATGCAAAAGATGTTGAGGGGATTATTATTGCTATTAGTATTATTAAAATTGTTTTCATATTTATTTAATATTTATTTTAATATGACCTTTTTCTTTGTCTATTTTTTCTGCCTCTTTTAACCTTTCTTCAAAAGAGATGCCTCTGAAATTGTAAAGCTTTCTTCTAAGGCAGTAATACCAGTCTGCTTCATCCATTTTAATCTTTTCTGTGTCCAATTCATCAAAGAACTTCTTTAACATTCTTTTAAACATTGGTATTCGCAGTATCGGAACAAGTCTTTTTAAATCTCTGGACTTTTGTTTTAATCCTTCTTCTTGAAATCTTTCCTCTAAAATGTCAGACAATCTTTTAAACTCTTTTATTGGGTCGCCCTTTCTTGCTAATGATAATACATCTTGGGCCGGTAATCTATAAGCAGCATCAAACTCTAATAAGAAAATAATTACTTCAAATATTCTTTCCAGCGGTTTTGCTATTCTGTGTGTTTCATTTTTAAAGACCTCTTTATTTACCCGCCTTAATTCTGTTGCAAAAACATTATATCTCTTTTCCGGGAACTTAAATAATCCTATTGTTTTACTATGAATTATATGGGAATACTCATCTATCATACCATAAAATTTCCTTTTTTGCAATAACCAAAATAAAATGGGAGATATGAGAAGCAATTTATTGCTTAAAATATCAATTACCATTTTAGAAAGAACCTTTTTAACAAATCCAAAACACTCTAATAAAGCATCCGGGATCATTCCTAACGGACAAGCCTTAAAGAGATAAGAATATCCTAAAAACCTGCAATAAGCGCCACCCTCTTCCGGAAATATATCTTCTTCAACTATTACTGTGCAATTTTCAATATCACCCAGTCCGCCTAAAAGATAACGCATAGTTATCTTTCCATCGTTTATTTTTTTGGCGTAGTTTTTTACTCGTTCTTGAAGTGTCATATTTATATAATACATAAAAATAAAAAAAAGTCAAGAGTAATTCTGCCACTATGGCAAAATGTTTTTAAAAATGAAAAGGGGCTGTGCAAAACTTTTTATTAGTTGTTTTTCTGATTGTTAATAACTTCCTCTTTTAGCTTTATTTTAGCTTTATTGTGGTATATATTGATGATAACCCTTGACAAAACTTTATCATTTGATATACTCAAATTGTAAGATAAGTAAATTAAAAATAATAGACGAAACAATTAGGCAGTTGATTAAAAAGTATAAAAGGTCGGAAGTTTAAATAAAATAAAAATATGACACAAGACATAAAAAACTTGTTAAATGATATAGAAGAGCAAGAAGAAGTTAAAGAAGATGAGCAAATAGAAAAGTGGGAAGAAGAATAAAATAATAACCAACCAACCCATAAAATTAAAAAATAAAGGGAAGGTTAAAAAAATGAAAATACCTAAACCAAAATATAAGATAGGAGACAAGGTAAGGGTGGACAATTTTGACAATGCTACAATAGCGGAAGTCGGAGCATTTAGAAGAAGGTCAAATCCTAAAGAAATATACATCTCTTATAAATTAAAAGATAATATTCTTTCCGGATTTTGGGCAGAAGAAAAAAGATTAAAATATAAAAAATAATAACCAGAAGAGGGGAGAGTAATTAGGTTATTATCTCTCCTCTTCTTAACAAAATGGAAAACATTAAAATAATATTCGGTGCAATCATAGGATACCTTATGCTGGACGCCGTTATGTTTATGGCGTGGGTGTATTCGGGGCAAGTGCCTTATAACGGAATATATCTTGGGAGAGTAACTACGGAAATTTTAAAAATATTTATATGAAAACAATAGAAAAAATCCTTAACAAAGGATTAAATCTTGGAATATTTAATAAAATAAAATATGAAAAAACACAATCGTTCAGGCGATGTCAACTTAAGACCGATTGACAAATTGCCTGCAAATCTCAAAGAGATAAAACATAAAGGGTCTTACATAACAGCAAGAGGAGAGGCAACTGGCTCAAGACATACTCTTATAGCAGAGAGAGTTTCGGATATGCAGTTATTTACGGATACGCAAGGACAAGTTTTCTTAAAGGTCAATAATCCGATAAAACATTCTCATACTCACGACCACGAAACAACTATTGTAAATCCAGGAATTTACAAGCAAGTCCAAGAAAGAGAGATAGATTGGTTTTTAGAGGGTATTGAGCGTAAGGTTATTGATTAATATGATAACAAAATTAACCCCAGAACAAAAAAAACTAAAAGAAATCGTTAAGAACGAGTGGATTTCCAATTTAACTGCAAAAGCAGATAAGAAAAAAATAAAAGAAGTATGCGAATATGTTTATTTTCTCGCCAACCTTAAAAAACCAAAGGTTATTATTCTTAATAGTCCCCTTGCCATTCAATATGCCGCTAATTTATTAAATAAAAAAGAAGTAGGGCGAGAAGTAAGGCAAGAAGTAGAGCAAGAAGTAGAGCAAGAAGTAGTGCAAGAAGTATGGCAAGAAGTAAGGCAAAAAGTAGGGCGAGAAGTAAGGCAAGAAGTAGAGCAAGAAGTAGTGCAAGAAGTATGGCGAGAAGTAGGGCAAGAAGTAGAGCAAGAAGTATGGCAAGAAGTAGGGCGAGAAGTAAGGCAAGAAGTAGGGCGAGAAGTAAGGCAAGAAGTAGAGCAAGAAGTAGTGCAAGAAGTATGGCAAGAAGTAGAGCAAGAAAAACTAAAGTATTATATTTTTGGCTCTTATTTATCTTCTTGGTATTATGATTGGTATTCTTTTTATGATTATTTTCATAGGATTAAAGCAATCAAAAATGAAAAGTTTCTAAAATTAAAAGAAGGAGTAAAAGGAATTTTTGAAGTAATTTATCTAAAAGGATACTGCCTTGTTTCAACTTGTCCTGAATATGTAAAAAAGAAAGCAGGAAGACTACATAACGAACACGGACCAGCAGTAAAGTTTAGAGATGGATATTCCGTTTATGCTCTTAATGGAGTAAGATTTCCAAAAAAACTATATCTTCAAGTAATATCAAGAAAGATGAAAATGGAAGATATTTTGAAAATAGAAGACATAGACCAAAGAACGCAAGCAATGAAATTTGCAAGTAGCGGAATAAGAGATTTCTATTTATCCCAAAAAGGGAAAATGACAGATGAAGTATTTAAATTAGATGTCAAAGGTCGCCCCGTTAAGTATCAATTATGGAAAATACCGCAAGGAAAAGTATTTAACAGGGAAGTAGCATTTGTATTATATGATTGCCCATCTTCAATAGAGAGAGGAGAAAAGCAAGAATACGCCTCAGGTGTTCCAGTAGAGTTTAATTCTGTAGCAGAAGCAATGGCTTGGAAGATGTCTGATAATGAATTGCCGATGACGGTAGAAGAATGGATAGGACTTACTCCTTTAAAAGATGAAAGTTAATAAAATAAAATATGAAAATAGAAAGAAAATGGGCAATGCCAAACAAATGGACATTTACCATCAAGCCGATTAAAGAACTCTTAGAAGAGAAATTTCTTGGCAAAAAGTGGGCAGACCCTTTTGCCGGATATAATAGTCCTGCTCAATATACAAACGATTTAGATAAAGAAGCACCGACCACTTGGCATTTAGATGCTTTGAATTTTCTTGGAAGAATAAAAGACAATTCAATGGACGGAGTTTTATATGACCCGCCATATTCAATAACACAAGCCCGGCAATATGGGGAGAAAAGATATTCTTCTATGAAGTATTGGGCGGATTGTAAAAATGAAATTGCTCGTATTACAAAACCCGGAGGGGAAGTAATCTGTTTTGGTTGGAACTCTATGGGATTGGGGAAAAAGAGAGGATTTAAAATAAACCGCATTTTGTTAGTGCCACACGGGGGCTCAAGAAATGACACCATTGTAACAGTAGAAAGAAAAGTAAAGAGTAAAGTAGCCCTCCCCTATAAATAAAAAAAGGTCGGCAATAATAAATTATAAAAAATAAAAAAGAGCCAGAGTATATAGCAACTAACGAGTCCACATCTCAATAACTGTGGGAATGAATATGGAAAAGAAAATAGACAAAATAGATTATTACAATCTGCGAAAAATGTTAGTAGCAATATACGAATGTGCTTCTGCTTGGGATAATGATGACGGAAAAAT
>Ga0265294_10008348_pt1 | contig 12119 bp, 10 predicted proteins | sample MunlanPumphouse3_FD_192504 | JGI IMG/M metagenome (GOLD analysis project Ga0265294, IMG submission 192504) | Groundwater microbial communities from a municipal landfill in Southern Ontario, Canada - Pumphouse #3 | ecosystem: Environmental > Aquatic > Deep subsurface > Groundwater | place... | reverse complement strand
AATCCCATTTTATGAATTACGCGTGCCGACATAGGGAAAGCAGAAATACCGCAAGCCCCAATCATCGGATTTACTTTATTCTTACTAAAGAGGTTCATAATCTTAGCAAACACAACTCCACCTGCTGTATCAAAGATGAAAGCTATTAAGCCTAATCCAAGAATCATAAGTGTTTCCCATTGAAGAAACTTAGCACCTGTCATAGTAGAAGCTATAGCGATTCCCAGAACGATAGTTATTAAGTGAGCAAGAGTTGTTTGGGCTGTTTGAGAGATAGAATTAAGCACTCCACACTCTCTGATTAGGTTACCAAACATCAAGAAGCCGATTAAGGAAACTGATTCAGGAGCAACTAATCCGGCAGCAAAAGTAACTAAGATAGGGAAGAGGATTCTAACTACTTTAGGGATGTCAGTGGCTTGGTATTCCATTCTGATTAATCTCTCTTTTCTAGTAGTTAATAATCTAATAACCGGTGGTTGAATGAGTGGTACCAACGCCATATAAGAGTAGGCAGCTACAGAAATAGGACCTAATAAATCTTTCGCGAAACGATTTGCCACAAAGATAGAAGTAGGACCATCAGCAGCTCCAATAATACCAATAGCGGAAGCATCGTAGATATTGAATCCTACGAGCGTAGCTAAGATAATCGTTACGAATATGCCGAATTGGGCAGCACCTCCAAAGAGTAGCATCTTAGGGTTTTGTAATAAAGGGGTAAAATCAATCATAGCTCCGATAGCTATAAAAAGAAGTAGGGGGAAAAGCTCATTGGCAATACCCATTTGAAATAGTATCTCTAAAGCTCCATGTTCTCCAATAGCACCTGAAAATGGGATATTAGTCAGGATTGTTCCAAATCCGAGGGGGAGCAGAAGTGTTGGTTCGTAATCTTTGGCAATTGCAAGATAGATGAGGACTCCTCCAATCAGGTACATTACCCAGAGTCGCCAATCACCTAAAGCTAAAACACCGCGCAGAAATTCCATTGTTTCTCCCGTTTTCTATTTAGTTTTTAAAAATCTTAAGACAGTTTGAGGATATTTATCTGTAGCAATAAAGAAAGAGTTATTGTGATATTTTACAACACCTTCCCAGTTATAAGAGATATCCCTCTTCTCTTTTTTAATATAAATAGGTTTTCTACTATTGTCGTATTCTATTTTGTTCTCCATAACTCTTAAGGGAATTAATCTTTCAATACCTATTTCAGTGTTATTTTCAGCAACATAATTATTGGGGATGAAATCTTCGTCAGGTAAGTAGTGATCTAAATCACCGGGGAAGAAATAGTTAATTGCCCAGCCTTTTCCCTTTTCATCAAAAGCAGTAACATCGGTAATTCTATATTCAATAGCTTCAAAAGCTACATCTTCTACAGTTTGGAAGTCGCGTGAAATTCTCTTTGCAATAGGGTTTCTATTGATTCTCTTTCCGTTCGCTTCATAAATTAGGTAGATATGGTTATCATAAAAGAAGATTGATTCATAGGAAGCATTAAATACATTAGAGGGTAAATCAAGAATCAGATGCTCATCATTAAGAATCTCCAATTCAGTTTCATCTTCAGAAAGGCGGGCTTTAACGATTGCACCTTGATTAGTGGTAGCATTGTATTCTATACTGAGATAGAAGAATTCTCCATCATAACAGATACCTTCAAAACCTTCATAGCCGGGAAGTAATTCATGAGCCTTATTATTGATTACCTTAATTTGTGCAGGTGCTACTACTCGTTTCCCTTTTCTTTTGATAGTATCGGAAATGAGATCTTGCGAAAGCATGAAAATAGTGTCATACCCTAATATCTTGTTGAAGTAAGAAGGGTATTGCGGTAACATAATTAAATTATTCTCATACCAGCATAAGCCTGAATACTCGGCATTTCTATCTGCAGCAACTTCTGAGAGCTTAATATCAAAATATTGATCAGAATGATCATCTCCGTTACTATTTTTAAATAGTGAACAGGATGTTAATAACAGTGTAACAAATATGAATAATATTATCTTTTTAGGCATAATTATGTGTCCTTTTTAAAGTATTTAATTATCTGAACCAGTAAAATTAAAACTACAATAAAGTAAAGCAAAAAGCAGATCGTAAAGAGATTAATCAGGATAAGCATAATATAATTATCCCGAAATCAGTGCTTAAAATTACTGTATTTATCTACTAATTAGCAACTTAACTACTCGGTCTTTTTCTTTCTTGGTGCCCTCTTCTTTGGCTCTTCCGGTACTTTAGTTTCCGGTTCTTTTTCTTCTTTTTTAGCAAGGCTTTTCTTAGCTGTCTTAACCGGTGCTTTCTTCTCTTCTATCACCTCTTTCACCTCTTCTGCAGGTTTATCAGCTTCTGCATCAATGGTAAAAACTCCTTCCGGTTCGAGATAACTAACAGCTTCCACAATTTTCTTTTGTTTCATATCTACAGTTACAACAGGCTCAATTCTGTGGGTAACGATATACAGCTCTTTGCCTTTGGCTAAGGCAATTTTATCATCAATTGCCATAGACTTCAAGGTTCTGGATTCTATTACTTGCTCAATTTTACCTGTTTGTTTATCTACTATTTGAATAAATGTAAGCTTAGCAGCCATAAATACTACCTCCAATTGGTATTTTTCAGGGAATTTTTCTATTGTTTCATATACAAATTTGTTGTATTTCTTCTTGTTTTTTTGATAATAATCACGGAATGAATCACACTCTTCCAAAGACTCGCAGACAGAGCAGAGAGACGGGGTTAAGAATCTAAACTTATTCATAGGACACATATTGAATTTTCTCTTACGACGAGCCATTTAGTTGTTATCATTCTCCTTTTACATTATTTATATTAATATAGGATATAATTTCAGTTATGCTAATCAGTCAATGAATTTCTTAAAAAAGTAGGTAAAGATTGTAAAAAGCAAGTTTTTAAGATAAGACTTGTTCACTCTTCTAAGTGCTAATTGTACCCTTCCTGTAAAACAAAAATCTTTATTTGTTGACAGCAAGACGCAAAAGAAAATTATGAGTTAATGAATAAAACATTAATTTAGGAGTCGAAATGAGTTCACTTGCCATATTAGGCTGTATGTTCGGAGATGAAGCTAAGGCTAAGATTGTTGATGTAATGGGAAAAGATGCAGATTTAGTAGTCCGGTTTCAAGGTGGAAACAACGCAGGACACACAATCTGGATTGATAATAAAAAATATGTCTTTCATTTAGTACCGTCGGGGATTTTATATCCTAACATGAAGTGTGCTATCGGGGCAGGAACTGTTATTGATCCGTGGTCATTACGAGAAGAGATTGAGAAGTTACAGAAGCAGAATATCTCGTTTGAAGGTAGATTCTATATAGATCCACGGGCAAATATTACCTTACCGATTCATAAACATCTTGATTCTGTGAGTGAGAATACCAGCAGTAAAATCGGGACTACTAAAAGAGGAATAGGGCCAACTTATTCTGATGCAATTGCGCGTAAAGGTTTCAAATTTATTGATTTAATAGATGGTTCTGATTTAAAATCCAAGCTCTTAAGTCTCTATGAATATCACAATGTTGCCTATAAGGATGCGGAAGTAGATTCTTTATTGGAAGATTTAGTAGATGTGAGAAACTTCTATGCACCTTTTATAAAACAAGTAAATTATCTCCTGCATGAATATTACAATCAAGGCAAGAATATAATCTTTGAAGGTGCTCAAGGTACCTTGTTAGATGTTACTTTTGGAACCTATCCCTTTGTTACCTCTTCTAACACTCTATCCGGTGGAATCACAACCGGTTCCGGATTCTCTTTACGCAAAGTAAATAAGATAATAGGTGTCTATAAAGCATATTATACTCGCGTGGGTGACGGACCTTTCCCAACTGAACTATTTGATACTACAGGTGATCAGATAAGGAAACAAGGTAATGAATTCGGATCTACAACAGGCAGACCAAGAAGATGCGGTTGGTTTGATCTCTTCGCTGCTAAATATACAGCTAATCTGAATGATATTGATGAAATAGCCTTAACATTGGTTGATGTTTTGATGGGAATCCCGGAAATCAAGCTTTGCATTGGTTATGAGTATCAAGGGAAGATGCTGACAGAGTTTCCGGCAAGTTCACAAATCTTAGCTGAATGCAAACCTGTTTATAAGAGTTTGCCAGGTTGGGAAGAGGATATCTCACAAATTACAGATTTTGCTAAATTACCACAGAATGCTAAAAATTATGTCTTGCATGTGGAAAAAGAGATGGGTGTTAAGGTTAGTATTGTCTCTGTAGGTCCCGGCAGACATCAGACAATATTCAGGTCTTAGATAAACCCTATCAAATCAAAATAAAGATAAATAAGAAGTGATTGGTCATGTTAATTAAAACAAAGAGTCATTGATCTTACTGATAATATTTAGATAAAACAAGATTTTAAGGAGTTGATATGAAGAAGTCTTTATTGTTATTAACCTTGTGTTTGATAACTATAGTAACATTAAGTGCAGAAGTAACTTATAGTGCTCCGGAGTTCATGCAGGCGTATTATAGTGCATATTCTCAAAACTACATCAACACTTTAGCTTCAGGTCGTGGAAACACAGGTGTTGCTAAAATAGAAAATGTGGAAAATATCTTGTTAAATCCGGCAGGTTTCTCCACAGATCATACCGAGATGTATATTGAATTCTCTATCAAGCCGGAAAAGACTGAGCTGGGACATCTCCATGAGAATCAGTATCGCAGTAGCAAGCCCTTTACCTTTGTAGGCTTTGGCTTTAATCCTGTGCAGAATCTAAGTACAGCCCTTTATTACGCTATGCCTAAGAGCATTGAGTATGATAGATACACTCTTGATGATTTTGGGACAGCTGTATTTGCCGATAGAAAACCTCAATATAATCATTATAGCTTTGGTTTTACTAACGCATATAAAGTAGGTAATTTAAGTGTGGGTGTAGATGTAAATTATAATATTCACAATAACTACAACTTCTTTATTAATGGCTATCCTGCTAAAGAAAACTTGAATGAATATACTTTTGGGTTTAGTGGTGGAGCTGTTTATCAAGCTTCAGATAGGTTGAATTTTGGAGCTATGTATAGTCATAGTTCAGATGTTACTTTTGAAACAGAATACATAGATTGGGATGTTACAGTGCCGGCAAAGTTTTCAGCCGGATTCTCCTATTATTATCTTGCTGATAGTGTGATTAGTTTTGATTATGAGAAGAGATTTAATAGTCAAATGAGTAGTGCCTACGATGATATCGATATCTTTAAGTTTGGCTTGGAACAGCAAATTAGAAATAATATTATTAGATTTGGAGGAATGTATATCCCTTCAACTTTCTCAGGCAGAGTAACGACTCCGGTTGTTGAACTTGCCCCTAACATAATCCCGCAAACACCAACTAATTTTAATAACGGGAAAGAAGATATTCTTAGTAATGATCAGACTTTTATTACTATTGGCTATACTCTTAATTTAGAAGAGTTAACATTCAATCTAAGTGCCATGCAGGCTGTAGCTTGTGAAATGAAATCTACTCAGTTTTCACTCTCCATAGGCGTTAACCTATCTGATTTTGACATAACTAAATATACCCCTAAGAGACGAGATGATTAATAAAAATAAAGTCCTAATTAAAAGAATTGAAGAATATGATTTGCCCAAGATAGTAGCATTCTTCAAAAGAACTGTCTTACAGAAGGATAGAGTATTGTCTAATTTAGTAGGTAAGACTATTCTTCTGAAGCCTAATTTACTGGGTGCTTTTGCCCCGGAAAAGGCGGTAACCACTAATCCGGTAATTATAGAAGCAGTGATTCAAATCTTGCAAGAGATTGATTGTAAGATTCTGGTAGGTGATTCTCCCGGTGGTTCTATCAGTTATGAACATGCTCTTAAGGTGTGTGGTATCCAAGCAGTAGCTGATAAATACAATGTGGAAATAGTGAATATTAGTAAATATAAGATTAGCAAGACTACGCATAAGCAACATGATATCACTTATAGCCATATCTATGATGAAGTTGACTATATTATCAATCTTGCGAAGTATAAAACACATGGTTTAATGCAGTTTACAGGAGCTGTGAAGAATCTCTATGGCTTAGTGCCTGGACTTAAAAAAGCAGATTACCACAGAACCTATCCTAATTCTCATAATTTTGCGGAGTTTCTCAGTAGCCTTTATGCTGTACTGAAGCCAAAGCTTCTCTTCTCTGTAATAGATGGTATTGTTGGGATGGAAGGCAAAGGACCGAGTGGCGGGAAACCACGTAACTTCGGTTATCTCTTTGCTTCAGAATGTGCTTCTTCAGCTGACTATGTAGCTGCTTATATGATGGGATTTAAACCTCTAAGTATAGATTTAATTAGAATGACAATGGAGATAGATGGCGTATTGCCTTCAAGAATCGCCAGTAATTTCCTATGGCAGGAGAATATTATCCCTAATGTAGATACCGGGATTGTGAAGCTAAGAACTAAGCTGTTAACCATTATGCCGAATCAAGTTTCTAAACTGGTTAAATCTGTTTTATGGTATAGGCCCGTCATTACTGATAAATGTAAGAAATGCAATATTTGCTTTGAAAGTTGTCCGGTAGAAGCTATCAAGAAGGATGAAAATGGAACTCTTAAAATAGATGATAAGATCTGCATCAGATGTTTGTGCTGTCATGAATTCTGTCCGCACCAAGCAATTGAAATTAAGAAGTCTTTTGTTGCTAATATCTTAATCCCAACTTAATTCCCCTCTAAGGAGGGGTGGCAGTGTATTTCACTGGCGGGGTGGTTCTTAATTCCCCTTTTCCTTTTGCTGTAGAGACGTAATATTTTGCGTCTAATTAATCAGAGGGGTGCCGAATTTCGGCGGGGTGTGGTCTTAAATTTCTCTAATTATTAACTAAACAGAAATACTTCTTGACGAATATTTAATAAACTGACTAACTTGTATTAATAAAAAGTTTGGAGTGAAAATGGCACGATTGAAGCGCGGAATCCCGACCTCAAAAAAGACAAAGTATCTGTTGTTAACCATCACAGCTGTGTTACTGTTCAAACTTTGCTTTATAGGCAGAGGAAGTTTCTTGCATGTTTACAGAAGCGGGGCTAAAGCTACTAAAATGGAAGAACAGTATAATGAACTTCTGACAAAAATAGATAAAACAGAAACTGAAATAGATAAATTAAACAATGATCCCGAGTACATCATTAAATTTGCCCGTGAAAAATATGGCATGCAGCGGGCAGACGAACATGTAACAATAATCATTGATTCTGAATAAATAAGATTCTACAGGAGAATAAGATATGGCACAAGTTGTTGTAAGTAAAATCAATAAAGTATTTGACAATGGATTCCATGCTGTAAAAGATGCTGAATTCATTGCAGAAGATAAAGAGTTTGTAGTCTTAGTTGGTCCTTCCGGATGTGGAAAAACAACATTACTTAGATTAATTTCCGGCTTAGAAGAGATCACTACCGGCGAAATTAAAATAGGTGAGAAAGTGGTTAATAATGTTGCTCCCAAAGATAGAGATATCGCTATGGTATTTCAAAATTATGCTCTTTATCCTCACATGACTGTCTATGATAACATGGCATTTGCTCTTAAATTAAGAAAAGAACCTAAAGAAGTTATTAATAAAAAAGTTATGGATGCTGCTAAGCTTTTAGGTATAGAAAGCATGTTAGAAAGAAAACCTAAACAACTTTCCGGTGGACAAAGACAGCGTGTGGCACTCGGAAGAGCAATTGTGAGAAAGCCTTCAGTCTTCTTGTTTGATGAACCTTTATCAAATCTTGATGCTAAACTCAGAGTTCAAATGCGTGCCGAAATTATTAAGCTCCACAAGACTCTTGAAACTACAATGATTTATGTTACCCATGATCAAGTAGAAGCTATGACTATGGCTGATAAAATTGTAGTGATGAAAGATGGGGTAATTCAGCAGATTGATTCTCCTCTAAATCTCTATAATGATCCTGTTAACCTTTTTGTTGCAGGTTTTATCGGTTCTCCGGCTATTAATCAATTGGAAGGAAAGCTCATTGAAAATGAGGGAAGAATCTTCTTCTCAGACGGTGATGTTACCCTCAGAATAGATGACGAAAGAAAAGAGAGTTTGAAAAATCATATCAATAAAGAAGTTGTTCTTGGTGTCAGACCTGAAGATTTATACGACTCCGATTATGACGATTTAGCTGAATCACCAGAGAAAATAGTAGCTCACTGTGAAATTGTAGAACCAATGGGCAATGAGTTTGTCGTATTTCTATCAACAAAACATGCCAAGCTTACAGCTAGATTTGATCCTAAGAAAATGCCTAAAGTTGATGAAGATATTAAAATTACTATTGATATGAAGAAAGTAAGGATGTTTGACAAAGAGAGTGAACTCGCCCTGTTTTAAAGGAAAATATTTTACCAGTGGGCTTCGTGAACTTCGCCCTACCACGCAAAAGGCACAAAGATCACAAAGAAAGAGTTAAAATAACCCTTAACTATGAGTTTTTCGTAGGGGTATCCCCTTTGTGGGTACCCTCTTCGACTTGACGTAGAGACGCAACATTTTGCGTCTAATTAACATGCTGGGTGTGGTCTTAATTCCCAGTGAAAAGGATACTCAGATTGTCCTGTCTGTGTGGTCTTAAATATCTGTATCTATTCTTTTAATTGCTAATTGCTAATTACTAATTGCTAATTGGAAATCGAGGTTTATTATGAGGTTACTTTGTTTATTATTGTTTTTATTCTCTTATTTTTCTCTCCCAGCCCACATCTATCTCTCAAATTGTGCTTTACGGGTAGGTGTTTCTAACCTCAATCTCATCTCAGAATCTCCCTTAACCAGCTACTATCAGCCGGCTGTTTCTCATCAGGGAATCGCCTGCTCAATCTCCCAGCCTTTCCAGTTCTCCAATATAGAGAGTGGTAATCTGTGCTTTTCACAAGCCTGGCAGGAAGCCAATTTCACTGTTGGTTCAAATTACCTAATCAGCAGTAACTATTCAACATACAGCAATTTTCTCAATTATAATTATACCTTTCAGAAGCTAATCACAGTCGGGATTGGTCATAAGTTAATCTCAGTATTTGAAGAAGAGAAGTACTTAGCTAATTCTACTGACATCGGGTTCATGCTCAAGCAAGAGAAAGTAGCTCTAGCCCTTAGTTATACCAATCTGTTTCATAATAAAAGCAGTAAAATCTCCCTTCCTAATATTATCAGCACTGAACTTAGCTATCAACCGCAAGCAGATGTTTTCCTGGGAATAGGCTTAGAAAAAGAGAAGAACCACAAGCTGAATCCTAAGCTGGGCATAAGATATCAGCTGGCAGAAAGTTTATCTTTGCTTTCCGGCTATAGTTTAGAACCAAATCAGATGACATTTGGAGCAAATATTTCTTATAATAAATTCAATATCAGCTATGCCATCGCTACCCACAATGAACTAAAGTCTTCTCATTATATTTCGCTTGTTTATGACTTATAAATCTCTACTATGCCCTATCGTTGCCCTTATGTTAAGCTTACATCTCTACGGAGCTGTGGAGTTGTACGACTATGAAGAATCAGCCGAACTAGTGGCAGAATATGAAGAGCTGTTTTGGGAGAATAAGTTGCTACTTCCTAAAGAGAAGAAACTGAAGATTACCTATTACAATGATTTGCCTAAGAAGTTAAAGAATCGCCTATTTCTAACCTCTAAGGCAGAAACATTAGATACCTATTTCAACATCAAAGAACAGCAAACCGGTAAGATATTTGTCGATTATCACACTTCGAAATGGCAACTGGGATTTGGTAGTTTCAGACCAACCTTTGGGCTCGGTAGCTCCTATTATGAAACACGCAAGCAGAGGTTCTCGCCTAAAGTTACTTCTAATTCTAATAGAGACTTACAAGGAGTTTTCGGTAGTTATCATAATGATTCATGCTCTCTAAGTATCTTCCACTCAACAACTAAGAATAACTACAAAACTAATGGTGAAGGGCAGAATTATCTAACTTATGCAGCTGATAACGAGAGTAAATACACGCAAACTGCTATGATTATGGCTTATTCTCAAGATAGAATAAAGCTTAGTTTACTTTCCGCACTCTTAGCTAATGAAGTGAGAATTACCCAATTTCATAATGAGAAAAGTTTGCTTCTGCTAGCAAGCAATCTTGGCTACCACTCTGATAATCTTGCCCTCAATTATGAGCTGACCTATCATCATGATGAGTATGACCATGCAGGTAAAATAGATTTCTCGCAAGGCGATTTCTCCTCAGTCTGGACATATAAAAACCTCTCTCAGCATTCGCTAAACTGGATAAACTCCGGCATCAGCAATAAATATAATAGTGCAGCAATTATCTATTCCGGTGAGAATAAGTTTAAGTTATTTGAGGCAGATATTCAACTTGGCTCTACACTCAAAACATTAAAGAACAGCAACTTCTGGAGAAGCAATATCTACTGTAAACTAAGCTATAAAAAACAGCTTAGCTACACGCTGGCTCAAGATAAGTTTAGAGATGCTTACGATGACAATAAATGTAGATACTCCCACAGAATCAACGCTCATCTCTTCAAGTTTTCCAATACAACCTTCGATTTTGCCTACTCTCTGCACAACAAAACTTATGAATCAGGCGTGGCTAATATGTACCAGTTAAGCGTAATGCATAAACTTAATTGGGCAGTAGCTAAGCTCAATCTTAAAGTGTTGGATAACTATAAGCAGGAAGAGCTGGTGCAAGACAGTGAGAATGCAGTAATCTCAACTTATTATGAGTTTAAAGAAGATGCTCTTATCTCAGGAGAAATCAAAACTAAGGAGAAGTATAGCTTTTCGTTAAGAGGTATGTGGACAAAATCCCTGTATCATAAACAGGCGGATGCGGTAAGGATTGAAGTGAGCTATCAGCTATAGAACATCCAAAATGATTAATAATTTAAGAAGAAGAGATCTATCCACGGATTACACGAATTACACAAAAAAGAAAGAAGAAGAAAGAAGAAGAAAGACCCCTAACACAGAGTTTAAATGAGGTAAGAATAGTTTCACATAGTTTATACAGATTATAAACTGAGGCTAAGCTTCTTAAATCCCAAAGGGATAATATGAAAGGGTGGTATTTATCAATTTTTATTTATCCCTTCCTGACATTTTCAAAAAGCGTCCTAAGCATAATCATTGTTCTATAGGTGGTTTCTCTTCTTAGTGTAATTCGTGTAATCCGTGGATAGATTGAATTCTTCATCATTTATTCCTAATCTCTATTCGCAGATTATTTAAAAAAACAGAAGATTACGCTTGACATATATCTCTAAAATATGAAGGTGATAACATGATAATATTAATAATGGGGATAAGATGTTAGATTTAATAAAAGAATCGTACACAACAACCTATAATCTTCTGGGGAAGTTTATAGATTCGCCGGAGAACCTGAAAAATACTGAAGCTGTCGGAAGAAAGCTGGTAGAGATTTTCCGCTCCAAAGGCAAGGTTATAATCTGTGGAAATGGTGGTTCAGCAACTGATGCTATGCATTTCGCTGAAGAGTTTACCGGTCGTTTTAGAGATGATAGAAAAGCACTTCCGGCTATTGCTTTAAGCGATCCGTCGCACATTACCTGTGTTGGTAACGATTATGGTTTTAATGAGATTTTTGCGCGTGGAGTAGAGGCTTATGCCCTTCCCGGTGATATGGTGATTGGTCTTTCTACCAGTGGAAATTCTCCTAATATCATCAGAGCTTTAGAGCAAGCTCAAGAAATTGGTTGCACCACTGTTGCTTTATTAGGTAAAGATGGTGGTAAATTACAAGGAAAATGTGATTATGAATTTGTTATTCCGGGAAAAACTTCAGATCGGGTGCAAGAGATTCATATGACTATTTTGCATATAGTTATTGAAGTTGTAGAACGCCTAATGTTCCCTGAAAATTATAAATAGATGAGAAATAATAAAAATAATCTTGACAGACAAAAGGATAATTCTAAATTGTCCAAACGTGCGAAAGTGGCGGAATGGCAGACGCGCTGGACTTAGAATCCAGTTGGGTTAAACCAGTAGGGGTTCAAGTCCCCTCTTTCGCACCATTTTTGTTTTTAAGACCCCCTAA
>Ga0265294_10008347_pt1 | contig 12121 bp, 6 predicted proteins | sample MunlanPumphouse3_FD_192504 | JGI IMG/M metagenome (GOLD analysis project Ga0265294, IMG submission 192504) | Groundwater microbial communities from a municipal landfill in Southern Ontario, Canada - Pumphouse #3 | ecosystem: Environmental > Aquatic > Deep subsurface > Groundwater | place... | reverse complement strand
AGCGATTACGTGCATGTGATCAACAAGCCGGATGTGGCGATGATGAAGGCCACGCCGCCCGTCGAAGCCGCGCGTTACATGAAAGAGGCGATTGATTTCCAGCGCCAAAACGCCGCGATTTTCTGGCACGGCCGTTATGTGGATAACCAAGGCTTCACCTTGACCGGCCGCGATCTCGTGGCCAAGGGCTTTGCCGCCGGTGACACGTTTGGCGTGGCCGTCTGGAATCCGTTTCAGAAAGACACACCGTTCACGCTGGAGGTGCCGGGGTATGCGCTGTTTTCAGCGTCCGAGCCGGGGCGGGATCGTGTCGAGCCGCTGTCGCCCATGCCCGCGAACACCGTGCGGCTGTTGCGTTGGAAGCGGAAATAAAGCGAACCAGCCCATGTCGTCACATGCGTACGGCGTAATCGGTTGGTGGCCGATGGATGCGGGTTGAGCGCGTGTTTTGTGCGGAGCGCCGGGGGCGCGGACGGCCCCGTCCGCGATGTGAAACCTTGCGCAAGGCAGACGCGCGTTCGGCGTTTCGACGGATGGCCCCGCGCGCCGTCCTAACAGCCGTTTCCGCGGACGGGGCCGTCCGCGCCCCCGGTCTTGCGCATCTTCTTCACCAGAAACGCAGGATCTTCGCGCACCCCGGCCTCCAACCGATTACGTAACGGGTGTTGAAATACGAACACGGTTGTCCTATTCTTGTTCTCCATACGCGCGTCCGGCCAATAGGGCCGGGCGGCGGAGTTTTTCAAAATCATCATACGGGGAGAGACAGCATGAGTCTGCAGGGAACAGTTTTTTCGCGACGGTCGTTTTTGGGCGGTGTGGCTGCTGCGGGTGCCGCGTCATGGTTGCCGGGCTGCCGGTCGGTCTGTTCGGGCAAGGGGCCTTGTTCGAAGTTCGGAGGGGTACAGGTCGGCGTGATCACCTACAGCTATCGCTCGATGCCCGACAAGAGTGCGGAAGCTGTGTTGGCGCAGGTGGTGGGCAGCGGTGTCAGCTCGATCGAGCTGATGGGGGATGTTGTCGAGAAATATGCGGGCGCGTCGCTGGAGAAGGTGGCGGAACTGCGCAAGATGTATGCGGACGCCGGGGTCGGCATCCACATCGTCAAGTTCGGCAATATCGGCGACAAGGGGTGCACGGACGAGCGGATCGCCTACTATTTCAACGTGGCCAAGGCGCTCGGTGCCAAAGCCATCACGCGCGAAATCTCGGAAGAGGCGGCCAAGCGCGTCGGGCCGATGGCGGATCAGCACGGCGTGAAGGTGGCGTTCCATAATCACACGCAGATCAACGCGATAACCTATGACGGCCCGATTCTTTCCTATGGCAAGAACCTAGCGATCAATCTCGACATCGGTCACTATGTGGCGGCGAACGAAGACTGCGTGCTGGCGGTCATCGAGAAGTACCACGACCGTATCTTCAGCCTGCATCTCAAGGATCGGAAGAACAAAGCGAATAAAGGCGCGAACATGCCGTTCGGGCAAGGCGACACGCCGGTTGTCGAGGCACTGCAACTGGTCAAGAAAAACAAGTGGCGCATCCACGCCGACATCGAACTGGAGTACCCGGTTCCGCAGGATTCCGACGCCGTGCGCGAAGTCGCCAAGTGCGTGCAGTATTGCAGGCAGGCGCTGGCCTGAACCGGCAATCCCGCGTGAAAGATGGTCAGCGGAGCCGGCTTGCCGGCTCCGCCTTTCCGCACTAAAAGCGATTGCGTGCGGTCTGCCGCCCGGACGGAGGCGCGTTCGCAAAATCAAGGGCCGAATTCGGATAATCGAGATTGCAGCGCATGCGGGGTCGGATGATAATGATCCCGATATGTTTGGTGTGTTTTTTGGGGGAGGTCGGCCGACATGCGCGAAACGTTTTTGGTTTTGGGGTTCATGGGGGCGGCTGCGTTCTGGTGCGCTGCGCAGCCTGGCGCAGCGGGGGCGGTTCAGGTCAATGCGGCCAGTGGCAAGCGGCTTTACACGTGCTACCGCTCGTTCTGGCCGGAGCTTGAGACAACGGCTGATTTCGGTCGGCTGGGCATCGACACCCGCTGCTTCTTTGCGGCCAATGCGATTAACTCGGCCGGCTTCGAGTACTGCAAGTATCCGCTGATCTGGCAGGGGGTCAAGAAGTACAACTTCGCCGCTTACGACAAACAGGTGGATGACCTGCTTGCCGCGAATCCTCGCGCCCGCCTGCTCTGCATGATCGACCTCAATACGCCTTACTGGCTGACGCGCAAGCTCGCCTATGACAGCTTTGACGTGATTTCGCACGCGGCCACGGATCCCCAATGGCTCAAGCTTACCACCGTGTGGATGCTCGATTTCATTGCCTACTCTGAGAAGAAGTACGGCGACCGCATCGATGCCTACATTCTTTCCGGAGGCGGCACCTCCGAGTGGTACGAGTACGACCGCGGCAAAAGCAGCCGCGTGAAAAATGCGGCGTGGCGCGCGTGGTGCAAACGGAACGGGTTTGTTTTCGGCGAGGATGTCCCACCGGAAAGTTCGCTGAGGAAAGCCGCGCACGAGAATGTCATTTACGATCCCGCTGCGGAGAACGACAAGATCCAATACTGGCGGTTCCACAATGAGGTGATCGCCGACGCGATTCTCCATTTCGCCAAGACCGCGCGCCCCGCGATCGGCAAGGAGAAGGAACTCGGTGTCTTCTTCGGCTACTACATGGTGAGCGATAACAAGCTGGTTTCCTTCGGCCATCTTGACTACGAACGCGTGATGGCCAGCCCGGATCTTGATTTCTTTATTAGCCCCGGGACCTATAACGACCGGATGATCGGCGGCGGGAGCGGGCCGCAGCTCGTGCAGGGCACGCTGCTGCGCCATGGCAAGCGGTATCTGCACGAGATCGATCACCGCACGCATGCGGTCGGCAACGGCTGGAAGACGCAGGCAGAAGACAACGCCGGGCTGACGCGCGAAGCGGCGTACGCGCTGGTCAACCACGCTTCACTCTGGTGGTTCGATATGTGGGGCGGCTGGTTCAACAAAGAGGAGACGCGTGGATTGATCGGTCGGATAACCGCCGTATCGGCGGCTTATGCGGATGACCGTTCGCCGTCCATCGCCGAGGTCCTGCTGGTCGCCGATCCGCAGAGCGCGTGTTACCTGAACGAAAAGATGCCTCACGCCTCGGCGATGGCCCACCGGTTCCGTGATCAAGTCAGCCGTACCGGTGCGCCGTATGATGTCTATTCCTTCAACGATTTGGCCGTGATCGACCTGTCGCGCTATAAGGCGGTCTTTCTGCCGGCCACGCTGCTGATCACGCCGGAGCGTGCGGACCTTCTGATGCGGCGCGTCCTGAAGAATGGCCGTACGGTGGTGTGGGCCTATGCCCCGGGAATCTGTGACGGCAAGAGCCTCGATATCGCACGTGTCAAGCAGTGGACGGGATCCGATTACAAAACGCCAGGCCCCGCGGCCGTGGCGATGGATGGCTGGACCTCGGTCTATGCCTTCGAGTACAAGACATTGACGCCGTTTGCGCTGCGCGAAATCATGCGGCGGGCGGGCGTTCACCTCTACGTGGAAGGCGAAAATCCGGTCTTTGCGAACGCCCGGCTGCTGGCGGTCCACTGCAAAGAGGGCGGCGAGAAAAAGATTTCGCTTCCGCAGTCGTGCAAAAAGGTCGTCGATGTGCTGACGGGAACGACGATCGCGGAGAACGCTACGTCATTCACATACCGGTTCGAGAAACCGGACACAGCGCTTTTTGAGTTGAAACGATGAGCCGAGGAGGGGCGTGCGTCTGCACGCCCGGATGTGCGGAACAGATAGAAGAGAGGATTCGACAGTGAACGAAAGATGGTTCCGTTTTGTGAGTCGCTTGGCGATCGGTGGTGTTCTCTGCGGTGGCGTGGCCGCGTGCGCATCCCTAGATGTGCTGCGGGGCCAGCCAGCGGCACGGGTCGTCACGTATCCGGGACCGGCTGAGGAAGTTTCGACGTCCGATTACCGGGTCGAGGTCAACGGCCGTCCGGTTGACGTGTACCGGGCGGAGTCTCAGTATTTTGATAAGAAGTACTATTTCGCGTCCTTCGATTTCTCGGGCGACGTGACCGTGCGGGTGACGTCGACGCAATCGTTGGCGCGCGTGAAGATCCTGCCTGAGCGTTTCGGCATTCAACCGAAGGTCGAAGGCCCGAACGCGCTGAGCTTTTCGGCGCGCCAGCCCTTCCGGATCGCGATCGAACGTGATGGCCGCAACAGCCCGTTGTTGGTGTTCGGCAACCCCTTGGAGACAAATCTGCCGCAGCCCGGAGACACGAACGTGGTCTATTTCGGGCCCGGTGTCCACAAGCCGGTCAAGGTCCGGCTGACGGACAACCAGACGCTCTATTTGGCGGGCGGGGCGGTGGTCAAGGGCTGCGTGGAGGCCAGAGGGTCGAATATCACGGTGCGTGGCCGGGGCATCCTCGACGGGAACGACTACCCGCATCTCAAAGGGCCTGCCGGTTTTATGCTGAATTTGGCTGGCTGCAGAAACCTGGTCGTCCGGGACGTGATCGTGCGGGGCCCCTGGACGTGGGCGGTTGTCCCGGCCGGCTGCGACGGAGTTCTGATCGACAATGTGAAGATCTGCGGATCGCGGGTGCTGAACGACGACGGCATCGACGTGGTCAACTCGCGCGATGTCACAGTCCGCAACTGTTTCATTCGGACGCAAGATGACTGTATCGCGGTCAAGGGGCTCGACGGATGGGGACGGAAGCCGTGCGAAAAAATGGTGATCGAATCCTGCGAATTCTGGACAGACCGGGCGAATATATTCCGGATCGGGTACGAGTGCGAAGCGGCAGAGATGAGCGGCCTTGTCGCCCGTGATATCGACGTGCTTCACTACAGCATGAACTATCGTCCCCCCGAGGCGTTTTGGTGTAACACCGTCTTTTTCCTGCAGCCCAGCGGCGACATGCCGATGCGGGACCTGCGCTTTGAAAACATCCGGATCCACGCGGACGATTACCAGACCGTGCTGGTTTTGGCCAAGCCGATGGTCTGCGGAGTGGGCGGTCGGAAGTATACCGCTTCCGGGCGCCTTTCGGCGTGTGTGTTCAAGGACATCGAGGTGACGGGGAATGCGGAGCGCTTCGGGGGCGAGATGTGCGTCGTGGGGGCCGATGAACGACGCAATGTGGAGGACGTGACGTTCGAAAATGTGCGGCTCTTCGGAAACCCGGTGAGTGAAAAGTCGGCGGCGGTTACGGTCGGCGCGCACACGCGGAACATCCGGTTCCTTTCAAAGTAACGCGGTGCTGAACAGGAGAGGGGGGCGTCATGAACAAGTGGAAAGTGGCTGCGGTGGGCGTGTGTCTCATCGCTGCCGGCGCGTGTGCGGACAGCGCTTCACGTTTTGTCAATACGGTGAGCGGGGTGTCGAACGCGGTTCCGCCCGGCTACGTGCCGCCGTTGGTCAGCAACGGCAGCCTTTGCACGCTGATCGACTATCTGGGCGGCCAGATGCAGAACAGTTATGTGAAAATGACGCCGACAATCTTTTGGGCCGGGCGCCGCTACGGGCCGCCCAAAGACCAACTCATCCCGTTCGGGCACTTCGAAACCGAGGTCGAGGCGGCTGGGGAAAAGCTGTCGGTGCCGGCGCGGTGGACGCAGACGCTCGACACGGAATCGGCGCACGTGAGTTGCCGGAATGCGTACGACAACGGACTGACGGTCGAAACGGACGTCTTCTGCCCGTTCGCGGGCGATCTGGTTGTCGTCAGGAAGCGTGTCTCCTCTGGGGCCTCCTCCGTCACCTCGGCGCGGCTGACCTTTACGTATCGCTTTACGCCGGGCAATGAGAACAAACCGCCGCGTCGCGTGACGTGTGCCTCAGCGTGGAACGACGCCGGCCGGCGCGCGGAGTTCCGATTCCAGGCAGACGCGCATCGCCCGTGCGAAGGGCTCGCCGCGGTTTTCGCCGATCAGCCGGTCACGGCCGCAGTGAACGGGCAGACTGCCGCGCTGAGCGCCGATCTCGCGCTCGGGGGCGGCAAGCCCGCCGAGGTGACTTTCTGCCTGCTCTTCGCGGATTCGCTGGACGGCAAGGACTATGCGGCGCGTCTCCAGAACCTGCAGGAGCGTGTGCTGAGCGAGGGTTTTGACGGTCTCTTTGCCGCGCACCGCAAGTCCTGGGGTGACTATCGGGGCGAGTCTTACGTGCGACTGCCGGACGCAAAACTGGAGCGCGCGTACAACACCGCGCAATACCATCTGCGGGCCAACGCGACCCGGTGGTCGTTCCCCGTCGGCATTTTCAACACGCACTGGGCGGGCCGTTTTTTCGGCTGGGACGAGATGTTCTGCTATCAGGCGCTGGTCAGCAGCAACCACCGCGACATCGCGCGGCGCGGTCCCGAGTTCCGCTACGCCGGGCTCAAGGTCGCGCTCTCCCGCGCGGCGCACTACGGGAAACCGGGCCTGTTCGGCGCGCGCTATCCGTGGGAGACGCTGGAGGATTCGACTGAGGCCTCGCCGCCCGGCTTCTGGATGGAACACGTCTTCCACATGTCCAACATCGCGTTGGCGGCGTGGTACCAGTACCTCTACACGGAGGACCCGGCGTATCTGGAAAACACCGGCTACCCGGTGATCAGGGAATGCGCGCGATTCTTTTTCGCCAATATGGTCTACGACCTGCCGGACGGCCGTGTGGTCATCGGCAAATGCACGGACCTGGAGCGGCTCGGTCCGGCGAAGTTCAACCCCTTCATGACCTCATGCGGCGCGATCTACACGCTGGAGGCGGCGTCGCGTGCGGCGTCGCTGCTCAAGATGGATGAGACGGAAGCGGCCGCGTGGACACGGACGGCCGCGAAACTGCGCGAGTCGCTGCCGGAGGAGAACGGACGTTTTGTGCCCTACGCGGGGTGCAGGGACGAAAGCGTCGCCACGTTGGGCGGACTCTTTCCGTATCCGGTGTTCGACGAGACCGAGCCGCGCCAGCGCGCCGCTGCCTACCACTATATGCAGCACGGCCGGGCTTTCGGCAACATGTATCAGATGGGCACTTCCGTGTGCGCGTGGTATCTGGGCTGGATGGCGGGGGCGCTGGCCGAGTTGGGCGACACGGTCGAGCCGGCGCGCATGCTGTGTGAGGCGGCGGACGGCGCCGGCTGTTTCGGCGAGATGTTCGAGATCAACGAGGAGAAGGTACGCCGCTGCCCCTGGTTTTCCACCGCCTCCGGCAACATCGTCTACGCGCTCAACCAGATGCTGGTGCAAAACCGCGAGGGGCGCATTCTGCTCGCGCGCGGCGTGCCGGCGGCGTGGCGGGATTACGCCTTCAAGCTCGCCTGCCACGGCGATCTGGCCATCGAGACCGAAGTGAAGGATGGCCGTCTCACGCGCCTGGCGCTGCTGCCGGGCGATCCCTCGCGCGAGCAGCATCGCACCGTCGTGCTGCCGTCCGGCCTTGCGGAACAGGTCGCGTTCAACACGGTGTCGGTCCGGAACGTCATGCGGCAAGAGGGCGGCGTGCGGCTGGACGTTCACGTCAAAGGTCCGGTCGAACTGGTGCAGCGACGCTGAGCGCGAGCGCCCCGTTCCCGTCGAAGTTCATGCGCAGGTGTTTTCGATCAACATCAGGCTGGTGATAAAGTTTCAGAGTTTCTTCCGTTCATTAAATCGGTTGACATAATTTCCGTCATTTGATTTCATGACACCATGAAATCAGCAAAAGACGCCAAACGATGCCGGTTAAACGTTGACCCGAGTGTGGTGGGGGCCGCTATCCGTGATCTGCGTCGCTGTGCCCATCTGTCGCAGGGAGAGCTGGCCAGCCGTCTGGGCATGCGCCAAGGCCCGGTCTGTAATTTAGAACGGGGCAAGAATCTGCCTTCTGCGCACGTGTTGCTGCGTCTCGCCGATGTCTTGAGGGTCTCAACCGATCAGATTCTGAGGCCCAGTCACGTGCTTGCCGAAACGGCGTCTAAGTCCGTTGAAGCGTGCGAACCCTGTGGACCGCCGCTCGATCCAGTCTTGGGGCTGGAGCCAGTGTCGCCCGCAGCCCGCCGTGCGATGTCAGTTGACGCCGTGCCGGTCGAAATCATCGTGCGCGACTATCTGGCGCTGGAAGACATCTGTCGCGCGCTGCGGCAGGCACGTATCCCACTTCAACTCGCCTTTACGGTTGATCCTGCTGGATTAACCCGTATGGCCTCCCAGTTCCGCACGCTTTTCGGGATCGGCGACGCGGTGGTGTTCGATCCGCTTGAGCTATTCGAGAACTATGGCCTGCGCGTAGTCTTTATGCCGCTGACTACGGTAAATCACTTCGCGTATTACGACGCGCCGAACGGAAACGTGTTTATTTTTGTCCGCGCGGATCTCAATCCCGAAAAGCAGATTTTCGGGCTGGCTTACGAGTTAGGCCGCATTCTGCTCCACACCAGAGCAGGCTTGCCAAGCGAGGCGCCGATCCGGAGCGAGGCCAAGGCAGACAAAGCCGCGCGTCATTTCGCGGCCTGCTTCCTGATGCCCGAGCAGGCTGTGCGCGTCAGCGCGGCGCAGACCGGCGTGCTGCCGCACGAATGGGATTTTGAGATGCTGTTGCGGCTCAAGCACCGCTTCGGCGTGTCGGCCGAGGCCTTCAACTATCGGCTGTTGGAACTCGGGCTCATAACGGACGACTGCCAAGACATACTACGTGCCGAGATCAAGCAGCATTATGACGCCCACGCTTTCGCCGAACCCGGCAAGAGCCGCCGCATCCTCTCACCCAACGGTCGTCTCGGCGACCTGCTGTACATCGCCCTGCGGCGCAATGATCCCGAAGCCCGCGTAATCGCTGCGCGACTGAAGAGGATGAAGATTGTGTGTGAACGATAAACGCATGCCTTTCCCGCAGGAACTATTTTTATGCCGCCACTTTTCAGAAAAAGTAAGAATCAGAAACATCTCCCGGCCATTCCTTTCGATAAATGTGCGGCAAAAACGACGGCGGACGGCAAGCCGGGGACATGCGTCGTAGACCACTGCATCAACGTCGGGCGCGTCGCCGAGGCTCTCATCGCGCTTCAGCCTGAGCGTGTCAAGCGCCTCTTTCCGCCGAAACCCGGGTTGTCGGTCAGTGTGCATGATGTCGGCAAAGTCTCGCCCGGCTATGAGAACAAATATTTTAGAGACACGGTTGTACGCGAGTATGCGCCGGAACTGTGCAGTCAATTGTCTTTCAGCACGCATCACGCCGCCATCAGCGCGGCGGCGATAGATCGCTTGCTGGGTAGTTCAGTCTCGCATTCTCCGGTCGCGCTTGCCGCTGCCGCGCATCACGGCAAGAAAGACAAGAGTTATCCCCCGGACACGGCTGAAACATTGGGTGGGCCCGCATGGTCAGAAGAGCGGCAAAAGCTGATCGAGCGCCTGTCCACAGTGTTCGGCGGCACTCTGCAGGATGCGGCCCATGCCGATCCTTGGTTGCTGGCCGGGCTGACGTGCGTGTCCGACTGGATCGGTTCGGACGAAATGTTTTTCCCGGCAGACCGGCCGCCGGTAGAACAGGATGACGCCATGCTCACCGCGCGCCGGGCCGTCGCAGAATGCGGCTTTGTGCCCGCAATGACCAAGAAAGGATTGTCTTTTGAGGACGTGTTCGGTTTTGCCGCGCACCCGCCGCAGCGGCAGTTTATTGATCGCGTGACACAGCCCGGCCTCTATGTCCTGGAAGCCCCCATGGGCATCGGCAAGACCGAAGCCGCGCTCTATGCCGCTTATAAACTGATGGAGGCGGGTTGTCACCAAGGTTTGTATTTCGCACTGCCGACCCGCCTGACCAGCGACCGAATCCATGCGCGTGTGAGCCGTTTTCTTGCAAGAATCAGCGAGGCTCAGCTCGCTCCGAAACTCGCGCACGGCATGGCATGGCTGTATGAGTGCAGGTGGCGTCCGGCTGCTGATGATGATGACGACGCAAGTTCAAAGCGCTCGGTTCATGCGTGGTTCAATCCCTCGAAACGCGCATTGCTCTATCCGTATGCGGTCGGCACCATTGACCAGGCATTGCTCGGAGTGCTCAATGTGAAGCACAACTTCGTGCGCCTTTTCGGTCTGGCAGGCAAAGTGGTGATTCTCGACGAGGTCCACAGCTATGACATATACACCGGTACGCTGCTGGATGAGTTGGCCGAACGTCTGTTGCGGATCGGCTGCACGGTGATCGTGCTTTCGGCCACTCTCACCGGCCAGCGCCGTACGCGGCTCGCCCCCGCTCTCGGCACGCTGGCCGGCACGGATGCCTATCCGCTCATCACAGGATGCCCGGAAAACGGCCGGGTGTTTGCCGCTGAGCTTGCGGCTCCGGCCCCAAAGAAAGTCCATGTGCGGACAGAAGCCTGGGATAATCTGGCGGTAGCGACAGAGGCCGTGTCTGCGGCGCGGCGCGGTGAGTGCGTGGTCTGCATCGCCAACACGGTCGCGAAGGCGCAGGTCTGGTACCGCGCGGTCAAAACCGTGATGCCGGAAAACGCCTTTCCGGTCGGCATCTTGCACGCCCGGTTCCCGATGTTTCGCCGCGAACAAATCGAAGACGAATGGATGGCGAGGCTTGGCAAAGAAGAGGGCAATCGGCCGGAAGGCTGTGTGCTGATCGCCACGCAGATTGTCGAGCAGAGTGTGGATATCGATGCCGACCGGATGATCACAGAACTGGCGCCTTCGGATATGCTGCTCCAACGTATGGGCCGCCTGTGGCGTCATCCGCGCGACAACCGGCCATGTCCTGCTCCCGGATTGATCATCATCTCACAAGATCTGGCGTCATGCGCGAGCGCAGAGCAAACGCTTGAGGCGCTTGGCAAAGAAAACGCCTGTGTCTATGCGCCTTATGTGTTGATGCGGACGTTTGAAGTTTGGAAAACCCACAGCGGAATCACGCTTCCGCATGATATCCGTACCCTCATCGAAGACACGTATGTTGAGCGGGAGGAAGCATCTGATACCGCCATGGGGGCGTTCAAAATACGCTTGTCCGAAAGATGCGAACGCCTGCGTAAGCTGGCATGCAGCGCCAAGGATTCGAATCAGGGTTTTCCGAGCGGGGAGGATGACGAGCGCGCGGCGACGCGCTACAGCGATCTGCCGACCCAGAGCGTACTGCTTCTGGCGGCTCCGCCTGACGAGCTGGCTCAGGGACGCGCCCGAGTGCGACTGACGGATGGCGGCGACTGGCTACTAGACGCATACCGTCCTGATTTCGAGGCGACACGCCGTCTGCACGCCAACACCGTTTCGGTCGCAGCCTATCTCCTGTCCGAGCCAAGCCACACCCGCAATGATGTGGCATGGCTCAACCGTCATTTTTATGACAAGCCGGTTGTGCTCGTATGTGATGGGCGAGGGGTACTGTGCGACTTAAACGGCGCAGCGACCGTACTACGCTATTCACCGGAATACGGCGTCTGGCGCGGCGACAAAACGCAGGAGATCGCTTCCGAGCCCTCTGACGCCTATTCGGAAGACATTGTTTTCGATAATCTGAAACGAGATTGGTAAAAGGAAAACGAAATGAACTTGGTAAAAGACCCTTGGATTCCGGTTGTCATGCAGGACGGGACCCCCGAGCTTGTCAGTCTCAGGGATGTGTTTGCTAAAGGGGAGGAGATCGCCGACCTTGCCGCCAACCCGTGCCAGCGCATCGCGCTGATGCGCCTGCTGATCTGCATCGCCCAGGCCGCGCTCGACGGGCCCAAGGACGAAGATGATTGGCGCACGTGCAAACCGCGCATCGCTCCGGCGGCCTTGTCCTATCTCGACAAATGGCAGGATCGCTTCAACCTTTTCGGCGAACACGCTTTTCTGCAGGTGGACGGGCTGGACACAACAACAAATTCTCTGGCTGACAAGCTGGATCTTTCCCTCGCAAGCGGCAACAATCCGACGTTATTTGACCACTATGCCATCCCTGCAGGACGGATACACAGGGAAATTGGTCTAACTCTAAATCTTTTAGTTTACCAAATGTTTGCATGTGGCGGGACCTATAGCACAACGGTTTGGGATGGAGTGTCGACACCACCGAATGGAGTTAGACGTGCTCCCTGTGTCGAAGAGGGTATGGCACATACTTTATTGCGAGGGCATCAAATTATCGAAACCATCTATCT
>Ga0265294_10008345_pt1 | contig 12124 bp, 8 predicted proteins | sample MunlanPumphouse3_FD_192504 | JGI IMG/M metagenome (GOLD analysis project Ga0265294, IMG submission 192504) | Groundwater microbial communities from a municipal landfill in Southern Ontario, Canada - Pumphouse #3 | ecosystem: Environmental > Aquatic > Deep subsurface > Groundwater | place... | reverse complement strand
AGGTAGCAACTGGGGTTGGTCGTACTGGTAAGATGTTTGCTTGTGAATGGGCCGGGATAACTCCTGACATTATGTGTGTTGGCAAGGGGCTGACTGGGGGATACATGTCTTTGGCGGCAACGTTAGCTACAGATAAAGTAGCAATTGGTGTCTCTACACTAATGCATGGGCCGACGTTTATGGCCAACCCCTTGGCTTGCAGCGTAGCTATCAAAAGTGTAGAGCTTTTACACAAGATGGATTGGCAGAAAAAGGTTTTCAATATCGAAAAGATACTCAGGGTTGGTTTGTCTCCCTTGGCTTTAAATAATGCAGTCAAAGATGTTAGATTTTTAGGTGCTATTGGAGTAGTGGAAACGAAAGAAGCTATTGATGTAGCCTTATTTCAAAAAAAAGCTGTTGAGATGGGCGTTTGGTTGAGACCATTTGGTAATTTAATTTATGTAATGCCAGCATATGTGATAAGTGAAGAACAACTTAAGACAATTATTAATGTTATTGGTCAGTTGGTTTGTTGCCAAGATATTTTTAAAAAAACCAGCAAATCTTTTGTTTAAGGGTGAAATTTTTTTGTTAAATTAGCGATAATTTAATATGTATAAGATAGTAAGCTTTCAAAATCAATTTAAATTTAATTTAATCCCCCACGTAACAGTTGATAGCCATGAACAGGTTTTAACGTTTTGGCAAGATGCTTTGGCTAAAGGTTTGATTAAGTCTGGGGCTACTTTAATTCACGTTGATACCCATAGCGATATTTATTTAGGTTATCATCCAGCAGAAACAACAAGAGCTAATTTTATTAATGAAGCAATTAAACTTGGGATAATTTCTAAAGTTATTTGGGTTGTGCCAGATAATTTGCCAAAAGTGGTTGGGTTTTACAGTAACACACCGGAAGATACTAATTTAGGCATATTTAATGATGTCCCTTTTAAAGCAACCCTTTATTCAGATACATGGAGTCTTAAAATGCATGAAAGTTTAGGAGTAGTGGCAAAAAAAATTGATTTAGAAATAGTTAGAGCTCAGGATCTTTCTACTGTTAATTCTGATAATATTATTCTTGATGTAGATTATGATTATTTTTCTAATAATGGATATGATACATATTGGAAATTTAAGGTTTATCCTACGGAGGATACGCTTGTAAATAATGTTGATACTTTTTTTCAAAAAATAGTTAATTTGAATATTCAACCACAAATCATTTCTGCTTCTAAGTCTTTTGAGTATGTAAATGTTCATCAACGTAATTTATTAGATGGGACAATACGAAAATATTTAGAATAAGGAAAATCCCTCACTTTTGTGAGGGATTTTCCTTATTCTTTAAACAGTAACTTTTTTTAGCTTGTCCTGCGTAGCTCTTTAGAGCGAAGAAGGATCTTGTTTCAAATTTTGTAAATCTGCCATTCTCTTGGTATTATCTTGTATTGCTAATTGATGTAATCTGTCAGCTTCTACTGGATTTGAACGAGTTAAAGACTTGTATCTATTTTCATTGTTAGTCATTTCCTTAAACTCTTTTGTTGCAACTTTTGATTCCCAAGTGAATGGGTCCTTGCCTTGCTCAATAAGGTCAGGGTTAAATCTATAGATTGGCCAATAACCAGTATCCGCTGCTGTTTTAGCATGCGCTTGTGAGTCTTTCATGTCAATTCCATGAGCGATACAAGGTGAATAAGCGATTACAATAGATGGACCATTGTATGCTTCAGCTTCAACCAACGCTTTAATTACCTGATTTTTGTTAGCGCCCATGTTTACCGAAGCAACATAGATGTTTCCGTAGGAGGTCATCATTAATCCAAGGTTCTTTTTGGCCATTTTTTTACCTGAGGCAGCAAATTGTGCAACAGCTCCTCTTGGTGTGGCTTTTGATGCTTGTCCACCAGTGTTGGAATAAACTTCAGTATCTAGAACTAAAACGTTTACGTTGTTTCCAGAAGCAAGAACGTGGTCTAATCCACCGTATCCGATGTCATATGCCCAACCGTCTCCACCAAATATCCAAACAGATTTTTCAGCAAAATAATCTTTTAGTTCTTTTAGTTTACTTATTACAGGAGAAGATTGCTTTTCTTTGCTAAGAAGTACTTTCGTTGCTTCTTGTGCATTGGTAGCTTCTGTTGATTTTTCATCCCATAATTCTAGATTTTTTTCTAGAGATTTCTTGAGGTCAGCTGAAATGTTTTCAGCTAAAGCTAATTTAATATTACTTTTTAGCTGTTTACGATTGGTGGTTACTGCTAGACGCATTCCAAGTCCATATTCTGCATTGTCTTCGAAAAGAGAATTGCCCCAAGCAGGACCATGCCCTTTTTCGTTTACACAATAAGGAATAGTAGGGAATGTTCCGCCATAGATAGAAGAACAGCCTGTGGCATTCGCAATTATCATTCTTTCGCCAAAAAGTTGAGTAACTAGTTTTACATATGGAGTTTCTCCACAACCAGCACAAGCTCCACTGAATTCAAATAAAGGTTGTTTAAATTGGCTACCCTTTAATGTTGTAGGGTCAATTCCATCTAGAACATTTTCAGGAAGCGCATTAAAAAACCTTTGATTCTCTATTTCACCTTTGTCAAATTCTTCATGAATAGGGCTCATGAAAATCGCTTTTTCTTTTGCTGGACAGGTTTCCACACAGCTTCCACAACCTTGGCAATCTTCAGTATAAACTTGAATTTTGTATTGAAGGTCCTTAGTGTTTTTTGTGCTAGATTTTATTGTCTTAAAGCTTTTCGGTGCATCCTTAAGTTCTGCTGGGTCGATTTGTTTCATTCTGATAGCAGCATGAGGACAAACCAACACACATTGACCACATTGGATGCAATTGTCTTCAATCCAACATGGAACTTCCAAGGCAACTGCTCTTTTTTCAATTTTTGATGTGGCTGTTGGTATCACACCATCAATAGGCATTTCAGAAACCTTAATGTTGTCGCCTTTCATTCGCATGATTGGTTCGATAATAGTTTTTGTGAACACATCAGCATTATCAGGGATAAGTTTCTTTATTTCAGCGGAAACCTTAATGTCTTTAACTGAAGCTGGCACCTTTACTGCAACTAAGGCTTCAGATGCTTTATCAACAGCAGCCCAGTTCATTTTAACAATATCGTCACCTTTCCTTTTAAAGGTTTTTTCGATATATTTTTTAATTAGAGTAATGGCTTCTTCTTCTGGTAATACGCCCGAAACTTTAAAGAAAGCTGCTTGCATTACAGTATTGATTCTTCCTCCAAGCCCTACTTCATGAGCAATTTTTGCAGCATCAATTGTGTAGAATTTAATCTTTTTATTGATGATGGTTTCTTGCATATCTCTTGTTAATAGTCCAAAAGCTTCTTCTCTTGAACTCGGTGAGTTTAGTAAGAAAGTCCCACCTTCTGTGATGCCTTCTAAAATGTCATATCTGCCAATGTAAGCAGGTACGTGCAGAGCAACAAAGTCAGCTGATGTTAGTAAATATTCTGACTTAATTGGTTTTTTCCCAAATCTTAAATGGGATACTGTTATACCACCAGATTTTTTGGAGTCATAAGCAAAATATCCTTGAGCATAAAGGTCTGTATTGTCTCCAATAATTTTGATAGAGTTTTTGTTTGCACCAACTGTTCCATCAGAACCAAGACCCCAGAATTTACATCTTACTGTACCTTTTGGTTCAGTTTCTAAAATTTCGTTGATCTTGATAGAAGTGTTAGTTACATCATCTTCAATCCCAACAGTAAAGTTGTGAGTACAAGCACCATCTAAGTGGTCATAAATAGCTTTGACCATGCTTGGTGTAAATTCTTTAGAGGAAAGCCCATATCTTCCACCAACAATTTTGATGTTTTTGCCTTGTAGGGCAGTAACTGCATCTAAATATAATGGTTCACCGATTGAGCCTGGTTCTTTTGTTCTATCTAATACAGCTATTTTTTTCACTGAAGCCGGGATAGCTTCAATAAAGTCTTTAACTGAGAATGGACGATAAAGTCTTATTTTTAATAATCCAACCTTTTCGCCTCTATTTATTAAAAAATCAATAGTTTCTTCAATAGTTTCACAAGCAGAGCCAATTGCAATGATTATTTTGTCAGCATCTTTTGCTCCAACGTAATCAAATAAGTTGTATTCTCTACCAAGTTTGTCCCCAACTAATTTCATATATTTTTTAACGATTCCAGGAATAGCATCATAGTATTTGTTAACTGTTTCTCTTCCTTGGAAATATACATCCGGAGCCTGTTGTCCAGTTTTTAATGTTGGTTTTTCTGGTCTAAGCGCCATGTCTCTGAATTGCTCAACATATTTCATATCAACAAATGATTTAAGCGTGTCATAGTCGCTAAGTTCAACTTTTTGGATTTCATGACTTGTTCTGAAACCATCAAAGAAGCTAAGAAAAGGAACTCTTGATTCTAGTGTTGCTAGGTGTGAAACAATAGCTAAATCATGAGTTTCTTGAATAGAACCAGCACCCATTAGGGCAAAGCCTGTGTTTCTAACTGCCATAACGTCTGAATGGTCGCCGAAGATGGATAAGGATTGGCAAGCAAGTGATCTTGCGGATACATGGAACACTGTTGGTTGTAATTCTCCAGCAATCTTATACATATTAGGAATCATTAGAAGAAGTCCTTGAGAAGCAGTAAACGTTGTTGTTAATGCTCCAGCAGAGATAGAACCATGACATGTCCCGGCTGCTCCAGCTTCTGATTGCATTTCAACAACTTCCACTATTTCGCCAAAAATATTTTTTCTTCCTGCTGTTGCCCACGCATCGGTATATTCACCCATATTGGATGACGGCGTGATAGGATAGATAGCAGCTAGCTCACTATACGCATAAGCTACGTGTGCTGCGGCGGTATTTCCGTCAACAGTTTCCATTTTTTTCTTACTCATATTGGACTCCTCTTTACCTGATTTTTTTGAGAACAAATTAAAAATAATTGCAAAAAAGAGGCAAGTTTTTATGTCTTCTTACTTTCTTTTTAGACTGAGAAAATGAGAGAACATAAGAAAAATACTAGTTTATTGCAAGTTAAATTTACCTTGTACACAAACGGGTAATAGTTTACTACCTATTGAGTTTTTGTGCAAATTGATTAACTATTAAACACGTATGTTTTGTAGATTTTGCTGCTTTTGTTTTTTAGAATATTGATAAAGAAATGCAAACTATATGCTTAATTGATGATTGTTTGTTATAATTCATTATTATATTGAGTTATGGGGGATTTTAAATGGATGAATTCATAAAAATTAGAATAGAAGAATTAAAAGTTCTTAAAGAGAACGTTCTGCAAAAGCAAAGAGAAGAACTAGCGAAGATAGATGTTAGGATAGATGAGTTAAAAAATATGCTTTCATCTACAGGATTAGATTATCACTCTGATGACAAGGTAGACTTAGAAACAGTTAACAAAGTTGCTAATGTTTTAAAGGAAAGCAAAAAACCAGTAGCAGAAGCAAAATCAGAAATAGTGCCTGAAGAAGATATAAGTAAAAAAGATTCATCAATGGACTTTCACCTTGATATTGAGGAAACTCCTAAAAGTAAAAAAGTTAATTCTTCTGAAATTGATTTCGAATCCATGCTTAACGATTTATAGCTTTTGATGATCTGAATTAGCCTGAATAAATATTCAAGCTAATTCAACGTTGAGTTTTAAAGATACACTGCTAATTCTTCATTATATTGATCTTTAATTTTCTTCAGTGCTCTTTCTTTTATTTGTCTAATTCTTTCTCTGCTAACTTGTAGTAGTCTTGCAATCTCTGAAAGACTCATTGGTTCTAAGTCTTTTAAACCAAAGTGGCGTTCAATAATAAACTTTTCTCTACTGCTAAGGCTGTCTAGAGCTCCATAAAGAGCGTTGTCTAATTCATCCTCGTCTAGCTTTTCTTCAAATCTTTTGATGGAGGGATCTTCGATGTAGCTACCTAGTGAGTTTTCATTATCATCAACCACAACATCAAGAGAAGACGAATTGGCTGCGAACATTTTGTAGTATTCGATTTTTGATTGATTGATCCCTGTGATTTTTGATAATTCAGCTGTATCAGGTTCACAATGATTCTCAGTCATATAATAAGTAATAGCTTTTTTGATTTTTTGAACGTTCTCTAAAATGTTAGATGGAAGCCTGACATCTCTTACTAGTTTCTGGTAGCCTCTGTTGGCTGCTTGCATAATCCAGAACGTAGCATAGGTGGAGAACTTTGTTCCTCTGTCGAATTCGTATCTTTTTGCTGCATGCAAAAAAGCAATGGCAGCTTCTTGAAAGATATCCTGAGAATATTTGTGGTTGTATTTTCTGGTATATTTGTAAAGCAAACCAAGATTGTTTGCGATTAGCGTTTCTTTGCTGTCCCTGTCCCCCTGTTGAACCATTTGCAAAACGATTCTTTCATCTACTGTATTTAAAGACATTTTTTCCCTCCTAAGAAAATATTTGGAGGAAGGTCACAATCTTACTTAAAAGGGGATTTCCGACATGCGGGCCAATCCGATATTTAGACCTTCCAATTCATCCTACATTAGTTATAACTCATCAAGCCTCCTTTCTTCAATAGCTGTAGTAACTATTTTTTTATATAACAATTGTTGTTATTCCCTTATCTTAAAGGTTTTAAACATAGATGATAAAAATACGATGCATTATCAAGCTTGCGAATGGGAAATAATTTTGTATATCTCGTTTTTTTTGAATGTAAATCCTTGACGATAATATTTTTTAAAGTAGTAGCTAAACTAAGATATATTTTGTTTCGCTTTTATTTCGGCAATCATTATTCTTACTTCTTCTTTCGTGAAGAATAGTTTGTCTTGTAAGACTTTTTCTAGAAGTATTTGATTTTTGGTGCCATAAAGAACAAGAAGAGTGTTAGCTATTTCCCTTGTTAATGCTTTGCTGTTTCTTAGTTCAGTCCTAATACAGCTAATGATTGACAATGCATGAGATATTTCAGTGGTTCTTTTTAGTGCAGCAAGAATAACTTCTTTGTTGTCTTTTAATTTTTCATTAAGTAATAAAAACACCCCATAGGCATACCAACTAGTAGTTTTTTGCAAGACAGCCAATGCTTGTTCTTTGGAAAATTTTCCTATCATTGAAATAGATGGTTGCGTTATTGTGTTGGACTTACTTCTAATAAAAAACGATACTATTTCGGCTTGCATCCATTTTTGGAAACTTAATTTATAATGTTTCATTGCTATAGTTTTATTATTCATGATTAATTTATCGTGAGCTATTTAAAAAAAATTCAATTATTTATATTCTTCATCGTCAATGAACCATTGAACTAATTAGTCAATGAACCTTATAATAAAGTTATGCAAAATATCTTAGTTTGTGGCGGGGCAGGGTACATTGGTTCCCATGTTGTAAAAAAACTGCAAGAGGCTGGGTTTAACCCAATAGTCTTTGATAATTTGACAACAGGTCACCGAGAGTCTTTATCTGATAACATCCAGTTCTATCAAGGAGATGTACGTAGCGAAGCTGATTTAAGCAAAGTTTTTACGGAAAACAATATCTCTGCTGTTATGCATTTTTGTGCCAAAAGCCTTGTTGGTGAGTCTATGGAGAAGCCTGCGCTATACTTTGATAACAATGTGGTTGGTGGACTGAATCTTTTAAAGGTGATGCATGATTTTGGGATAGATAAATTAGTTTTTTCTTCTACTGCTGCAGTCTACGGTCAGCCTGATGAGATACCTATTAACGAAACCACAACTAAGCTACCAACAAATGTTTATGGCGAAACTAAGTTAATGTTTGAAAAAGTGTGTAGCTGGTATGACTGCATCTATGGCTTAAGATATGTTGCCTTGAGATACTTTAATGCAGCTGGTGCAGATGATGATGGCTTAATAGGCGAAGACCATAATCCAGAAAGCCATTTGTTGCCAATAGTTTTTCAGGTTGTTAATGGTCAAAGGGAATTTTTATCAGTGTTCGGCGATGATTATAATACGCCAGACGGAACTTGTGTTAGAGACTATATCCATGTTTATGATTTAGCTTCAGCACATATTTTGGCGCTTAAGCACTTGCTTAATGGTGGTAGCTCTGATGTCTTTAATTTAGGTAGCGGATTAGGGTACAGTGTTAAGGAGATTGTTGATTCTGTCGAGAAAATAACTGGCAGAGGCATTGATCAGAGGATAGTGAAACGGCGAGAAGGCGACCCAGATACACTTATCGCGTCCTCACAAAAGATAATTAAGGAGTTAGGGTGGAAGCAACAGTATACGCTCGAGATGATAATCGAAACAGCGTATAAGTGGCACAAAAATCATCCAAATGGTTATGAGAACTAGTTTAATCGTTGATTTACAGAAATTTGTTCAGAACATTAGAAAAGTAAAAGCGAGAATTCCCGAAGGTGTGAAGCTTTTAGCCGTGGTTAAAGCAGATGCATATGGGCATGGAGCTGTTGCTTTATCCAATATCGCCCATGAAGAAGGCGTTGATTATTTTGGTGTAGCTACTGCAGCAGAGGCAATTGAACTTAGAGAAGCTGGCATCAGAACACCAATTCTTCTTTTAGGTGAACCAACTGATTGGGAAAGAATTAAGCCAGTAATTTATTACGATATAACTTTAATGGTCTATTCAGAAGAGTTTTTAGCTGAACTACTTAAAGTTTCTGAATCATATAAAAAGAAAGTTAAGGTTCATTTAAAGGTTGATACGGGAATGACTAGGCTAGGTGTTAAGGCGGACGACGTAGTTGCCTTTGCCAAGAAAATATTAGCTAATCCATTTTTGGAGCTGGAAGGAGTTGCAACCCACTTAGCAGATTCCGACAATGAGGATGTTTCTTATAGTAAAAAACAGGTAGAGATTTTTGAACGAGTTATTTTTGAATTAAGCAAAGAAGGCATTGATATCCCTATTAAACATGCTTCTAATTCAGCAGGGATAATTAATCCCATAAGTCCATTTTTTGATATGGTTCGAGCGGGTATTGATTTGTATAAAGGAATAATGTCTTTTACAGCTAAGGTGCTATATGTCAGGGAAATAGAGCCAGGTGAGCATGTGGGCTATTGCTTGACCTATAAGTCAGAACAAAAAATGAGAATTGCAGTTATCAGTGTTGGTTATGCAGATGGATATAGCCGAGCGTTGTCTAATAAAGGGAGAGTTCTACTTCATGGTGTTGCCTGCCCAATAGTGGGTAATATTTGCATGGACATGATGATGGTGGCTATCCCTGTCGACCTTGAGGTGAAAGTAGGAGATGATGCTGTGCTTATTGGTTCACAAGATGGTGAAGAAATAACAGTTAATGAAATAGCGCAGCTTATTGGGACAATTGAATATGAAGTAATGACCTCTATTGGTAAAAGAGTCGCGAGGATTTATCGGTCTTGAGGTAGAGAAGTTTAGAAATATGGATGTTTAGTAAGTAGAATCCAAAACCCAAATAAATCTTTAAATCATTAAATAAAGCAGATGAATTTAAAGTGTCCGGAAGCAACCGCACAAATATAAAATTGTAGTAATTTTGCAGTCATTTAACGGTAATTAATCTTAAAAACGACAGCATAGCAATGCTCCCGCAGGTTGAATTATTAATTATGCAAACGGAACCATCATAACAGGGTGACAAAAAAATACCCAAATTTTAATGCAGTGCGTTTGCGTAGGGACTAGCGGATAAATAAGGCCGGCAATGAGGCCTTATTGAAGCTGTTTTTTAGAGGGAGCCTTTCTTTTAGTCCAACTCACTTGGTGGGTGGTCACCTCAGTAACCGGGGGATTATTCTTTTTACCTTTTATTCTTATTCAGCTATAATAAATTTATGTCGTATATTTCATTATATAGAAAGTATCGGTCTCAAACATTTTCAGAACTTGTTGAGCAAGAGTCGGTTATTCGCACACTCCAGAACGCTATTAAGTTTGAACGTATTGCTCAGTCGTATATTTTTGCTGGACCAAGAGGAACGGGAAAGACTTCTGTAGCTAGGATATTTGCTAAAACATTAAATTGCTTAAATTTAGATAAAGACAAGGCGGAACCATGTAACACTTGTGATAACTGTAAACAGATAACTAGTGGTACGCATATGGATGTTATAGAAATAGATGCTGCTAGCAATACAGGTGTTGATAACATTCGAGAGCTGATTGAAAAATCTAATTTTCTTCCTTCCTTAGGCAAATGGAAAATATATATAATAGATGAAACCCACATGTTAAGTAATTCTGCATTCAACGCATTACTGAAAACAATAGAAGAACCTCCTGCTCATGTTATTTTTATTTTAGCTACAACAGATCCCCATAAAATACTTACGACGATTCAATCAAGATGTCAAAGACTTGATTTTACTAAAATATCACAATCAGCCATTGTGCAAAGGATTAATGATATTTTAAAAGAAGAAAAGATGCAGATAACAGACGAAGCCATTAAGCTTATTGCCAAGTATAGCGGTGGTCATATGCGAGACGCGTTGTCGATTACTGACCAAGTATTGTCTTTTAGTAATGGCAAAGTTGATATCGACCAAGTTTATCACTTGCTTGGTGCTGCGAATATTGGTGACATTGCTAGTATTATTAAGATGCTTAAGAGTGACCAACATGTTGAGTATTTTAAATTAATGGATAAGCTTTTTTACGAAGGTTTGGATGCTGTTCTTTTTTTAGAGGATATGTTGGAGTTTTTAAGACAAGTCTTGTTTATCAAAATTAGTTTAAAAAACATGGTGATTGGTCCAACGGTTTCTATTAAAAGTTATCAAGAAATAGCTGATGTTTTAAGTAAAGAGCAAGTATATTCTGCAATAGCTGAATGTTCTAAAGCAATGCAACAAGTAAGAATGATGGAAGACAGTAGAGTGTTTTTGGAAGTTTTATTGTTTCAAGCTTTTACTGGTCAAATAGCAGAAGAAAAGAAAGTTATTCTTAGAACAGAAGCTGTTCCTCAAAGGAAAGAAGCGATCAGTTCTGCAAGGGTCGAGTCATCAAGATCTGCGACTAGAGTCGTTGAAAAACAAGAAGCTCCAGTGCAAAGTGAACCAAAAGCTGTTGTCCGTCCAGATGTGGAGTTAGACATTGTTAGTGTAAAACACTATTGGCCAGATATTTTGGCTTATTTAAAAAAGAATAAGAAAGCCCAATTGTCTGCGATGCTTAAGGAGTGTGTGCCTATTACCGTTGAGGGTGACTTCATTGTTGCTGCTATTGATAATAAGTTTTCTTTCCATCATAAAAAGCTCAATGAGGATGAAAGTAAGCGCGACATTAATGTTGCTGCCTCAGAAATATTCAGCCGTAAAATAAGCATTAGAATAGACTTTAAGAGTGGTAGTGATATGCCGACTGATTTAGAAAAAGATGACTTTGAAGAAAGCACTTTTTTGGAAAGCTCTGAAATACCAGATAGCATTAAGGACTTAGCTAAGCAATTTGGTGTGGAGAAAGTAGAAAAGGTATAACTTCTTTTTTTGCTTGATCAAAAAAGAAGCAAAAAAATCAAGACTTCACAAAACTTGTTTATTAAAATCTGGGGAATTACTAAAATTACCCTGCAGAAGATAAAAATAACTGATTACCAGTTGAACATGCTGTTCGCCCTCTAAATTTCCCTTGTGAAACGGAGAGGGCGCTGGCACCAATCTTGTTAAAAAAAAGGTCTAATAGATCCCCGTTTTGTCTATTAGACCAAATTCATCAAAAATTAAGTGAATTAGAATCAAAATATGAACAGCATTATAAAGAGATAGCAGTAATTTTTGAGGCTATCAAACAATTGATGGAGCCACCACTAGAAGAGAATACTAGGCGTATTGGCTTTATAAGGAATAGTTAAATTTTGTCTATTAGACCTATTTTTTAAATATTAAGAAAATAACTAGGTAACGATATTATGTTTATTGAAAGATATATGATTATTACGTTGGTGAGGCAGGGAAGGTGTCCGCCTTAGGCGGACGGAAGTGTCGTTCCCTCTCTTGAGACTTGTGCAGAGCTTGTCGAAGTAGAGGGTTAGGGAGAGTGTTTAAAAGTATCTTGAGTAGTTGCTATTATTCAACAGCATCAAATCAAATTTATTTGTCTTAAAAGTTTGAGCAATCAGCTCACATTTACAAAGAAAT
>Ga0265294_10008343_pt1 | contig 12125 bp, 10 predicted proteins | sample MunlanPumphouse3_FD_192504 | JGI IMG/M metagenome (GOLD analysis project Ga0265294, IMG submission 192504) | Groundwater microbial communities from a municipal landfill in Southern Ontario, Canada - Pumphouse #3 | ecosystem: Environmental > Aquatic > Deep subsurface > Groundwater | place... | reverse complement strand
CCTTTAAATAAGGAATAATCATATGAATCCGGCAAATGATCATTCTCTGCTGAAAGATACCATAGAGCTGGCCGAATCCTGGCAGAAACGGGCCAATGAATTGATTACGCCTTTTGAAAAAAGATACCAGAAACAGCTCAGCAGGCTCCTGTCACATCCGGCAGACAAGGTCACATTAACCCGTCTCATCGATCAGAGCTTTCGCAGCAAAAACGCGAAACGAACGGCCCGCAATCTTCATCACCTGTTTAGCCGCTATGGAATCCCCGATTTTTTCTATCCGGTTGAAAAAATTCTTCTGTATCTGTTTCTGGCCTTTGGCAGACATCTTCCGAAAATTGTGATTCCCGTAATAATCGACAAAATGAGGCAATACAGCAGCCGGATGATTGTTCCCGGAGAAAGTGACTTTTTTCATGCACATCTCAGGAAGCGAAAACGCCAGGGACTTAAGATGAACATCAATCATCTGGGTGAGGCGGTATTGGGAGAAGACGAAGCGTTCCGAAGGATTCAAGACTATATCCACGATCTGAAGGACCCTGATATTGAAACCGTATCCGTTAAAATTTCTACCATATACTCTCAGATTCATTCCCTGGCGTTTAACCATGCCGTCGAGATTCTCTGCCGCCGGTTATCCCTCCTGTATCAGACCGCATCCGAGCATGTGTTTACGCCCAAAGACGGCAATCCAGTTTCCAAATTTGTCTATCTGGATATGGAGGAATTCCGGGATCTGAGCATTACCACCGCCGCGTTTATGCGAACCCTGGACCAGAAAGAGTTTTTAACCTGCAACGCCGGCATCGTGCTCCAGGCCTACCTGCCGGATTCTTTCAATTTTATGAAACAGCTGACCCAATGGGCCATGAAGCGTAGCGAACGGGGCGGATCACCCATTCGAATCCGGATCGTCAAGGGAGCCAATCTGGCAATGGAACAGGTTGAATCCTCATTGCATAACTGGCCCCTGGCTACTTACGACAACAAACAGGATGTGGATGCCAATTACAAACGGATGGTTCAATTTGGTATGCAGCCGGACCATATCCAGAGCGTTCATTTGGGTATTGCCTCCCACAACCTGTTTGATCTGGCCTATGCCTGGCAACTGGCCCGCCGGTATGACGTAACGCCCTATATGAATTTCGAAATGCTCGAAGGCATGGCCGACCATGTCAGAAGAGCCATTTCGGAACAAACCGGCGAGGTGCTTTTATATGCACCGGTTGCCGGCCGGGAGGAATTTATCAACGCCATTGCATATCTGATCCGACGTCTGGATGAAAATACCGGGCCGGAGAACTTTCTCCGGTATTCACCGGATTTACAACCGGACTCGTGCCAATGGCGGCTTCTTAAAGACCAGTTTTTAACTGCCTGCGCCCATACGGTAAACGTTTCGGAGCAGTCCCATCGGATTCAGGACCGGAACAGCGAAATTTTTCCGGAGCGTTTAACGTCATTTCACTCAGGAGAATTTACCAATGAACCTGACACGGACTGGTCCCTGGCAAACAACCGGAACTGGGCGGAACAAATCCGTAAAAAATGGAAAAAATCCGATAAAGATGATCCCGTCCAGATCCCGCTGGTCATCGGGGAAAAAGAGATTTACCAAAACCGGACAACCCGGGACTGCATAGACCCGTCCCAGCTTCCGGAGCAAATCTGTATCGCTACCTGGCGTCTGGCAACTGAGGAAGATATCGATCAGGCGGTTGACATCGCAAAAACCGACCTGGACGGCTGGAGAAAGCTGCCCCTGAAACTACGACACCAGATATTGTCCGATGTGGCCATGACGCTTCGAAAATCCCGGGCGGATCTGATCGGAGCCGCGGCCGCCAATACGGCAAAACTCCTGACCGAGTCTGATCCGGAAGTCTCTGAAGCAATTGATTTCACGGAATACTATCCGCTTTCCGCAAGGGAGTTTACAAAAATCCCCACAGTCACATCCTCCGGCAGGGGCGTATGCGTTGTTATTTCCCCATGGAATTTTCCGATTGCCATCCCCTGCGGCGGGATTGTTGCCGCTCTGAGCGCGGGAAATACCGTCATTTTCAAACCTTCATCCGATGCGGTCCTGGTCGGCTGGATTCTGTGTCAGGCCTTCTGGAAAGCAGGGATATCCCGCAACGTTCTTCAGTTTCTGCCATGCAGCGGTTCACAAACCGGCAATCATCTCACTGGCCATCCGGGTGTGGATGCGGTGATTTTGACCGGTGGAACCGAAACGGCCATGCGCATGCTTGAACACCATCCCGGCATGGTTCTGTCCGCCGAAACCGGAGGGAAAAATGCTACGATTGTCACGGCATGTTCAGACCGGGACCAGGCGATCCACCATGTGATCAATTCCGCTTTTGGCAACACCGGTCAGAAATGCTCAGCCACATCGCTTCTGATTCTCGAAAAGGAGGTGTATGAAGACGAGCATTTCAAAACCCAGCTCATCGATGCTGCCAAAAGCGTTCCAGCCGGCTCTGCCTGGGAATTTGAAAGCCGGATGGGGCCGTTGATCCGGCCCCCGGCAGGTGCTCTGGAACGCGCATTGACGAGACTGGAACCGCAGGAAACCTGGGCGCTGAAACCGGAAATGGCGGAAGACAACCCCCACCTGTGGACACCCGGGATAAAATGGGATGTGCAGCCGGGTTCGTATACCCATATGACCGAATTTTTCGGTCCCCTTCTGGGTGTCATGCGGGCGGATGATCTGGAACACGCCATCCGGCTGGTCAATATGACCGGATACGGACTGACCTCCGGCCTCGAAAGTCTGGATTTTCGGGAACAGGATGTGTGGAAAGCATCGATTAAAGCCGGCAATCTGTATATCAACCGGGGAACAACCGGCGCCATAACCTTGCGGCAGCCATTTGGCGGAATGGGAAAATCGGCCATCGGTCCGGCCATCAAAACCGGTTCTCCCAATTATGTATCCGCGTTCATGACATTTGAAGACACTGCAATGCCGCAAACCCATGCCATCTTAAAGGATCATCCGCTGCTGCAGATAGCGCTCCGGTGGCAGCAGAAACTGAACTGGGGTCAACTCGAAAAATTCGAAACAGATCTTCGAAAAACCATCCGTGCCATCAAAAGCTATCTGTATCATGCCGGGCAGGAATTTGATCGGGAGAAAGACTATTTTCATCTGAGAGGTCAGGACAACCTTTTCCGGTATCTTCCTTTGGGCACCATCGTGATCAGAGTCCATGGTCAGGATACCGTATTTGACACCCTGGCCAGAATCGCCGCAGTCAGGATTGCCGGGAGCATCCCCATTCTCAGCATACCGAAAGATCTGAACGCAGGGATAACCGAATTTCTCGATACCGTTGAAGGACGCCATTTTTCAGAGAATATGCCGGTTCGGCGTCAATCGGATCAGCAACTCATCGCCACGATGTCCATTGCCGACCGTTTCCGGTATGCAGCTCCCGACCGCGTGCCGGAGCCGGTTCTTAAAGCCGCCGCCCTGGCGGGATTTTACATTGCCAGCGCGCCGGTTCTGATGGAAGGCCGGATCGAACTGCTTCATTATTATCTGAATCAGAGCGTGTGCGTCGATTATCACCGATACGGCAACCTGGGTGAACGGGCACAGTAGAAGAGGCTTCCAGCCTTTTTAAAAAGAGCCGGAAAATGGCGCTTCTACTCCATACTGCGGGCCTCAAATAAATCAAACAGTCTTACTTGTCTATCCGCATCCCCACATTTGTCATCATCAAAACAGCCGATTCTCAACAAGAAAGAATCGGCTGTTTTTTTAAGACCGAAGCGTCAAATTTGATTTGATTCCCGTTTTAACAGGGGTTAATCGATCATATTTACCGGCGTGCCGTTCAGCCATTGCGTCACATTATTAACCGCCAGCGTCGCCCGTCTGTCAAAGGCCTCCCATGTCGCAAACGCCACATGAGGCGCAAACACCGCTTTTTTCTGTTTCAGCAGAGGATCTTGCGGATTCAATGGCGGCTCGATATCAAAAACATCGATCCCGGCACCGGCGATCTCACCCTTTTCCAATGCATCCGCCAGTGCAATATTATCGACTACCGGACCGCGTGAGGTATTGATCAAAATGGCGGAGGATTTCATCAACGCTATTTTCTCCCGGCTGATCATCCCGCCGGTTTCATCTGTCAGCGGCACATGAAGGGTAACGATATCACTTGCTTCCAGGAGTTCATCGAAAAAAACATACCGAACGCCCAGATTTACCGCCTCGATCCTTTGGCTTCGACTGCAGGCAAGCAGTCTGCAGCCAAAGGCCTTTCCGATTTGAGCCACCCGAAGTCCGATAGCGCCGGTCCCTATAATTCCCAGTGTTTTCCCGCTGAGATCATGCCCGATCAAACCCGCCCGTGTTTTTCCTTCACGGGTGGCCCGATCACACTGCACCAGATTGCGCAGGACAGCGATCATCAGACCAAAGGATAGCTCGGCAACCGAGTCCGTCGAATATCCTGCGCAGTTGCATACCGTAATGCCCCGTGCCCTGCACGCATCCAGCGCCACATGATCCACCCCGGTAAATGCGACGGAAATCATTTTCAATTTTCGTAACCCGCAAATCACCTGGCCCGACAGTGGCAGATTGCCGATCATGACAATATCCGCATCCGCTGCCCGGCTCAGGATGATTTCATCATCCTCTTCGCGGGTAGCATACGAAACGAATTTGTGGCCATCTGCCCGGAATGAATCAGATAGCCGTTCAAGCGCCGGATCAGGCACAAACAGGGGCTCGAGCAATACGATTTTCATTAATTTTTCCTTTTAATTTATGACAAAAAAATGAAATCAGGTTATATCTACTGACAATGCGGGTAATCAATGATTTATAAAATGTGTACCGGATATCTTTATACTGAGTCAACAGGAAAGGCCTGATTTATGGGTTTAAACGATTATTCCAAAACCATCAAAGAAATTGAACATCTTGCTCAGCAGCAACAATACAAACAGGCTGTGCGGCTGCTAAGTTTCACACTGCAACACGCGCTGACACGACTGTACGATCATATCAAACGCAATGCATCCGCAGATGATCTGAAGCGGCTTCTGGCAGCGGAAGAAAGCATATCGAACGGAAAAGAACCCTTCGGGCAGTTTTCTCTTGATCAGATCATCTCTTTTTTTAACCGGATTGAAATCCCGGGTCTGGCCGAACCATTAACGGACCGGCCACTCATGGTTTCTCAACACCTGCCGCTGAAACGGTTCCGGGATTTCATCAACCTGTACGCCCGTTCGAATCTGGTGCCGGACAAAGAGGAACTGCCCGGGCTGATCGAAAGTCTTAAAAAATTCGTTTCAGAAACCGGTCTGGCAACCCGCCGGATCGATTCCGGGGCAGATGCAGCGATTCAAGGCGAATCAGCCTCTGTTGATATCCCCTCACTGATCTGCCCGTCATGCGGAGAATCTGTTGAAAAAGGCTGGAGCATTTGCCCGTGCTGCGAAACATCCCTCATCAGACAGCTTATCTGCCCCGAATGCAAAAAAACCGTCAAAGAACATTGGAAACGCTGCCCCGTATGCTTAACACGGCTGGTATGCCAATCTTGCGGCCAGCGACTTGTTCAAACCGGAAAAAATTGTCCCGGATGCGGCGCACAGCTTACGGACTCCCCCGCTGTTGCTTCACAACTCATCGAACCGGTTACCGGAATGGAATTTATCTTCGTAACCGGCGGTTCATTTATGATGGGAGATGCGTTCGAAGAAGGGCTGGCTGATGAAATACCGCTTCATCATGTGCAGATTGACGGCTTTTATATGGGCAGGTATCCGGTTACCCAGGGGCAATGGAAAAACGTAATGAAACACAACCCGTCCTTTTTCGACAGGGGAGATGCCTATCCGGTGGAACAGGTGTCCCTGCCGGAGGTTAATACGTTTCTGGACAAACTGGCGGAACTGAACCACGGCAGGTATCCATTCAGTCTGCCCACCGAAGCTCAGTGGGAATATGCGGCCCGAAGCGGGGGAAAAAAAGAAAAATATGCCGGCGGAGATAACATCGACGGGCTGGCATGGTATACGGAAAACAGTAAGGGATCCACCCATCCGGTCGGAAAGAAAAATCCCAACGGACGGGGACTCTACGATATGAGCGGCAATGTGTGGGAGTGGTGCCGGGATATATTTTCGAATAATGCCTATACCGATCATGCACCCGTTAATCCCGTATACACGGAAAACGGATCAGACCACCTGGAGCATGTGATCCGGGGCGGAAGCTGGAATCTGGATGCCTGGAGCTGCAGATGCTCCCGCCGCTTTGGCTACTCACCGGAGTTCATGGGTCCGGGACTCGGGTTCCGGCTGGTGACCAGATGAGTCTGTCCTTATGCGGCTTTTTTCAACTCTGCCAGTTCCATTTTATTGATCTGAATCATAAACCGGATAAATTCAGCGCATTCGGATGCATCTGAGCTGTCTTTCCAGGACTGCATGAGCTTCACCGGATCTTCGCCTATTCCCTGCAGCTTGATCAACACGCTGAACAGATCTTTATATTCATCCGGATCAAGGGCAAACAAGGATTTGGCGAACGTCAGGTAATGGCGGTATGTTTTAAAATGATGAAGGGTTTTGGGAATATCAAAAAAAATCTGCATAAAATATATCTATATTTTCCTTTTTGATGGCCTGATAAAAAATTATAGCCCTTATTTGTCATTTCCATGAAGCTTGTCCCCGGCCGGATCAGGGAATGGGAATGACGGATGGGGGTATTTTTTACGAGACCATTTTTTTTAATTTAAAAGCAGCAATGTTCAGTCAGATGCCAGACGCTTTTTCAAATTCTTCAGCATCATTTTCACGGATTCTCCATTCGGAGCCATTGCCATCGGATTGATGTCAACCAGACTCTGCCAGACATCGATGGCTCCGGGTATGTCATTCAGATCGTGCATCAGCACAATCCCTTTATCAAATCTTGCGATTTCATGCCTCGGATCCACGGCAACGGCTTTATCAAAGGATTCGATCGCCTTATCCGGTTTGCCGATTTTTCGGTACATGACGCCCAGATCAGTCAACACATCGGCATTATCCGGCTCATAACCCAGAGATCGGGTATACGCATCGATCGCCTTCTGATACTGCAAGGTGTCAAAATACATGTGCCCTAACCCGGTCCACAACCGGGGATCATCCGGATGATTTACGGTTTCATCCTCAAGACTGCGTATCTGCTCGGCCATATCAACGGACACCCGGCTTTGCGGCAGCACCGGTTGCAGCACCGCCTGCTGCGGTATTTCGGAAACGGCCCCCGGCATATATGGATCCGTATTGAATGCGGAATACACAATTCCTCCCAAAAAACCGGCAATACATGCGGCAGCGGCTATAAAAAATGCGGTTTGCTTCTTTATATGGTCAGATTTCATATTCCCCATACGTTTTTAATTCGTCTGATATTGCTCCCGGCAATCCATAGCAAACGATGTACATCACCCGGTGATGTCCTGCCGGATTTTAGTTATTTTATCCCATATGCTTCCATAATCAAAGTTTTTTTTTGCGTTTTCATTTAACCTTTACAGGCCGGGGTTCACCATATCTTCCCTGTATAACCGAAAACAAACACCTCCTCTTCAACCGGTGTATTTTTAAAAATACGGTCTGATTTTTCGGGCTTGATCATAACTGCGGCCATATTTTGCTATGCGTAGCCTCGAAGTCCAGCCCGTTGCCGGCGTACGACATGGCGCGATCCGGAAAAAAGATGTCGGGGCCATGAAGCGTTAAGAAGCGCAAACTGTTTGAGGCGTGCCGAGTTTTTGCGCTTTAGATTCATGGGCCCGGAATCCCCCGTATCGTGCTGGAGCAGCCGGCAATGGGCGGGACGGGCCCCGTGACATGGTGGCCGCAGTTATGATCAAGCCCTATGATTGCATCAAAGGGCTTCGTTCCTTTATTTTGTACTGCGTACTTTTATTGCTTACACGCATATGCCAACAGGTATCGATATATCGAGCCGCCTGCCCCCCTGCCTTAGCCCTAAATGCAAAAGCTGTCTGTGCAATCAACCACTGAAAATATCTAATTTCAGGATAATTTATCAAAAAAGCGAGCCATACGGATCATGCAATCAATAATTCTTATATTTACTTATAAATTAATTGATTAATCTGAATTTCAAAACTATAATGCTCATTATTAATGATAAAACTTATTAGTAATCATTCAAAATAGCAACGTATTCAATTTCAAGGAATACAACCCGTATCAAGCGGAATACATAACGGAGTTCTGTCATAAAGCCTTGACACAAGCTTAAAAATAAATTGCACAGATACAGTCCTTTCATAAACACCAATAGTTACATCCCGTCATTACTGAAACAGCTTCATATTTTTTAAACAGGCAATTAATTTGTTCGTTCTGCATTTGCCGTCAGCAGGTAATGCTTTTTAGCCTTAAAATGGGATTACCCGTCACTTTACGCGAACGACATGCCAAATCATAAAAACGGAATCAATCAGACATCAGATACGAACTGACTGTAATTACAATAAATTGGTTCAGGACATCGTCCATATATTTTTTTTCGTTCATTTTAACCAAAATCTAACAAAGGAGAAAAAGATGAACAGAAAGTTTATGGGATTAATTGTATTTTTAGTTATTATGCTGCAATTTTCTTTAACATTCGGAGCAGATGGACCGTACGTAAGTGTTAATTTAGGCGTAAATGTTTTGAGCGAATCTGATTTAACGACTAACTTCGGTCCGGCACAATTAGATTATGATTTAGGTTTTACGCCGGGGCTCTCCCTGGGTCAGGATTATGGAAATATTCGGATTGAAGCGGAAATAAGCTATCTGAAAAACGGCTATGACAAAATAAAACCTGCAGGAAACTTGCTGAATTCTGACGGTGATGTTGAGACCTGGGTTTTTATGTTGAATGGTTTTTATGACTTTGAAAACAGCTCCCCATTCACCCCATATGCAGGTGGCGGAATAGGCTTTGCACAAATTGATATTAATGACTTTTCTGTTTACAATCACACTGTCGGCAATGACGAAGATACGGTATTTGCCTACCAGCTCGGCGCTGGAATAAATTATGAAATTTCCGAATCCATATCCCTGGACTTGAGTTATAAATATTTAGTAACCGATGACCCTGAGCTCATGATACGTGGTAATGACCCTACCTTCACTGTAACCGAATCGGAATATAAAACGCATAGAATTTGTGCCGGAATCCGGGTCAGTTATTAACGTATCTGATTTTTTCTGTTTTACATATAACAGCCGGATTCAATTCTGAATCCGGCTGTTATTTTAATATATTGAAAAAAAATCGAACCTTTTCATCGCCTTTTTTACCCACGATTCAAGACCTGCTGTCATCATCAGCCCCTGAACCTGCGAATTTTCATTCACTGCGGCTTGTAATCTCAACCAGGTGAAACCCGAACTGGGTCTTGATGGGGCCATGAACCTTCCCGACTTCCTCATTGAATACTACCTGATCAAATTCTTTGACCATCTGCCCCGGATAAAACTCACCCAGGTCACCGCCACACTGCCCTGAAGGGCATTTTGAAAATTCCTTGGCCATATCGGCAAAAGCGGATCCGTTTTCAATTTTCATTTTAATTTCTTCACATGCTGCCTGAGTATCCACCAAAATATGACGAGCCGCCGCTTTAGTCATGCATCCTCCATTCCTGTCAATAAATTCATATAAATTTGAGTATAACAACGTTGCCACACCCGTAAAATCTTAATCGCCCTTAGCTACCATTACCCGACTTTAATTGCAAAATCATTTTTCAGCCTTCGCAGCGGTCAGAAATATGCCTGCAATCCGGATTCAATGATCTCAAAGCCCAGAACTTCAGGCCACCTTAAACTATCCACGCCATCCATGTCTGTCTGCGCTTGGCGCCGGATAATCTGCCTTTCAAAGGCAAGTTGCTCTTCACGGGAAAGTTCCAATTCCCGGCTCACCCGCATCTTTTCAACCACGATTTTCATCTCGCTGTTCAGGGGGACCGCAACAAAAAAGTTCCGATAGGTCATGGAAGGCAGAATTTTGGCTTCAAAATAACTGACCCGCAACGAAAGACCATCAAAATTCACCCATGCCCACAGATGCACGCTGAAATACAGTTTGTCAGTGGAAATCGACCAAAGCGTCTTCGCGAAACCGCCTTCCTGAAAACGCACCGCCTGGGTTTTGAGCGTATCCGGGTTACCCGTCAGGCAAAGGGCCCGGATATAACCGTTTTCCGTGATATCTTCATGGCTTTTCTTCGTCCATTGAGCGCTTCGCTTTCGCATCGCTGCCTTCTGGAACCGGTTCTTGTAAACAAACGAGCAATAATTGATCGGAAGATCAATGCCGCTATCCTTTGCGAAGCGAATCATATCCAGGGCAACAAGTTCGGATTCAAGCACCGTGACCTTTTCTCCGTGCAAAAACGTGTAGCCTCTCCGTGCAAGCTGCTTGAAATTATGGGGAGTGAGCCGAAGCTGATGCAAATTCAGAAAGTTGATTCCGGCATCCTTCATTTCCAGAATTTTAAGCTTCATTTGCTCGAAGGCTTCAGGCACCGCCGGAATCTCTACGGTAACATGCGGAATGACACCCACGGCGGATGCTGCTTTTTCCAGACTGTAATGGGCGGCACCGATATCAAACCGGATTTCGTCCAGGCCCGCGTCCCTGAGCTTTAAAAACATATCCGGCGTTGCCAGGGTTCCGTTGGTGTAAAGCCAGGTATATATATCGCCTCCGAATTTTTTCTTGACCGCGGCCAGATAACTCAGGCTCCGGTCAAAGGTCAGCAGCGGCTCACCGCCGCTGATGCTCACGCCCTTGAATTGAAATTTTTCGATGTAATCCACATAATCCGAAGGGGTGAGAAATTGAACGGAATTGGTGGTCGGCACATCGATCTCGTTTTGCTCGGCCGGGCAGTAAAAACAGCGGCAGTTGCATTTACCGTTGATAAACAGGCAGGACCATACGCCCTGGCCGCAGATCTCGCACCCCGGGGACATCCGGGTACAATCGAGTTTGGCTTCCTTGAAGCCGAATTTCACCCTGTCTCGAAGATCAGAAAGAATCCCGCTGCGGCGTTCTTCAGCCGCCCGGTCCTCGTCAACAGAGAGCCATTTCAGCCCATTATAATTCTGGCCGTATTCCTGCCGATTGGCTTCAATGAGCCGGTTTTTAAAATAATCCGATGGGTTCATATATATGTCTCAAATAAGGTGTTGGTTCAAATACTCGAACAGATTGCGTTTGGAATTCACTTTCTAACCGGGCCGTCGTTTTTTTTCTGTAGACATAAAGCAAGGTATCTGCTCCATGGATATTCGGAAAGATGCTCTATGATTTCTGTCCGCGGAGGGTTGTGATGAGTATATCACGATAACCGGAAAAGTTAATCATCATTTTCAACTCCTCCGGCAAGCAAGATGCCGGTCATTGTCGGGAAAAAATATTCTGACGTCCATTACCCCGGGATTATTCAAGCCCCCCCCCCGCACGGGAGGCGATACAAATACCCGGCCCTCGCAATTTTAGGGTTTGGTCATAATTTCGGCCACGTTGTCGCGGGCTCCGTCCCGCCCTTCCCGGCTTCTCCAACACGATCCGGAGGATGCCTGAACGATGAAGCTAAAGCGCAAAAACTCGGCACGCCTCAAACAGTTTACAAAGACCGCAGGATTAATCGTTATCAAAATAAGTGCGCGTAGATCCGTTTAAATCCGGGGCAAAACAATTAAACTCAGCCGGTAGATACAGGCAGATGAGAACACAGAAAAGGTTACAAGCTGCCCGATGCGGACGCTGAACAGATGGTGAAAATAGAGGTCTGCTATACTGGGATTACAGATTTTTAAAAGCCCGATTCCCATCGGTATAGTCACATTGTAATTGTATTACGATGCGAAGTCGGGTATTTTAATGTAATAATATTATGCAGATGATGATATCCGGATTCGTATAACACTTTTTATGCGGTAGCATGAATCTTTTAATACCTTAAAGGTGAAAAGATGGAAAAATTATTTAATGGCAAAAAGATGGAAAAATTGGGCACTGAAAAGAATCCCGCTGTTGT
>Ga0265294_10008342_pt1 | contig 12125 bp, 6 predicted proteins | sample MunlanPumphouse3_FD_192504 | JGI IMG/M metagenome (GOLD analysis project Ga0265294, IMG submission 192504) | Groundwater microbial communities from a municipal landfill in Southern Ontario, Canada - Pumphouse #3 | ecosystem: Environmental > Aquatic > Deep subsurface > Groundwater | place... | reverse complement strand
TCCGTTGGGATCATTTTCTCTTATCCAGTCGTATGCATACCGCAGCCATTCTTTCCGGTATGTTTCCTCCTGCAGGCAGAACCATGTGATCTCATCATATCCCCATACATGATGAGAATCTATGGTCGCCTCTCCCGGCTTGTCACTCACCCCGAAATTGTCGAACTCAACCAGGTATGGCAGTGACGTGCATTCCCACCCGGAAGGAGTGATTCCCCCTTTGCTGCGACCGAAAAAACTGTCTAAATAGCCCATTTCCAAAACAGATTGTTGTGGTTTGTCAGGGATCTCTTTGATCCGCAGGGGGAATGAATTGAAGTCCAACAGACTTTTCCCATTGATAACCATCCCGCCCGAGGGTGTATGTGCATCCAGCAGTACCCACTTTCTGCGGGCATGTTTTCTTGCATACCTCCGCATCTTGTCCAGCATTTCCCCCCAATGTTTGAAATCGCTGTCCTCCATCCCTATCAGTGCGATCTGTCCCAGGTGGAGTGCTTCGCAGCCGATATGCATGTATGTGCCGGCCAGGAACATAAACCACAATTGTGTCTCAATCCGGGTGATATCGGGTACACTTGCGTTCTTGCCCCACAAATCAACATGTTTACCGTTCCGGTTCAGCATCTCCCCGTAGCGGAAATTGCGCTTTTCGTATGGCAATGCAAATTCGGTAAAAACCCATTCAGGCACTTCAATGCTGTTCACTTCGGTGGTTACCGCCTCAAAAAGTGCTGCCTGAAAAACTACATCCGGATCATTGTTGTGTACCTTCGAGACCAGGATCTTCGCGTTGTGTAAAAACCCGGGCTTATTGAAGTCCTCCTCATCTCCCCAGCGATAGATAGAGCGACCAATAAATTTGGCTCCGATATTTAGTATCAGTTTCACATCTCTCTCCTTGTCCGGATAGATACCATCGTTGCAAAACGGGTCAGCCGTCAGGAATTCAGCCATCGTTACCGATCGGTGAAGATAGTTTTCCAGATTTTCTCTCGATATCCCTGTTTCATCAAAATAATAGTTTCTGTTTTGATGATCACTGCATGCATAGAACCCTATGGCCAGTACGCACAAATATACGATCTTCATAAAATGAAATTACTCTTTTTGTTACTCGATTCCCCTCATCTCGATTGTGACAAGTTTCTCGTTTTTGTCAATACATCCGTATGCAGAGACGATAGCTTTCTTGTTTACAACTGTCACAGGATTATCCGAAAGATAATTTCTCATCCTACATCCAAAAAGAGAAACGGTTGATCCTTTGTCTCCCCTGAGCAACATGAAATCCCATGATTGGTTTTCTCTGACGGTGGTTAGTGCCGGATTCGGACCTGAAAATGCTTCTACATTTGTGAGAGAGGTGTGACCCTCACCTTCAATTATGACCGGATGAATATTTTCCACCTCTTCTCCTGTATTTGCAATGATGGAGCCCTGGGCTATCTGCCAGTTCCTGTTGAATTTGTTGTTCCCTTTTTTATGAATGCCTACTGCCACACAATCAAGATTGAAATTGGTTAGCTGACCATAACTGTCGCCCCCTAACATAATCCCCCCATACGTGCCAAATGTGAAAATATCGATCATCTGCGCATTATCCGTATGGTTGATTGCGTAGGCAAATGATCTCTTCGCAATGACAGCATCCACTACTGCCGGCGCGTATTGCCCGCCAATAAACCGCTGTATTGCCGGATTCACATGGCAATGCAGCAATCTGGGGATATCGTAGCAATAATCGATCCGAATGAACTCGCCACTGAGCGGGTAGCCGTAACAATGTTCAAAAGTCATCAACTCGCAGACATAGCTTGGATCACAATTGAAATCCATGGCAAGATATTCACCGTAAAAGGTAAGGCAGGATAAATAGACGCCTTGTGTTGAGCCGGTTTTGGATGTTTGTATTGTGGCAGGATAAGGGATGATCTTTGTCGGATCACTAATCGTTTGTTCGGGATACCAAAATTGGATCCCTTTGATTTGGGTTGCCGATTCAACCGTTATGAACACCTCCTTTTTATCCCTGATGCTGAAAACACTCCCCACAGGTTTTCCTCTCTGATGAGGGTTGATCGTACCGCGTGGAGTGGGACCATGCACGCCAATGAGTGATACGTTCTTTTTCAGGACAATCCCCCCCTCTACAGGATACGCTGTTTCCGATGGTTCTACAAACAGTGCTGCACCACGTTCTGATGCCCAATCAATCGCTTTCTGCAGATTGACTTTGTTGGTTTCGGCATCATTTTCGGGGAGTACATTGAAATCGCGAATAGATATGGGGTTGTTCTTTTTTTGATCGCTTTTCGTTGAACAAAAGAAGAGGGGGCAAAACAACAACAAAAGGGATATGACAGGCTTATAATTGCTCATAATAAATAGGTATCTGTTATCTACTATATCGTGAAACCATCTTCTGTGATGGAAAAAGATGTTTTTTAATGTTTCTCCTTCATGTATGCATTCTCTTTCCATATCTTGCTTAATTCCCGGAACACAGGTTTGGGATGGCCATCGAAATCAATCAGTGATGTGTTGACTGGACAGGGAAAACTGTCATGTCCCATCCATACAATAAATCCTCCACATGCCGGAAACCGCTCCTTGTTTTTCTTCAATGCCATCACCAGTCCCTTTGTCTGTCTCTCCTGGCTCCATTTGATATATGCGTTGATGTCACTGCTGTTCCCGCCACTTGTGATATACTCATCCCATTCAATCCACCAACTGACATTTCTCCAGAGAGGATTCTCCATACTTGCCGGAAGAAGCTGGAGGTCACCCTTGTATTTTTGCATTGTTTCGAGTGACATCGCCCCGGGAACACCAACTTCGGAGCGGAACATGGCGTCATCTTTCGACCAGTATTCCTCAACTGCCTTCATGGTCTGATCGGTCGCACTGAAGGGCAGCTTCCAGGGGCCATGTACATCCCAATGAACTCCTGTACCAACCAAGTCCAGATCTACTGAGATTGTAGGACCGGATGGACTGCCTGGCAGAAACCTTCTGGTAGGATCCAGTAAGGAGACAATATCTTTCATCGCCTTCACCATGATATGCTTATCGGTAACGGGTGCCACATCACCCATCTCATACAGTTCGTTTCCACCACACCAGAGCAGCAAACTGGGATGATGATGCAACCGCTTTACAAAATGGGTGACAATTTGCCTGATCTCCTCTACTGCCTTCAGATCCTCGGAGGGGTAATTGTCCAACCCCGATGAACTTAAGGGGAAATCCTGCCAGATGAGAATACCCATCTCATCACACAAATCATACAACCATTCCTTTTCCGGGAACCCTCCACCCCAGATGCGGATCGTGTTGATTCCCGCATCTCTGTACAACTTCAGTAGCCTGACATACTCATCATATTGCAGATCTGCAAAATTGGGTCGTATGGGAGTCCAGTTGATCCCCTGTAGAAATATCGGTTGATTGTTCACACTGCATAACCAGGGATCTGCATCGATGGGGGCTCCCTGGGTGTGCGACCATTCAATCTGTCTGAAGCCGATTCTTCTTGTTTCCTGTTGGATCTGATTTCCCTTCTCATCGATCAGTGCAACTTGTAGTTTATAGAGCTGTTGTTCACCGGTACCATTGGGCCACCAGCGTTTCACCGTAAGGTTATTCCAGCATTTGCCGTTGACCGCCTCCACTGCCGGAAAAGTTTCCCCAAAAACGCTATTCCCTTCCTCATCGGTGAGACGAACCTGTATCCGTTGTGGCAGTGCATAGCGATTTGGTGTTGCTGCAATTGATAGTGAGCCCAATTCTTTCAATTTGTCGGCAGAGGTGACAACCCTGAGATTCTCAAACATGGGCTGGCTGTTATTTACCCTGTGAATAAGCACCCTATCCCAAATGCCTGTCTGCAGGATCCGGGGGATCCAGTCCCAGCCATAATAAAATCTTGGTTTCCAGTCTTTGATTTTCGATGTCCATCCAATCTGTGCCAAGTTTTCCGGTGGAGTTTCAAACAGAAAGAAAATATTGTTGTTTCTCTCTTTTAAGAAGGGGCTTATTAAGAATTTGTACGGTATAAATGTGTTTTTAAATCGACCGGCTTCCTGCCCGTTGACCATCAATATCCCTTGTTGATCCAACCCTTTGCATTCAATGAAAATCTGTTCATCCGGATGAATGCTAAACCATTCATCCGGAACTTTCGCCCCTATTAGCCAGTGCCTGTTCTCAATCCACTCAATTTGGGTATGATTCAGACCGATGTTCCAATCCTCGATAATCCCGGCATGCTTCAGTGCCTGTTGAATGGAACCGGGGATATGGATCGGGATGTTCGCATGTTCAGCCCAACTCCCGGTGAGCTGTTCAAAATTGAAGTTCATCCTCCAAACGTTGGGCCTGTAACACCATACATGCCAATCCAGCAGAGTGGCATCATAAATCCCTTTTTTGGGGTCGGACGGCTGCGCCATTGCTGCCGTATGGGAAAATGAATGGCTCAGCAGTAGAGCAAATAACAGGGCTGACAGAATGTTTTTTTGCATCGCTTTCAACAATTAGATATTATATCCTTCAGGCGGCAGTAGAATAATAAAGATTCTCCTGATCAACCTCTTTGCTAAACCGGTTAACTATTGGTGTGAAATTCCATTTAATTGTGCAAATTAAACCAAAAATACCGGTGAAGCAAAAAAAGCAGCTGTAATTAACAATTATTAATGTTTCGGGTGCAATGCAGGTACTATATATTTCATATGGCGAAGGTTACCTTTGTCTAATATGCTTAACATGGTTGAAGTTTCCTGATTTTGGGAGTAACCTGCTACCTGATATTCGAAAAAGTAGTTCAAACGAATGATGCACCAATGATATTTTGTGTAATTTTGCACAACTTGTTTGTTTGGAATATCTTTATCGTAACGCAAGATCACAATTTCTGAAATTAATCGAGTGCGATACTGTTTTTCAAATCAATGAATTTTCACAACTCCCTCTCTCACTCTTTTGTGGGATGGAGAGAATTTGAAGGGAGAGATTTCCGGGAAACAGATCGTACCTGTTTGATGGATTATTCTCAAATTGTGTAAGATAGGAGTAAGATCGGCAAATGTAATATGTCTTAGAATGAAACAATTGGATGTAAGCTTGATGCACCCTGCGGAACAGATCAATGTGATCATTGGCAGGATATACAAAAGTGGTATGACCACCACTTCGGGTGGCAACATTTCCGTCAGGGACAGAAACGGTGATATCTGGATTACTCCGTCGGGGATTGACAAAGGTTCTCTTTCGGTGAAGGATGTCATACAGGTGAAAAAAGATGGTTCCATTATCGGTCAGCATAAGCCCTCTTCGGAGTTACCCTTTCACAGAGCAATTTATGAGGTGCGTCCCGAACTGACAGCTATTATCCATGCACATCCGCCGGCGCTGGTGGCCTTTAGCATCGCTGGCATTGTGCCTGACACCAAAATTGTACCCCAGGCTCACAATATCTGCGGAGATATTGGGTTCGCACCTTACGGAACACCGGGTAGTGAGGACCTGGGTGAAAAGATTGCTTTTGAATTCAATGATGGTCATTACAAGGCGGTGATAATGGAGAACCACGGAGTGGTGCTGGGTGGAACTGATCTGATGGATGCCTATCAGCGGTTCGAAACACTGGAGTTCTGTTGCCGTACCATTATCAATGCCAAAAGGTTGGGCAATGTGAACTATCTCTCCGATGATCAGGTGTCACAATATGTGCATCACCTGCCCACTTACGTCTCACATTTCATGGATATCGATCATCCTTCCGATGAACGCGCCATACGTACCGAGATGGTGAATATCATCCGCCGTGCCTGTAACCAGGGGTTGATGATCTCTACCTATGGTACGGTATCGGTACGATGGAATGAAAATGATTTTCTGATCACACCCAGCAACATAGCCCGTTGGGATATTGTGCCCAGTGATATCGTCCAGATCAAAAACGGGATGGCTGAGGCGGGTAAGGTGCCAAGCAGGTCAGTTGCATTGCATCAAAGGATCTACCAGCTGAACCCACATATCAATTCCATCATCAGTACCCAGTCGGTTAACCTGATGGCGCATGCGGTGAGTGGTACCAGGTTTGATGTGCGCACCATCCCGGAGAGTTGGATATTCCTGCAGGATGTGCCTTCCATACCATTTGGGTTGATATACAATGATGTGGATAGCGTTGCAAAAATGTTCAACAAAAACCGGGTCATATTGGTGGAGAACGACAGTGTCTTTATCACCGGTGATAAGTTACTGAACACATTTGACTACCTCGAGGTGGCTGAGTTTTCCGCTAACTCACTGGTGATGGCATCCTCAATAGGGCAACTACAACCCATCGGCGACGAGGAGATCGATGAGCTGCGGGTTGCGTTCAACGTAAAGTAATTATTGGCAAAGAGTTGCGGAGATAGGAAAAAAGAAAAAAGAAAACTGATTTTTTTTGTTTCCTTACAAATTTAAATCTACTTTTGTAGATGATGGGAGTAATTTTGGATGCATAAAGTTAACCGGTTTACTCATTGGTACCAGCAGAAAGAGAGATGAAAAAGATTTCCATGCAGGACATAGCGGACAAGTTGGGCGTTTCGAAAGGAACAGTTTCACTTGTGTTAAGTGGTAAAGCGAAATCAGGTCGCGTCAGTGAGAAAACCTGTCAGAAGGTGAAGCAGCTGGCTGCTGAAATGAATTACTACCCGAATGAGATCGCCCGCAGTCTGACAACGGGCAGAACCATGTCAATAGGTGTGATTGTCACTGATATCTCAAATGAGTTTTTCGGAAATCTGACATTTCACATTCAGGAGCGAGCAAAAAAATATGGTTATACGGTCATTACGACCAACACAAACGAAAGTATCGAGGAATATAACAAGGCGGTCACGATCCTGTTGAACAGGCAGACAGATGGCATCATCCTCGTGCCGGTGGATGGGGGAGAGGAGATAACGCAAAGAGTTCTTGCACGACATATTCCACTGGTACAGGTAGACCGTTTTTATCCCGGTCTCAAAGCCAGCTACATCGTTGTAGATAATTATAAGATTTCTGCAGAAATGACAGAAATGCTGATTAGAAAGGGGTATCGGAAAATTGCAGTGATCTGCTATGACATCAGGTTGAATGCATTGTTAGACAGGAAACAGGGTTGTATCGACGTGTTGAATCGTTACAATTTGTTTGATCCTGCATTGATCAAGGATATTCATTACGAGAAACAGGAGGAGGAGATACATCAGGCTATACTTGAATGTAAAAATTACAGCGGCAGCGTGGATGCAATTTTTTTCTGCTCCCGGAGAGTCTTCATCACCGGCGTAAAGTATATGCACAAGGAGGGAATCAGAATCTCTGAAGAGATGGATGTTGTCTGCTTTGACAAAATTGATTCATTTGCGATTGCCAATATCCCATTTCATTATATTGAACAACCCATTCAGGAGATGGGTGAAAATGCAGTCGATATTCTGATGAATCAAATTGATGGTGAAAAGAGACTGTATCACTCTGTACTCGAGGCAACAATCAGACGACATGCATAGCAATGTGAGATGAGACTACTGTTTATCCAGCGAGTTAACCGGTTTGGCAACCGGAGATAAAAATTTCAACCAGGAATTCATGACTGATCTTAGGAAAATTTTGTTTTTGCTGATCCTGCTACTTCAGGATATGGGTGTAGAAGCCCAAACAGAGAGATCATCAGTTATACTGAATGAGATTGATTTACTACCCGCGTTGGTTTATGATGATCACGCCCACCTGCTTCGTCCCCTCAGGGTGAACATCACCAATCACTCTTCCACAAGCAGGCAGATTACGATCCGAACAGGTGATTTCTCGCAATCGGTTCAACTGAATAGTGGAACAAATGTAGTTACGATGGAATTGCCCGGTCATCAAACCGAAGCTGACATACCGCTTCAGATCGTCGATGATTCGAGAGTGATATGCGATACATTGTTGCATATGGATCCGGTTCGGGAGTGGCAGGTCCACTTTGTACAGCATACCCATACAGATATTGGATATACCCGTCCGCAGCATGAGATCCTTTCCGAACATATGCGGATCATTGATTATGCCCTGGATTACTGCGACCTGACGGATCATTTCCCTGCTGATGCAAAATTTCGATGGACATGTGAAACCGCCTGGTCTGTGAGTGAGTATATCAGAACACGTCCGGCAAAACAGGTGGCGAGGCTGAAAAAACGGATTGAAGAGGGGCGTATTGAGGTGACTGCCATGTATTTCAACTATGACGAAATGCCAGGGGAACAGGAGCTGGCCTACTCGCTCTATCCGTTGAAACAGTTCAGGGAAGAGGGGATCAGGGTGCAAACAGCCATGCAGAATGATGTGAATGGCATCGCCTGGATCTTCAGTGAGTTTTTTCCTGATCTGGGAGTGAAGTATCTGATCATGGGCACCCATGGGCACAAAGCCCTGCTCTCGTTCGACAAGCCTACTGCTTTCTGGTGGGAATCCCCATCAGGAAAGAAAATGTTGGTATACAGAGCCGAACATTACATGTTCGGTAATTTCATCGATTTGGAAAAAGGGGATTTCAGTCAGTTTGAACAGAAACTGCTGGATTACCTGCTTGCACTGGAAAAGAGAGGATACCCTCATCAAATCACATCACTGCAATTTTCCGGTTACTTTACAGATAATTCGCCACCTTCGACTGCTGCATGTGAGATGGTGCGTCTATGGAATCAGAAGTATGCTTTTCCCAGGCTGAGACTGGCTCTCGCTTCCGAGTTTATGGAAACGATTGAACAGAATGATGGCGATCAGTTGGAGAGCTATCGTGCTGCATGGCCCGACTGGTGGACGGATGGCTTCGGTTCAGCTGCAAGGGAGGCCGCCATGATGCGGTATGCGCAGGCTGATATGATATCCAACCAGATCTCTCTCTCTTTGGCTAAGATACTGGGAGCTGATATTCCCACTTCCGTGTTCAATGAGATAGATGAGGCGAACAAGGCTCTTTTGTTTTATGGTGAGCATACTTTCGGATTTCACGCAAGTGTCTCTGATCCCTTTGGTGCTGAGAGCATGCAGCAGCAGCAACACAAGGCAGCCTATGCATGGGAGACCTACAGAAGATCGCGTCCGATTGGGGAGACAGCAATGGGATTGCTTCAGGAATTTGTCCCGCGACAGAAGGAGAACGGCAGTATTGTCGTTTTCAATCCGCTGAACTGGGAAAACAGTACCTCTACCATACTCTATGCGGATCACGAAGTGATTCCTTTAAACAGGAAAGTGTTGGTGAAAGATGAGAAAGGAGATACAGCCAGACTGCAACTTATCCGCTCATACAGGGATGCGACCTATTGGGCATTGTGGGTGGATCGAATTCCGGCGTTGGGTGTGAAATCCTATACAATTGAACTGGAGGCAGGTGATGCAGAAATCGCCGTACTCAAAACGGATCCTGTCCAATCTATAGAAAATCAGTGGTATCGTATTGGGTTAGACACCCGTAAAGGAGTTGTAACGGAATGGTATGACAAAGAGCTAAACAAAAATCTGATTACCTCGGATGCGGAGTGGAAGCTGGGTGAGCTTGTGTATGAGATCGATCAGGATCCGAGAGGTGCGTTGGACAGATTGAAACCTGGTAACTTTAAACGATTCTCACCGGATATGATAGGGTATGTAGGATGCCGGGAAGGTGAGATATGGGATAGTTACCTCTTCAAGGGAACGTCACCCGCAGGTGAAGGAGAAGATAATTTTACTTTCGAATTACAACTGTTAAAGAACTGTAAGCAGGTGAACTTCCTGTACAATCTGAATAAAAAGCTGGTGGTAGATCCCGAAGCGCTCTATGTCTCTTTTCCGTTTGAGTTGCAGGAAGGGAAGATATACTTTGATGTTCCCGGAGGAACAATTGAAGCAGTAAAGGAGCAGATCCCGGGTTCTGTGAATGACTGGAATGTGGCACAAAATTTTGTTTCCGTACGCAACCATGATGAGCAGATCATCCTGGGAAGCAAAGAGGTAGCCTTGATGCAATTGGGGAACATTAACCTGGGCAGATTCAAGAAGGGTGCTCTGCCAGAATCGAACCATATCTTCTCCTGGCCAATGAACAATTATTGGGTAACCAATTTTGATGCTTTTCAGTTTGGTGAATTTTCGTGGAGTTATTATCTCACCTCTTCGGGTGATGCTTCTGTTGAACAGGCAACAAAATTTGCATGGAGCAACCGCATTCCATTGCAAAACAGGGTCTTTTCTGCGGGAGTGGAGAAGCCGAACCCCGCTTTCGGCGGTTCAATCATCTCCATTCAGCCAACGAATATACTTCTGGTCAACATGAAACCCATCAAGGAGGAAGATGCACTGCTGTTGCAGATAAGAGAGATTTCCGGCCGTGAAACAACCATTGAACTCTCCTCCGCATTTCGCAGGAAATTAAAAGTGAGTGAAAGCAACCTTTCCGGTGATGTCTTGCCAACAGGAAATAAGATTAAGCTTACGCCCTGGGAAACCAAATTCCTGAAAGTAAAATTGTAGTTGATGTGAAAAGAGATGAAATCGTTTTTTTTAAGTATGGGTTATGAAACGAGCATGATAATTATTATCACCAAAGCTAATGATTAAACGCGAGTTCCATATGATGCCTTTGAAATTAAAAGTTTTAATCATATGAAAGAGAAGATATCTTTACAAAAAGTGCTGCCTGTTATTAGCTGTTTCTTTGTAATGGGAATAGTGGATTTGGTCGGTATTTCGACCAATTATGTGAAACAGGATTTCGGGCTGAAGGACTCCATCGCCAATCTGCTTCCGTTGAGCCTCTTCCTCTGGTTTGCCATCCTGGCTGTGCCTACAAGCATGATAATGAACAGGCTGGGGAGAAAACGTACGGTTATCATCAGTATGATACTTACATTGTGGGCGATGATCGTACCCCTGGTGGTTTACAACTTTCCGGTCATGCTGCTTGCCTTTGCATTATTGGGTATTGGGAACACCATTATCCAGGTGTCACTCAACCCTCTTTTAACCAATGTGGTTAGGAGTGAGAGACTAACGAGTAGTCTGACAATGGGACAGTTCATCAAAGCCATCGCCGCGTTCCTGGGGCCAATCATTGCGAGCTGGACCGCCGTGAGGTTCGGTGACTGGAAGCTGGTTTTTCTAATCTATGGATTGGTCACCATCGCAGTCGGAATCTGGTTGATGCTCACCCCGATAAGTGAAGAGCCTTTGAAGCAGAAAACTTCCTCACTGGGTAAAACTTTCGCGCTTTTGAACGATAAGATGATCCTCCTCTTTTTTATTGCAATCCTGTTTGTTGTGGGTATTGATGTGGGACTGAATACCACTGTTCCCAAATTCCTGATTGAAAAATGCCATATCCCATTGGAACAGGCTGGTCTGGGGACAAGCCTCTATTTTATTGCCAGAACCGTAGGTACCTTTATCGGTGCATTATTGTTGGTCACCTTCTCTGCCAAGAGATTCTTCACAATCAGCATGCTGGTTGCCATACCGGCACTGTTTGTCATGCTCTTCCTGAGTGAGATATGGGCTATTCTGACGCTCGTTTTTGTCGTGGGTTTCGCAATCGCCAACGTCTTCTCGATCATCTTTTCCTTCGCGTTAAAGCGTAAACCGGAGAATGCCAACGAAATATCGGGATTGTTGATTATGGGAGTTGCCGGTGGGGCTATTATACTGCCGCTGATGGGGTTGGTAGCCGATGCTTTCAATCAGTCAGTAGCAATGGGGCTGCTGCTGGTATTGATGGGATACTTGTTGTACTGTTCTGTGATGATCAAAGAAGAAAAGAGGGCTGACAATTAATTCAAGATTATAACATATTAAATTCTAAGAAGATGAAACGTAGCGAAATTAATCAGATTATTGTAGACGCGAAAGCCTTTTTGGCAGATCATCGGTTTCACCTGCCCCCATGGGCATACTGGGGCCTTTCAGACTGGAAAAAGAACAAAGAGAGTGTTTCTGAAGTAATGGACAACATGTTGGGTTGGGATATCACCGATTTCGGCTCCGGCGATTTTTACAGGAGGGGACTCTTTCTATTTACCCTACGGAATGGGAAGTACCATGTGGATAAG
>Ga0265294_10008341_pt1 | contig 12125 bp, 11 predicted proteins | sample MunlanPumphouse3_FD_192504 | JGI IMG/M metagenome (GOLD analysis project Ga0265294, IMG submission 192504) | Groundwater microbial communities from a municipal landfill in Southern Ontario, Canada - Pumphouse #3 | ecosystem: Environmental > Aquatic > Deep subsurface > Groundwater | place... | reverse complement strand
GTCCATTAAGAAAAACCATCATACCTTCAATTAAAGAATCCTATACAAGTCCTGGCGAAAGCGAGGATCCTCTTCACGAGGAGAACACCAGTCCCGTACCCGGTATTGTACACCGGTATCCTGATCGGGTCTTGTTCCTCACCACGAGTTTTTGCTCAGTCTATTGCAGGTATTGCACCCGTTCACGCCTGGTGGGAGGACATACCGAAGCATTGGAGGACCATTGGAAAGAAGCCATTGACTACATCAGGAAAACCACTGCGATCCGTGACGTACTCATCTCAGGGGGTGATCCCTTGACAATGTGTGATGAGCGTCTCAATTGGCTCCTGAAGGAAATCACCTCCATTGATCATGTGGAGATGGTGAGAATCGGGACAAAGGTACCTATGGTCCTGCCCCAAAGAATCACTCCTCAATTGTTAAAGATCTTTAAACAATACAAGCCGCTCTATCTGAGTGTGCATTGCACTCATCCTGATGAAATAACCGCCGAATCCTCAAAAGCGTTCAACAGTCTTGCTGATGCTGGTGTGGTGATGGGAAGCCAGACGGTCCTGCTTAAAGGAGTGAATGACTCCGCGCAGACGTTGACTGAACTTTATCATCGTTTGCTGAAGGTGCGGGTAAGACCTTATTATCTCTTCCAATGCGATCCCATCATAGGCTCTGAACATTTCAGGACCACTGTGGATAAAGGGAGAGAAGTAATGTTCGGGATAAGGGGATTCACCAGTGGGTATGCCGTCCCCCAGTATGTCATCGATACTCCGGGTGGTGGGGGAAAGGTTCCTATCCTTCCTAAATATGAAGTTGGGCACGATGCAGACAACCTGTATCTTCGCAATTACGAAGGGAAGGTATTTGCCTATCCCGACCATGCCTAAGAGGGCATTGCCATCATGCTTGTAGGAATTACCTATGATTTGAAGGACGACTATCTTGCCCTGGGTTATGGCGCAGAGACTGTCGCCGAATTTGATACTATCCAGACCATCGATGCTCTTGACGACGCATTGAAACATCTTGGTTTCCAAACGGTGAGGATTGGGAACATCATGCATCTTGTGCAGTTCCTTGCCCAAGGAAAACGCTGTGACTTAGTGTTCAATATTGCCGAGGGCTTGCACGGATTGTGCCGTGAGGCCCAGATTCCCGCATTACTTGATGCGTTTGCCATTCCTTATGTCTTTTCCGATTCCTTGGTGCTTGCGGTGGCCCTTCATAAAGGAATGACCAAGGCTGTGGTAAGGCAAGGAGGAGTGCCGACCCCTGACTACACACTCATCTCTGACAGCAAAGGGATAGAGAATGTGAATCTTCCCTATCCTTTGTTCCTCAAGCCTGTAGGGGGGGGGACCGGAATGGGAATCGCTGCAAACTCCATCGTGCAAGACAAGAAGCAACTGGAGGAGACAGCAAAGTATCTTCTGGCAAAATTCGCCCAGCCAGTCCTGGTCGAGTCGTTTCTTGGAGGTCGTGAGTTCACTGTAGGAATTACAGGAACCGGGGAGAACGCCCAATGCATCGCCGCAATGGAAATTCTTGTGGATCCCAGCAGCGATCAAGGAATCTATTCCTACAAGACAAAACAGGAATATCTGCAATATGCAAAATATCGTTTGGTCTGTGGCCCCGTCGCAACAGAATGCGAACAGGTTGCGATGCAGGCCTGGCAGGTCCTTGGATGCAGGGACGGAGGAAGGATAGACCTGAAGATGGATGGAAGTGGACGCGTGAATTTCCTTGAAGTGAATCCCTTGGCTGGACTGAATCCTGTCGATTCCGACCTTCCCATTCTCAGCAGGATGGCAGGAGTCGATTACCAGCAACTGATTAGCAGGATCATGAGTTCGGCCATGACCCGTGTTGTCGCTTGTGGACATGCGGCATGAACGTCCTTATTCTCCATGACAGGCTTTCGGCGCATCCTTCAAAAGATGAGCTGGATACCGCTGTCGAGATCAGGCAGGTCACCCAATCCTTGCTTGCAAATGGACAGGTGGTCACAGAGGCTCCGTTCTCCCTGGATCTTTCCAAAATGAAGCGTTTGATTCGTTCAAGGCAACCAGATATGGTATTCAACTTGGTTGAAACCTTGGAAGGCAGCCGGTTGCTCTTTCTCGCACCTCTGTTGTGTGAGGCGATGGATATCCCCTTTACCGGAGGAGGATCCCGGGGCATGGTACTCTCTTCGGACAAACTGCTTGCCAAGCAAGTGATGAGGGGTTCCTCCGTTCCTACTCCTGAATGGAGGGAGGCCCCTGCAATCGAGGATGACTGCCCGCTCCTTGGCAAGCCTGTGATTATCAAACCGGTTGCCGAAGAGGCTTCGGTAGGTATCACCGATGACTCCGTAAGGACTTTTACTACAAGAAAAGAATTGTTGCAGGTCCTTGCCCCCTCAAAGGAAAGAACCTTCTTTGCAGAACAATACATCGAGGGACGTGAGTTCAATATCTCGGTATTCCCCATTGGAGGAAAACCAGTTGTCCTTCCTCCTGCCGAGATGATTTTTGAGAATTTTCCTACTGGAAAACCAGCAATCGTAGGATATGAAGCAAAATGGGAAGAGGACTCATATGCCTATCTGCATACCAGAAGGACCTTTGACTTTCCCGCATCCGACCGATTATTGCTAGATCAACTTAAGCAACTGTGCCTTGTCTGCTGGGAACTCTTCGGGGCGAAGGGGTATGCCCGGGTCGATATCCGTGTCGACTCCAAAGGCAATCCTTATGTCCTGGAGGTCAATCTGAACCCCTGCATCACCTCGGACAGCGGTTTTGTCGCTGCTTGTGAGAAAGCAGGGATATCGTATGACAGGATGATTGAAAGGATCATCCAGGGATAATCGATGACAGAACATCATACATATCGGGAACAACCTCGAGAAGAGGACATGGATGCGGTCGGAACAATTCTGAAGAAATCGGGATTCTTCAATGAAGAGGAACAGGAAGTCGGCGTATCATTGATTGCCGAACGACTTCAGAAGGGAGAAGCAAGCGGATATTTCTTCCAGTTTGCCGATGAAGGTCCTTCACTTCTGGGATACACCTGTTTTGGTCCTATCCCTGGCACCCAAACGAGCTATGATCTTTATTGGATTGCTGTGGACACGATGTTTCGGGGACGAGGAATTGGATCCGACTTGATTTCCCAGACCGAACAGGAAATAGCACGACGTGGGGGGACAAGAGTCTATGTCGAGACTTCATCCACCAAACTTTATAATCCTACACGCCGGTTTTATGAACATTGCGGCTATATGAGGGAAGCGGAACTGGCCGATTATTATGCTCCAGGGGATAATAAATGTCTTTATGTAAAGATATTGGGGTAAGGTATTTTTTATGACTCTTCCCATACTCATAGAGTTTTCAATGTTTTTTTTCAGGCATCCGTGGAATTCCTTCTTCCAATCTGATAATCCCTGCTATGAGCAAACATAGTGGCTACCGTTCTTGGTTTCCTTCCTGTCAGTTTTTCAAAATCGTCAGTGAACGAATCCATCTTGCCAAGACGAATCGCCCGGGCAAAGGTCACCATCCCATCACTGGAGTAGGGCGCAGGGGAATCCTTCTGAAACTGCCCGTCTGTTGTCCTAGGAACCCCTATAGCGTCAAAAGAGGCATAGACTTCCTCCTCCGATACATTCTTGACAGTCACCTGTTCTCCGGTTTCCTTGTTGCCAATCCTGACGAACTCATCCAAAGTAAGCAACTCCGGTCCGTTGATGTTCAGAATTTTCTTATGCAAATCACTCCTTGTCAATGCATATGCTGCGGCAATTGCACAATCCTGACGAGAGATATAGGCCATCTTTCCGTCTCCCTGACATGAGGTCAGGGTTCCATTCGAAGCAAGATAACTGGTAATCATGGCCTCTGCATATTGGGAGTTCCTGAGGAAAATATAATCCAATCCACTCTTTTCGATGTACTCTTCGGTAAATGCATGATCCTTTTTCTCGATGCTTGGATTCTCTGGATCACGGGCATTCACCAACGACGTATAAACAATCTTCTTTACTCCTGCGGCCTTTGCGGCATTCACCGCATTCTTATGGGCATTCTGCCGTTTTTCGCCAACAAATGGGGCGGAAATCATCAGCAGAACATCGCCCCCCTCAAATGCTTGCTCAAGTCCATCATAATGATTGAAATTCGCAACCTGCACAACAAATCCTTCTTCTCTATATGATTCCAGTTTCTCTGCAAGAGGCGCAGTCAAAATCAGGTCCTGCTTGCCCATCAAGGTCTGGATTTCCTTGACAACCCTACTTCCAAAATTTCCATCGGCTCCTGTGATGATAATCTTACCCATACAAATTCCTCCACTCTTTTCTGTAAAGATACTCACTAAAGACTGATAAACAAAGAGTAAAAAAACTTATCGACAGACCAGACAGCGCTTATGACCTTTTTCTCTCATACTACTTTGCGACATCATCGATAAATTCTTTCGGATAGGAATTCCTGTTTGGGGATGGATACCAAACAGAATCCATCAGGTAAGTGCTGGTTCCCCTCTCAGTGGAAATTCAGCCTATTAAAACAAATTGTTTCCTTTCCACTGCTTCTTCCAGCTATAGAGGGCTGAACCATCACTTTCTCGCAGTACCACCGATACCGTACCTTGATTGATTTCTAGATCGGCATATCCATGATGAGAGAAATCCCTGAAGAGAGAACCAGGTGAAATATAGGTTGGCTCATTGTCGAAAGCACCTCCCAATGCCCCTACAATGAAATATTCCACTCCATCCCGAGTGATATGTTCCATCTGATGATCATGCCCTGAGAACACCAGATCAATCCCATGGTCCACAAACAGTTTATGGAACGTATCAATCATCTCCTGATTATCATACCAAGGAAGACCATGATACTTGGTGCTCGAAGCAAAGAAATAGGCATGATCCATAACAATGACCAGGTCATCCTTGTCAATATCCTTCAATTCGTTCTCAAACCATGCACGTTGTCCCGCTGTATATGACTCAGTGCCCCATTCAAGATCGAGCATAAAGACATGGATGGAAGGAGAGAGGTCAAACCGATGATATAAGGAGGATCCACTTGACTGACTTGGAAGGACAGCAGGGTATCGGTAGGTTCTCCAACGGTTGTCACCTCCAAACAGCCCGTCATGGTTCCCTATCAATGAACGGATGGGGACAATCGAGGTATAAGGGGAGAACAACTGCATCTGGCTGGTAATCTGGCTCTCGTTATCGCCCCTCTCGACAGTATCGCCAAGATTGAAGAAAGCGGAATACCGATTGTCTGCATCAGCCGCCTGCTCAAGAATCTTGACTGTGGCCTCACTATCATTAGTCTCCGCCCCGATATGGGCATCCGACCCGATTAGGAAACGAAGTCCTCCCTGATACTCAGGAAAATAGGTAAAAGTTTTCTCAGGTTGTCCATCAATCGAATAATAATAGGTCGTGTGTGGAATTAGGTTCTCAAATATCAACCCATGGGTATGTTGTTTGTGATTTTCCCCCACCTCAAAGGAAAGCCTGCCCGCTTGTGTCCCATACGAAAGGGTGCTTTTTGTTGGGTGTTGCGTATACCATACCGCTGCAACGGATGGATATCCCTGGGAACCTGCACTATCCACCAGCATGAGCTGGACAGGCTTATCTGTATGAGGGGAGAAAACACCAAAAGAAAAAAAAGTCACCATCGCAATTGTTAGTCCGAGAACAGTCAGGAGAACAGGGACAATACCAAGACGATCCTTACTGCGTAGGCAAAGAACAATTGTCAGAGCAGGTATCAAAAGAGAAAGAACCGCTATAGGAAGAAGTATATACAAATACTGGGGATTCCATTTAAGAAATGCCAGATTCCGTTCATTACAACCAATCCAAACAACAAACGAAAATAAGGCAAAACTGAGAATGCCCATACACCAATGCGCTACTCGATAAATTTTTCTTTTCATCCTAACTCCCTTCAAGTTCATACAATACTTCCCGACATATCAGAACGCAACAAAATAGCGCTCAGGTTTTTTTCACAGCCCTGATGCAGATAAACAGAGGGAAGGCTAATAATTTATTGTAACCCTTGCTATCTACTTTTGCAAAATCATTGGTTGGCAAAGGTTCAAGAACCCGTTCGATGGCGAATCCATTATTCGTCAGAGCGTCAGTAATAGTTCCCAGGCTATGGTAATAACTCTTCATCATCACAGGCTTTCCAAAACCATTCCACATGCAACTGACTTCCTGTGTTGGAAAATAATTCCCAAGGTCATGATACCGATAGGAAAAAAAAGGATGCTCGGTGGAGAAAACAAACCAACCATTTGGTTTGAGCACTCTGGAAAACTCCTTGAAGACAAAGACAAGATCCTTGCAATAGGTAATGGTTAAAGCACTGACAATCCCATCGAATAAAGCATCAGAAAGAAAAAAAAGAGGCTCCTCAAGATTCGCATGCAAAAATATCGCCTTGGCTCCATTTCTTTTTCTTGCATGTTCCAACATTCGTTCATTTGCATCAAGCGCCGTCACAGAAGCTCCGTTTTGCAAAAGCCACTGCGTGTATATGCCAGGTCCACAACCGGCATCCAAAATCTTTTTGCCTGAAAGGTCTGTGATAAGTGACTGTACCGCAGGCCTATCATAATATGCATTATGCGGTTTGGTCTCTATTCTTGCATTATAAGCATCGGCAAGTTCATCATATGCTTGCTGAGGCAAAGAATCATGCATGTGTTCCTCCTGTTTTGGTATTTAGGATAGCAAGTATAACTTTTGAAACCAACAAAAGACAGAAGGTAAACAACTAAATCACCGGTAAGTATCAATTTTGATTTCTTTTCACTCCTAGAGAAGAAATATTTCATTGGATTCTTGTATGATCTGAGAAAATCCTTATCCCTAATTGAAATTTGGAATCACCGGGAAAACAGGGCACAAGATAAAAATATTTTTCAATATATCAAAGTATTTATGAAAATATATTTCATATTTTGCTTGACAATACACCAATTCGACGACAAGAATTATCAACACAGGGTAATGACCCAACTATTTTTAAACAGGAGAGACAGATAGAATGAAAAAGAAAATGACTGTTTTCTTGCTCGTGACCTTGCTCCTTCCCGGAATGCTCTTTGCTCAAGGAACAGCCGAGAAACCATCCGTTACAACTGTTCAGAAAGAAAAGACTGTCCTTGAATTCTGGACCTGGAGACCTGAGGATGTGGATTTCTATGCTGCCCAGATTGCAAAATTCGAGGCACTGAATCCTGATATCCAAATTATCCAGACGGCTCAAAAAAACACAGAATACAATACAATCCTGGCAGCTTCCCTTTCTGGAGGAGCAGGCCCCGACGTCTTTCAAGGAAGAGCCTATGGAGGATTGGCGACCTTTGCCGATTCAGGTTTCCTAGAACCACTTGAACAATGGATGCCTGAATTAAAGGATTACTCTGCCACCGCTTTGCTCGGTGCCACATCTCCCACTGATGGGAGAATCTATGGAAGTCCGGCGGTCAGCCAGACTGTATTCATGTATTACAACAAAGCAATTTATAAGAAACTTGGATTATCCATTCCCAAGACCTGGGATCAGTTGCTTGCAAATTTTGATGCTGTGAAAAAAGCAGGATATCTGGCATTGGGCAACGGAGCAAAAGATGGTTGGACACTGGAAACCATGCTTGGGGGGATGGGCCCGGGCTTCTATGGAGCTACGAGTTTCTACAATGATGTCGTTGACGGCAAGAAGAATTTCGAGGATCCGGCCTTTATCTTCATGATGGAGCAGATGAAATCACTTACGAAGTACATGCCTGACATGTACATGGGTGTGGGATATGACGACATGAGATCATACTTCGTCAATGAAACGGCAGCCCATCTGATTGCGGGTTCCTATGAAGCCGCCTATTTCAAGTCACAAAATCCTTCTCTTGATTTTGGCATCTTCGCCATACCCTCAGCCAAGGCTTTTGACCCCGCATATGTTTCCGTTTATGCAGATATGAATTTTGCTGTGAACGCTCACTCTAAGCATAAGGAAGCGGCTATCGAATTTCTTCACTTCCTTTCCTCAAAAGAATTTGGGAATGCCATGGTGCGTGATCTGAAGATGGTATCTGCCGTCCCAGGTGTCGACGCATCCTTTGACCCATTTATCGCGAGTGTTCTGGATTTGCAAAAAAATTCGACCCCTTATCTTTTCCTTGTAGGTTTCCGTTATAAGCAACCTACAGGTTCTTCACTCTGGCAAGCAGCCGCCCAGGGGGTCATGGCGGGAACAATCACCCCAGAACAGGCCGCCAAGCAAATTCAAAGCGGTATCGCCTCGTATTATACGCCGTTCCAAAAATAACAAGGTCTTGCACATTTTCTATAGATACAGACGTCGCCCGCTGGGCGTCTGTATTGTTTGATGACAAGCTTACCGAGGAACCGTACGCAAATGAATCGACGCAAATTACACAAGGGTCTGTGGATAACATTCTTCATCTCCCCAGGATTACTGGTCGTAGGACTGTTCATCCTACTGCCACTGTTCTTGTCTCTTTACAACAGCCTGTTCTCCTGGGAACAATTGATACGGCTTGAATTTGTTGGGTTCGATAATTTCAAGAGATTGTTCTTCGCCTACCCTTATAATGAACGATTCTCCAATGCACTGGGTAACAATCTGACATGGTTCATATCAACCATGCTCATCCAGAATTCGTTGGGGCTGCTGTTCGGATATCTTCTGAGCAGGAACATCCCTGGGGCAGAGGCTTTCAAACGGATATTCTTCATCCCAGTCCTTTTCTCCATCGTTGCGGTGGGTTTCCTTTGGGGCATCTACCTCAAGCCTACAGGCTTGGTCAACAAGTTTCTCGAAATCGTTGGCCTGGGCGCCCTGAAGCAAGCCTGGCTTGGGTCCGAGCAATTGTCCACTCCCTCGATCATCGCAGTCAATATCTGGCGTTGGGTCGGTTTTCCTACCCTTGTATTCCTTGCTGCCATTGACAATGTCCCTCAGGAATGTCTTGAGGCCGCATATATGGAAGGAGTGAGTGAATGGCAACTGTTCTGGAAAATCATCTTCCCTCTGATTGTTCCTTCCCTTACCATCATCACGGTCCTGACAATCATTGGAAGCTTGAATGTGTTTGAGCAGGTTTACACGATGACAGGTCTGGATGGAGGACCGAATTACTCAACTGATACCATCGGTACTCTCTTTTATCGTACGGCCTTTGGTTCAGTGGATGCGGGGAGCCCGGAGATTGGCATCGGTTCAGCCATCGGGGTAGTCATCTATCTGTTAACCTTCGCCATATCTCTTATTTCCATTTTCGTGACTAAGCGCAAGGAGGTCCAGCTATGATTACCGATTTGGGCTATCAAGGGGCAAGACCCTCACGAAAGATATTCATCTCTCTCATGCTTATGATCATGTCCTTATATGTTGTATTGATTATTTATCCTCTGTTCAATATGTTCATCTCGGCATTCAAGACAAATCGGGCCATCCTGTCAGCCCCCTTCGCTTTGCCCGACTCCTTAGATTTCAAGAATTTCAGGATTGTCTGGATTGACAAAGGTTTCTCACATTATTTCTTCAATAGTCTTTTGGTTACTGTCGTCTCGATGACCTTCGTGATTCTTTTTGGTTCCATGGCCGCCTACGGCATTTCCCGGTATGTATTCAAAGGCAACACGCTCATGTATATGCTATTTCTCAGTGGCATCATGCTTCCTCTCAAGGCAGCCATCATTCCACTGTTTCTGTTGATTAAGAGGATGGGACTAATCAATAACAGGCTTTCAGTCATCATGATCTTCATGGCGATGGGTTTGCCCTCGACCGTATTCATTCTCTCAGGTTTCATGAAATCGATTCCTTTGGAATTGGAATATGCGGGAAGAATTGACGGATGCAATGATTTCTCCATCTACCGAAAACTTATCATGCCGATGGTCACCCCAGCCTTGGCTTTGGTCATCATCTATAATGCAGTGCCTATCTGGAATGATTTTTTCTTCCCCCTGGTTTTTCTCCAGACGGATGCATTGAAGACACTTCCTGTGGGATTAAGCACATTTTTCGGACAATTCAGTACAAACTGGAGCCTTTTGTTTACAGGACTATCCATAGCGATTCTTCCTATGCTGGTGCTCTATCTGTTTATGGCAAAGTATTTCATCAAGGGAATGACTGCAGGTGCGGTGAAATAAAATAAGGGAATCAACAAAGAATTCCAATGCTCGACATCTTCTATGCAGCAACGATATAATTTCTTACAAGTCAAGAAAGGAATTAACCGATAGGGAAAACAGGGACCGAGGACGGACTCCTTTTGAAGCTTAAAGGCTTAAAAGACCTGAGGTCCTCTGTCCCCAAAATATATCACGTAAGTTCCTCGTATGAGGAAGCAAGCATACTGCATATCACCGATTATATGGTGAATTATGCTTAGGAGCAGACATGGGTCATGCAGGGTTCTTCGGCATCGATGGAGGAGGTACGAAATCACGTATCAGGATCATAGATGCAACAGGTAATACACTTGCCCAGGGAATTGGCGGCAGTACCAATATCTATTCAGTTTCATCACAGACAGTATTCGATAATCTCAAGACATTGCTTGAAGCCGCCGTCAACCAAACAACGGATATGCAACTTGCAGGAGGTTGTATCGGAAGCGCAGGGTTATCAAGGGATCCTGAAAAAAAGCTTTTTTCTTCCTTCTTCCAGCAACTAATACCAAATGTACCAGTAAAACTCTGTAGCGATGGAGAGATCCTGCTCTGTGGTGGTTTGCTTGCCAATGAAGGATACTGCCTGATTGGAGGCACCGGGTCCTTAGCCTTGGGACGAGAAAAAGAGGGGACAATCCACAGGGCAGGTGGATACGGGTACCTGTTGGGTGATGAAGGGTCTGCCTGGTGGATTGCCCACGAGGCCCTGAGCAGAAGCCTGAGAAGCGCTGAAAGACGGGATCTCCCCACCTCGATGCTCAGTGCCCTACTTGAGGCCTGTGCTCTCAAAGATCCCTCAGAGCTGATTGAATATGTCCATCACATAGCAGGTAAAGCCGATATAGCCCGGTTGGCGCCAATAGTGACAACTTTTGCCCTGCAAGGCGATAAATTGGCAAATGACATACTGGAAAAAGGTACGGAGGAATTGGTAAAACTGGTTGAAAGCGTTCAGAATGAAAGCATTGGAAATCATGAGCTTGTCCTAGCGGGAGGAGTTCTGGAACATGACCAGGTTGTATTGCGTCTGCTGAAGCAACGGCTTGCCCTTAGATTGCCACACCTTGAAATCATCAAGGCCAAGGGAACGGCTTTGGACGGAGCCTGTTTATTATCCCGCACCCCATGCTAGAGACCTGGACTTCTCCAAGAAGTCATTAGGGCATGAAGGGATGCAAAGAGGACAAAGGGGATGAGCGATAGCAAAAGGACAAGCTCATACCCAAGGGAGCTCCGTTTGTCAGGCTTCCCAATCCATCTTTTGCAAAAGGAACCTGCCGCGATACCATAGACGTTACCCACCATAATCATCCGTACAGCTCCAAGGATTCCCCTGGCTTTCATATTTCCATAACGCTTTTGCAGATTTTGCCAAGCAACACCAGCCATCCTTCCCCTCTGGTCAGCATAATATTGGGCAAACATGATGGCCTCCAGTTCATCCGAGGGAATAGTATCCATAGTACCTGCAAGCAATAATCGAATCTCAGCTTCAGTTATGCCGGACTTTAATGCTATCTTTGTATGAGCATAGGAACATAAGGGACATTCATTGACCTGTGTGACAGCTAGCATGATACGCTCCTCAAGCTTGGTGTCAATCAGCATGTGTCTTCGTGCTTTATAAAGTGATGGTGCCGTACGTATCATATCGTAAAGAAGCCAATAAGCCTCAGTCACTGAGTAATGTCTTTTGCCTGTATCCATGATGTCATAAAGGTACTGGACAACCTCTAATTTGGCAACAGGAAAACCTTATCTCTTTAAAATCCTGTGAATCAACATCGCTCATATCTTGTTCTTGTTACGAGAAATACTTTAATCATCCCGATTCCAAGACCCTCCCCTGACAAAAGGAAAATATTTGACATACTCGATTAGG
>Ga0265294_10008340_pt1 | contig 12127 bp, 6 predicted proteins | sample MunlanPumphouse3_FD_192504 | JGI IMG/M metagenome (GOLD analysis project Ga0265294, IMG submission 192504) | Groundwater microbial communities from a municipal landfill in Southern Ontario, Canada - Pumphouse #3 | ecosystem: Environmental > Aquatic > Deep subsurface > Groundwater | place... | reverse complement strand
GTACCCCCGGAGAAGGAAGCTCTTTTATGATAAAACTACCCAAAAGCCCGACATTCGAGTAGGGTGTTAGGGGAGCTAAGCAAGAGAGGGAGCATTTTTCTTATAACAACCTTTTATATTGGCGCTTGTTGTATAGAATGCGGCGAAAAAGACAGATGAGGCGATTATTGCTTTGGTTAACAATAAGCTTAAGATGAATTTCACCGGAGACCGGACAGTAATGGGCAGCAGTTCTTGATTTTATTCTTCTGGAGATATATTAAATGAACAGGATACTATAGGAGCCATAAGAAATTATGATTTCTGGAAGGATAGCATGGATGTGCCTGCAGAATGCACAGATTACCCGGAGTACGTTGACATGGTAATAAACAGGTTCCCCGGCTTCGTAGGAAATCAAAAACCGGCTGAAAAGCCCGAAAAAACAATAACATAATCGTTAAAACAAGCGGTATTGACACAAAAGTGCATCCCCGTTTGGTAAAATGTAAGTTGTCAATCAAAACATTGATTAATTAGATTGTTGCTTATGAGATTCTTTAAATTGGTAGAATTTTGTTTGTCAATAAAAAATATCATACTTCAGCTCTGTTTGCATGGACAAATTCTTGTTAAACAGGAAGAAAAATGGTAAAATTATACGTTGATAATTTGTCGTTGAAGGGAGGAAACACGGATGATCTATACGTTGATGAATAAGCATACCCCCGTGGTGGAACTGAATATTGACGAAGATACGGGTGCGATTTTAAAGGTTGCCCAGGTGATTCATCCAGAATACCTTCCCGTCGGCATTACGATTATCAAAGGGCTTCCCGACAGAAAAAGCCTGAACGATTGGTGGCGGGGACGTTCCATTCCAGCTAGCCGTTCCGGTATCCGGGAGGCTCTTGACATCCTGAACGTATCCTACACGGAGCAGCTGCTTACCAAATGCTACGGGCTGAGTCTGTCCGACCAGTATTGGATTAACCCCAAAAAGCATCCCTTTAAGTGGGAGGATATTAATTTTTTCCACAACCCTTTTTCAGATGACGTGGGGAATGCACTCTTTGGTCAGACTACCTCCGGCAGCGAACTGGACCTGCTCTCTCCCTGCAACACATCCGACGGATGGCTACGAAAGAGATGGAAAATCATTGACGGTGAACGCTGCCTAATCAAGTCCGGAAGCAATCCGTTTCAGCAAGAGCCTCTCAATGAGGTGATTGCCACTTCATTGCACCGACGTTTAAACCGTGCGGCCTATGTACCGTACCGCCTCATTTGGGAGGATCAGATCCCCTACAGTATATGTGGGAATATCATCACGCCTGAGACGGAATTGGTCAGCGCCTACAACATCTACCGCAGCGCAAAGAAACGCAACCATCATTCTGTGTACGAGCATTTCCTGCTTTGCTGTGAACATTTAGGTATCCCAGGGATGAAGGAATTTCTGAACTACCTGCTGGCCTTTGACTTCCTTATTGCCAATACGGATCGCCACTTGGGAAACTTTGGCGCCATCCGCTATGTGGATACATTGGCGTGGTTAGGCCCAGCTCCCATCTATGACAGCGGCACCAGCCTCTGGCATGATCAGGTCACCGGAGCCATCCATCCGGGGGGTGATGTGTCCAGTCAGCCTTTCAGGCCGACCCACGCCCAGCAGATATCTTTAGCCGGCAGCCTGGATTGGATTGATTTTTCCGCCCTGCGGGATGTTGACGAGGAGTTCCGGGCGCTTCTTTTAGCATCTCCCTACATTGATGAACCGCGTACAGACGCACTGTGCCAGGGTTTAAAAGGCCGGGTGCGACAGTTGGAACAGCTTGCGTTGAAGCAGCGGCAACATGAGTCCATGGTGCCTTCCCAAGATGAAATAGAGCTTGAGCCGGAATCTCCGGACTTTGAAATAAAGCTATAATGGGGGTGTTTATCATAAACCTGCCCCTACAGGTTAACCATCATTCCACCTTCGCCGGCATAGGTGCCAATAGTTGCACTCATAGGCGCAATGATAATGGGAATAAGGGGATTATAGCGTTGAATTATCTGCTGGCATAATTGCTGCGCCTCTTCTTTACAATTAACATGGCTCACCCCGATTAACCTCTGGTTTATGGTGGCACCTGCCCGTTCTCCCATTAGACTCACCAGTCTCTCCATGGCTTTTCTCCGGCTTCTTACCTTTTCTATTACCGCTGGAACCCCGGTAATAATATTGTCATTCCTCAATATGGGTTTAATGTTTAACAGGGTACCGGCAAATCCTTCGATCCGACTTAGCCTGCCTCCCTTGACCACGTTATCCAGGGTATCGAGCGTAAATAAAGTTTCACTTTGTGCCCGTATAGCATTCAACTTTTCTACGACTAAATCAAGCGCCAGACCTGCTGCGGCCATCTGCGCTGCCTTTATGGCCATGATGCCTGTACCCAGGGACCCGGTTAGAGTGTCAAAAATCCGGACTTTATTGTTACCCAGCATATTGTTCGCTAATTGTGCAGTTTGAAAAGTACCGCTAAGTCCGGAAGAAAGACTAATAAAAAGGACTTGTCCCTTTTTCTCCAGTCCAGTTTGAAAATATTCGATAAAGGTCTGCGGATCGGGAGTGGATGTTTTGGGCAAAGTCCTGTTTGCTGCCATTTTCTGAACAAAAATAGCAGGGCTAATCTCAAAGCGATCTAGGAAAGTCTCTCCGTTATCAAAGCTAACTTTTAACGGTATCATCTCAATTCCGTATTGTTCTAATTCACTATCCGGTAAATCACACGAGGTGTCTGTAATAATCTGAATAGTAACTGGCAGTTCCTCCCCTCATGGACCCCTTATCCATATCTGTTCTACTCGGCTAGCGGCAGAACTATATGTGTGTGTCCATTGTATTTATCATTCTATTTTAGCCACTTTTTCCTGAATTATGCAAACACAAAGACGTGACAGGTTTCCTAGCCCTTTAGCACTTAATAGTTTGGGTAGAGTGTTTTAAATCCGAATTAACAAATGTCCCCCTTGCTACTTCCTTTAAAATACGAATGGCAGGTTAAACAGGATTATAATAATGGCGACCAGCAGCAGGGCAATGCCCAGCAGACCGCTCCAGAAGGGTACCGGAAGCAGGTTATAAACCAGATCCAAATAATAGCTGACCAGGTCTTCCTGCTTTACTGGCAGCAAGCTTTGAGCTACCTTTTTATAAGATAGGTAGGCGTAGGCGATAAGAATTAAAGCAATTGCTAAGAAAATAAGTCCGATGGTCACAAATAACGCTCCCCTGAATAGAATTATGTGCTATTGTTCTATATTATAGGATTGTAGACCATTATAAGCAATAAGATGAAGGGCAGGATTATTAAACAGAAGGTAGAATATTGTTAATAACCCCATACTGTGGCACTAAATAACTTAAGGGGACATTCCTCTTAAGTTATTCTAATTTAAAGGAGATAAGATATGGCCTTACGATTTATTACCGGGCGGGCTGGTAAAGGTAAAAGCTATTACATATACAATGAAATTCGTCAACATATTTTAGAGGACCGTAGCCGGGAAAAATTAATATTACTGGTTCCTGAACAATACACCCTGCAGGCGGAACGGGATTTCATGGATAAAACCGGACTTCAGGGTATCATGCAGCTGGAAATACTTAGTTTCACCCGTCTGGCTCAGCGGATATTCAATGAGATGGGTGGTTTAACCCGGGTTATGCTCAATGAACAGGGAAAAAACATGGTATTGCGCCGGGTTATGGAGAAACTGGAAGGGGAATTGCTGGTTTATAATAACTCCTGCCGCCAGAATGGATTTGTCAATGAACTGATGGAATTTCTGGCTGGTTTGAAACAAAGAGCAGTTGCAATCGATGACATTAAGCAAATGCAGGATAGCATTGATAAAGATTCTCTGCTGGGCCGGAAACTACATGATGTGACATTGATTTACCAGCACTTTAACGATTACCTGCAAGAGCGATACATAGACAGTGAAGATTACATTAATCTCTTCATTGATATGATGCCTTCCAGTCGTTATTTATCCACTTCCCGGATATGGGTGGATAATTTCGCTACTTTTTCGCCCCAAAGTCTGAGAATCCTGGAGCAGCTTATTACCGTATGTCCTGAAACCACCATCAGCCTTACCCTTAATAATGATAAAGGGCGAAGGGACGAAGACCTCTTCATTTTATCCCGGAGAACTTACCGCAGTCTTAATGAAATGGCACAAAATAATGGTATAACTGCTCACTTGATAAATATCGATACTACTGCTGCTAATCAGCTTAGGAATAAAGAACTTTTGCACCTGGAGCAGGAATTATTTGCTTATCCCAGCATAAAATACCGGGAACCGGTTGGGTGCCTGAGCATTTTTGCTGCTGCCAATCCCGATAGCGAAGTTGAAGATTTGGCTGCCCGGCTGATTAGTCTAGTTCGAGATGAAGGATACCGCTGGAAGGATATTGCCGTAATCTGCAATGATCTTAATAGCTATGGTGGTCTCATCAAACGAGTTTTTCGTGAATATGCTATTCCCTTTTTTATGGATCAGAAAAGGGATGTAATGGACAATCCCATTATCGAGTATATACTGGCGTCATTGCATGGTGTGGAGCGGGGCTACCTCTATGAAGACGTTTTCCGCTGCTTGAAAACCGGTCTGGGAGCTGTGGATAGTGAATCATCTGAAAAGCTGGAAAACTATGTGCTCAGCAATGGTATCCGGGGTAATCGCTGGAAAGAACCCTTTACCTGGGGAGAGGAAGATGAACTGGAGGAGTTAAATCAATGGCGGGAAGCAGTTATCACTCCTCTGGAGGAAATGAAAACAGCTCTATCAGGGGAAGAAACCTTTGCCGGTATTACCCGGATACTGTACGATTACCTGGAAAATCTGGGAGTTCAGGAAAAGCTCCAGAGTTGGATAGAAGAATTGCGGGCGCAAGAGCTTTATGAAGTGGTCAACCAGTATACCCAGATTTGGAATATAGTTATTGAGACCTTTGACCAAATGGTAGAAATCCTGGGTGATCAACAGGGTGGCCTGAAGGAGTATATAAAAGTACTGGAGGCGGGGTTTTCTTCACACGAGCTGGGCATAATTCCTACCACTGTGGATCAGGTACTGGTGGGCAATATTCAGCGCTCGAAAAGTCATGATATAAAGGCGTTATTTGTTTTAGGGGTAAATGATGGCATAATTCCATCGGGCAAATCCCGGGAAGGTATATTATCTACTGATGAAAGTGATTATCTGGCCGGTCAGGGGATGGAAATTTCCAAGAGCCGGGAGATGCAGGTGGCTGAGGAGAACTTCCTGATTTATAATGCTTTGGTCAAGTGCCGGCAGAAGCTATTCTTATCATATGCTACGGCTGATAGCGAAGGCCGAGCCTTGCGCCCGTCATTGCTGCTGGATCGTCTATGCTATCTCTTTTCCGGGCTAACCATAGACAGCGGCCTGATAAATGACCGGCAAAGGCAATTACAGATGGTAACCCGCCCGCAGAGCAGTTTCAAACACCTGATTGAGAACCTGCGACTTCACCTGGACAATAAAACTATGGAAGATTTATGGTGGGATGTATATAACTGGTACTGCCAGCAAGACCAATGGCAGGAACATTGCAATAATATGGTAAAAGCCTTTTTCCACCGTAATCAAGTAGATACTATTGCTCCTGACCAAGCCCGGCGGCTATATAAATTACCTCTGCGCGGCAGTGTCACTCGCTTGGAGCGATTTATTGCCTGTCCTTTTGCTCATTTTGTTCATTACGGCCTTTCACCCCGGGAAAGAAAAGAGTTCTCGGTCAGGGCTCCCGATATTGGAGAATTGTTTCATAATTCTCTGCTGGAATTGGCCCTGCAAATAGAGCAGCGGCCGGGAAAATGGCAGGGGATAGAGCGCGAAGATTGCGAGTTATTGATGGACACGGTTATGGACCAAATGCTCACCGCCCAGGGGGAAGGGGTATTTTTCAGCAATAATCGCTATCGCTACCTGAGCCAGCGCTTGAAAAGAATAGGACGGCGAGCTGCCTGGACCGTAAGTGAGCATATAAAAAGAGGCGGCTTTACCCCGCTGGGATATGAAATCAGGTTCGGAACCGGAGGAACTTTGCCGGCTCTGGCGATTGAACTGGAAAACGGTGAGACCATGTACCTGGAAGGACGTATAGACCGGGTGGACATACTGGATCAGGAAGATGCCAGTTATATAAGGATAATAGATTATAAGACCGGGGATAAAAAGCTAAGCCTTTCTGATACCTATTATGGCTTAAGCCTGCAACTGCTCATCTATTTGCGGGCGGTCCTGGCCGGTGAGCAGGAACTGGAGCGGCCCATGCTAAAACCAGCGGGCATTTTTTATTTTAAAATAGATGACCCCCTGATTAAGACTGAAGCTGAGATTAAGGAAGTAATTGAACAGCAGCTGGCAAGGGAACTTAAATTACGAGGGTTGGTGCTGGAGGATGTGAACATCGTTAGGGAGATGGATAGGGAAATTACTGCCTATTCAGATATAATTCCAGTTGGATTGAAACAAGATGACAGCTTTTACACCAATTCTTCTGTTTTAAGTGAAGAGGATTTTGAATATCTGCTTAGCCATGTCGATAACTTGCTAAGGAAAGTTAGCCATGAGCTGGTAGGGGGAAAAGTAAAAATTGAACCCTATAAAATCCAGAATCAAACTCCCTGCAGTTTCTGCCCCTACCTCTCCATTTGCCAGTTTGACCGGCAGTTACCCGGAAACACTTATCGAAATCTGCCCCCTTTAAAGAACAATGAAGCTATCCGTAAAATCAGAGCTGAGCAGGAGGTGGAGGCCAGGTGAGTTGGACTGAAGCCCAGGAAAATGCGATTAAGGCGCGGGACTGCAACCTCCTGGTAGCAGCCGCTGCCGGCTCAGGTAAGACGGCGGTATTGGTAGAGCGTATAATTCAATTGGTCTTAAAAGATGGTGTTGATATAGACCGCATGTTAATCGTCACTTTTACCCAGGCTGCAGCCGGGGAGATGCGGGAAAGGATTAGTAATGCCCTGCAGTCGGAGCTGGAGGGCAGACCGGAAAATGAACAGAACCTGCGACGGCAGCTGAAACTCTTGAACCAGGCCTCCATCAGCACTATTCATGCTTTTTGTACCGATGTTATACGCTGTTACTTTCACCTGGTAGGCATAGACCCCGGTTTCCGCATCAGCGACAGCATGGAAAGTGATTTAATTAAAATGGAGACTTTGGAAGATTTGTTTGAAGCCGAGTATGAAAAAGCAACTCCCATTTTTCTTAATCTGGTGGAGTCCTTTGGCAGCAGCCGCAGCGACCAAAGTTTGCAGGAACTGGTTTTGCGAGCTTATGAATTTGCCCAGTGCAAGCCGTATCCACAGCAGTGGCTTGAGGCCAGAGCCTGCGATTTCAATCTGGGAGAAGAGGAATTTCCTGACTGCGTATGGGTCAGGAGTATAATGGAGCAAATTGCTGTCCAGGTGCAAGCAGCGGGCGACCTTTTCCGGAAGGCCTTGCAGCTCTGTTACCAACCGAGCGGACCGGCAGTATATGCCGATGCTCTGCTTGATGATATCGGAATGGTTGAGAAATTACTCCAAATCCTGGGCCAGGGCAACATTTTTGACCTCGCTGCCAGCCTGGGTGACATTAACCATACCCGGCTTTCCCGGGTAGGGCAGGATGTGGATAGTAACCTGAAAGAGCAGGCTCAAAAGCTCCGGGATGAAGGCAAAAAGCTAATCGGGGGAGCAGGTAGTGAATTTCTGTTTAAGGAACCGGCCAAGCTTTTGCATGATTTGAATGAGCTATACCCTCTGATGGAGGAGTTTTGTCGGCTGGTAATAGATTTTAATAAAGAATACGCAAAACGCAAAGCCGATAAAAGCCTCCTGGATTTTAATGATTTGGAACATTATGCCCTGACCATACTATCTAACCCGGAGGCTGCCGGTGAGTACCGGCAAAAATATCAATATATTTTTGTTGACGAGTACCAGGACAGTAATGAGGTTCAGGAAACCCTTATAAATTGCATTAAACGGGATAACAATGTTTTCCTGGTAGGTGATATTAAGCAGAGTATCTACCGTTTTCGCCTGGCTGATCCGACTTTATTTATTCAAAAAATGGAGCAGTTCCAGGAATCTGGCGGGAAGCTTAACCAGCGCATTGATTTGAGTATTAATTTTCGCAGCCGGGAGGAAATTCTTAATGGGGCCAATTATATTTTTACCCACATAATGTCCCCTTATCTGGGCGAAATCACCTATGATACCCGGGCTGCCCTTTATCCCGGACTGGAAAATAGTGATAGCGGAAACGAACCGGTTGAGGTCTACTTGATTGACAAAAACCGGGAAGATGATGAAGAAGATGAATTGGCTCAGGCAGGCGATGCCGAGATAGAAGCCCGCCTGGCAGCGCGGAAAATCAAAGAATTACTGGGGCAGCCGATTTATGATCACAAAATTAAAAACCATCGCCCCCTGGAGTACCGGGATATGGTAGTCTTGATGCGCAGTACCCGCAACTCCATCACCGCTTTCTGGGATATTTTAGCTGCTGAAGGTATTCCTGTTTATGCTGACCTGGGCAGTGGCTATTTTGAGTCCAGTGAAATCACCTTGATACTTAATCTTCTCCGCCTTATTGATAACCGCCGCCAGGATATTCCCCTCTTAAGCATCATGCGTTCTCCCATAGGTGGGTTTACCCTGGATGAGCTGATTGAGATACGGGTACAAAGCCAGGCACGGAGCTATTATGAAGCGATGGAAGCCTATCGGGCAGTTCATGATAATGAGCTTAAAGACAAATTACAGCGTTTTATGGAGGACTTGACCCGCTGGAAGGAAGAGGCCCGCTATCTCCCTATAGATGAATTCATCTGGAAACTGCTGCATGAAACCGGCTATTTTTACTATGCTGGAGCCATGCCGGGCGGACGGCAGCGGCAGGCCAACCTGAAGGCCTTGCTGGAAAGGGCTCGCCAGTTTCAGGATACATCTATAAAAGGTCTGTTCAATTTTATTAAATATGTGGATAAGATTCAGGCCCGCAGTGGAGATATGGGAGTAGCCCGGATTCTGGGTGAAAATGAAAACCTGGTTCGGATTATGAGCATTCACCGCAGTAAAGGACTGGAGTTCCCGGTGGTGATTCTGGCCGGCTTAGGTAAGCAATTTAACTTGAGCGACAGCAGCGAGCGCATATTATTTCATAAAGATCTGGGCATTGGCCCCAGGTATGTCAACCCCGACCTGCGCGGTTTTAATGAAACCATAGCTCGTATTAGCATTAAACATAAAATCCGGCTGGAGAACTTATCGGAAGAAATGCGCATACTCTATGTAGGCTGCACCAGGCCCCAGCACAAGCTAATAATGATAGGCTCGGTGAAGGACGTGGAAAAGAACGTCCAAAAATGGAGCAGTGTGCCCACCCCATTTAACCTGGCCCGGGGCAAAAACCCTCTGGATTGGGTGGCCCCGGTTCTAATGCGTCACCCCGATGGAGGTATTCTGCGGGAACTGGCCGGGGTATCCTGGACGGAGGCGGATCTGCAAAATGATCCTTCCCGGTGGCAGGTGGAAATCCTTAGACGCAGCGATATCGGCGGTACTGATGCCAAAGCAGCTGAGATGCTGGGCGCTTTTTATGAAGAGGTTGAACAGCATGAGCCTGGAAGTGATTGTGAACTGGTATCACAGCGCCTGGGCTGGAACTACCCATTTGAGCAGGCGGAAAGGATTCCCTCCAAGGTTTCAGTTTCCCAGCTCCAAGAAGGACAGGTGGATCCCGCATTAATGGGGATAGAAATTCATGGCTCTCTTGCCCGGCCCCGCTTTGTGGAAGGAATAAAAGAATTAACTCCGGCTCACAAAGGTATTATAATGCATTTTGTTATGCAGCATCTTGATTTTACCAGGGTGCAAGATCAGAAGGCTATTCGCCAGCAGGTGGAAACTATGGTAAGGCAGGAAATGCTTCTGGAGGACGAAGCTAAAACCGTAAATACCACTAAAATATTCCGCTTCTTCCGTTCGCCTCTGGGGCAGAGGATACTTAATGCCCGGGAAGTGGAAAGGGAAGTACCCTTCAATCAACTGCGTTATGCTTCTGAAGTAATGGATAACGTCGCTGTCCCTGATGAGAAGATGCTGGTTCAGGGAGTTATAGATCTCTTTTTCTATGAAGGGGATCAAATTGTGCTGGTGGATTTTAAAACTGATTATGTAACTGAAGAGAACCGGGAAGAGTTGATTAGTTATTATCAGCCTCAGTTAAAATTATACAAAGAAGCCCTGGAAACTATCCAGGGCAAAAAGGTCAAGGAAAGCTACCTTTACTTTTTTGGCATCGATGAGGCCGTGCTGCTGAAGATATAGTAAGAAAATAGACACTGAAGAACACTGATTTTTATGATTAACACTGATTCCCCATGGCCGAAGGCCACAACTATCCATGAAAATAGAAGCTAAAGTACTAGCCTTTATTTATTATTTTATAAAAATTCAGTGCCCTTCATAAATTTCAGTGTCTATGTCCCGGTTAGCAATTTACCAAAAAGGTCTTTCAGTTCTTCTTCGTTACTGAACTGCTCCGGCAAATTATCACCCAAGTTTTTAATAACTGCGTCTAGCAGTGCCCGCAAAACCTGTTCTTTACTAACCAGGGTTTTGGTATTGTTATAGCCGTTGTTAACAATACGGGTGAGCCAGTCAATCTGGTCAGCATAAAGATGAGCCGGCATCTGCATACTAGGTCGCCGCTGGGGGGGGGCAGTTTTACTGGTATTATTAGCCGGAGCGGCAGGGGCATTGTTTTCCGATTTCTCTACCAGTTGAATAGCCGGTTGAACAGTTTTGCCCTCAGAATCCGGCTGCAATCTGGCTTCTTCCCGGGCCAGGGCCCACTGCTCCCGTGCAAGCTTTTCTATTTGAGGATATTGCTTAATATACTTATGTACAATTACCTTATTGAACCAGTTAATAGCTTCTTTGCCCTCTCCATTCCGACGGTATAACTCGCCAATTAGATAAGTAGCCTGGACATCACTCATATTGCCAATCGATTGAAAGTCCTTGTTGTATGCCTCCAGGTAATGGGTCAGGGCTTCCTTTAGATATATGTCTTCCAGTTCCTGATTACCCGCTTCTCGTGCTACCCAGGCAGCTCCCAAAAACAGCCCGGCCAGTTCACCGGCTCGCACCTGTTTTAGCTGGCCCGAGCGAATAGCTAGCTTAAACGAACCCAGAGCTTTCTCCAGATCCCTTTCCTGGTTATATTCAATGGCTGGTTCTGGTCTCAATTGGTATAAGGCCTGAATCAGCTTTTCCAAGAGTATAGGGTTTATTTCCTGGGAGAAGCCATTATTGGAAGCAGCGTAATAGCAGGCAGGGCAAACTATGATAGAGTAATGCAGAGGACTTATTCCCCGATAAATAACGTGGAGGTCAGCCTCCTTACTTTGAACGTAAACCCTTGAACTACGAACAGCCAGAGAAGTAAAACTGGTTTTACATATCGGGCAGTCAAATTTTTTTCAAAAAATGGATTATTAGCAGTCATGAAATCACCCCATAACCTATTTCTCACATAATCTCCCAAACTCCTTTAATTTTTTAAAAACGTTATTTTGCAAATGTGCAAAATACTTGATTATTACCAGACAATAATTCTAAAATTGTTCATTTGATGGTAAAATTTATATTGACGTGCTGATATTTGTGCTGAACATGAATACTATGGAAAGGTGGAAAAACAATATGGTAAAAACTTTATATATTAGCAGACGAATCAACTACTCTGGAAAGGAGTTAGAGCCACATTGGATTTACCGAAATTTTGATATACTAGGAGATGCATTAATTGCTTTTTGTGGTGAAGCTAATGTACCCCAATCGTTTATGCTGGACCAAACCGATGTTTTGGATAAGGCCTACATTTACTCGCCACTCATGCTTAATTTTATTATTGAGCATTTTGATAACGACCTTAATCTGGCTCTTTACCGGCAACGCCTTTTTTTAATAGGTATTAAGGATGAACTGGAGCAGCTTGGTATTCCGATAGTACGCCGGGTGGAAGCCCTGTATGCCAATAACCGCAAGCTAACCGT
>Ga0265294_10008338_pt1 | contig 12128 bp, 12 predicted proteins | sample MunlanPumphouse3_FD_192504 | JGI IMG/M metagenome (GOLD analysis project Ga0265294, IMG submission 192504) | Groundwater microbial communities from a municipal landfill in Southern Ontario, Canada - Pumphouse #3 | ecosystem: Environmental > Aquatic > Deep subsurface > Groundwater | place... | reverse complement strand
AATGAGGTTTTATTAAAACAACTTCAAGATTTATCAAAGCAAAATGAAGATAATCAAAAACTGATTATTGATTTGCAAAAGAAAGGCAATTGAAAAATTACATAATTTGGAAATTTTTGAAATATAAATATTTTTTAACCCTATGTTATATAAAGTTTTTATAGACGACAGCGGTAGCAAGGACTATCCTGTGCCTTATTCCAGGGATTTCATAGAAAACCCTCCTGCTTTTGAAAATTATGAAAAGTTTTGGAGGGACAATTATTTTGTTTTATGCGGAGTTAGGATAGCTCAAGAAGATTTGGGTGAAATCAACGCTGTTATAAATAGATTGAAAACGGAGTGTTTCGGAACTCATAAAGTCGAGTTAAAATCTGATTGGTTTCGAAATCCCAACAGAAAGAATAAATATTATCTAGACAGATACAGCGTGACTGAAAAAGATTTAAAGCGGCTGACAGATGGAATCTATGATATGATCTCAAATTACGGTGACAAATTGAAACTGATTGCCGTTGTATTTGATAAGCGTTATTATGGTGACCAAAAAAGGCAGGGCGGCGAGGGAAATCCGTTAGCGAAAACATCTCAAATTATATTTGAAAGATTGCAATATTTGGGAACTTATCACATCGCTGTTTTTGATCAAATGGATTCATCTTTGAAAGTGGATAAAGGAGACAACGGCAAGATTTTGGAGGTTTTACAAAATAATAAGGAAATGGAAAAAATCTTTGTTCAATCTTACGATAAGATAATCGACATAAAATTTGCCAAATCTTGCAATGAAAACTTTTTACAAATTGCCGATTTATGTGCTTATAATGTTTATCGTCAGTTTGTGCATTATGGAAGAGAATGGTCTGGGAAAAGAAAAAATGATAATGGAGACAGCATAATGGACATGTACGAATATTTTAACAGGATAAGATGCAATTTCTTACATTTACCGCAAGGCGTGAAGAAAAAAGTTTGCGGCGTAGGAATGGTTTGTATTCCTGATTTTAATCACTGTGATTGGGATCTAATGAAGGGGTGCGATATCAACAAAAAAACTCCATCAAAATGAAGTTTTTTTGAGGACAGTTTCCTTGCGGATATCCACATCGTCGAGAGGTGGACTAGATCTAAAAGATCAACTATCCACTTTTATAGTAACGTCAAACTATACATCTGTCAAGAAGTTGTCAACATCCTGTCAATTAGCGATTTACCTTTTTAATGATATAAAATTATAAAACAATGGCACTGCACAAAGATTTTCCCAGAGATAAATTTCAGATATTGGATCCGAGCATCCGGTGGTTTCCTGCTGACGAAGATTTGCGCGAGCAAGGGTATGAAAAACTACTTCCGCCTTTCGTGCCGGAACTCCGCAAAGAAGTGAAGAAGTGGCGGGACGATAACTATCAAGGCGCGAGCGAGACTTCTAAGGCACTTTTGAATTGGTGGTTCAAAGAGCCGCATACGATTTATGGAAACGACGGTGTCAGTGTTTCTTTTCAATACTATTTTGCACAGAGAGAAGCAGTGGAGACAGTGATTTGGTTATACGACATGAAGAAAGTAGAAAGCAAATATGATATGCTTCGATTTGATAAGTTGGGAAGAGTGAGCCCTAATATGTTCTCGGAGGACTGGCTGAGGTTTGTGATCAAGATGGCAACCGGAAGCGGCAAAACAAAAGTGATGAGTTTGCTTCTGACCTGGTCATATTTTCATAAGCTTTATGAAAAAAATTCGCAGCTGTCGCGAAACTTTCTTTTGATTACTCCGAACATCATAGTTTTGGATAGGATCAAAAGTGACTTTGAGGGGCTTAAGATATTCTATGAAGACCCCGTGCTGCCTGACAACGGCTTCGGTGGTCAGAATTGGCAGGACGACTTTCAAGTCAAGCTTCATTTGCAGGATGAAGTCGGAACGATTTCAAAGTCTGGAAATATCTTCCTTACAAATATCCACCGCGTTTACGAAAGCGATGTCAAAGAGCCTGGTTTTCAGGATGAAGATTCATCGGATTATTTCTTGGGATCAAAAGTGACAGGTAAGACTAACGACTCCAAAATCGATTTGGGGGAAATTGTGAGAGATATAGACGAACTGGTTGTTATTAATGACGAGGCGCACCATATTCACGATCCTAAGATGGCTTGGTTCAAGTCGATTGAAGATATAAACAACAAACTGCTTTTGAAAGGAAAAAAGCTGGCGCTGCAAATTGACGTAACTGCTACACCGAAAAACAACAAAGGAGAAATCTTTGTGCAAACTATTTCTGACTATCCTTTGGTAGAAGCAATCCATCAGAGAGTAGTCAAAAACCCGGTACTTCCAGATGAGGCAAGCAGAGCAAAATTACAGGAGAAACAAAGTTCGCTTTTTGCGGAGAAATATGAAGACTTCTTGCGTTTGGGGGTGGAAGAATGGAGAAAAGCATATAAGGCACTAGAGCCTACCGGAAAGAAGTCTATTCTTTTCATAATGGCGGATGATACCAGAAACTGCGATGATGTCGCCGAGTTTTTGGAAAAGAACTATCCTGAACTTAAGGGGGCGGTTTTGACCATTCATACCAATAAGAGCGGTGAAATCTCGGAAAATGTGAGCGGCAAAGATGAAAAAGAATTGCAGGAACTACGCAAGAAAGCGAATGACATAGATAGCTTGGAAAGTCCATATAAAGTTATCGTGTCAGTATTGATGCTAAAAGAAGGCTGGGACGTTAAGAATGTGACGACTATCGTCGGGCTCAGGCCATATGGAGCGGACTCGAAGATACTTCCAGAGCAAACTCTGGGAAGAGGGCTGCGTCGAATGTTTTTTGGACAAGATGTCGAGGAATATGTGAGCATTATTGGAACTCCAGCATTTATGGACTTTGTGGAATCAATCAAGGCGGAAGGAGTTGAACTTGAAAAGAGAAAGATGGACAGATCGGGCAGTCCGATTACTCCGACCGTTATTGAGGTTGATAATGAAAACGTAAAGAAAGACATAGAAAGTCTGGACATCGAACTCCCGATACTGACTCCTAGGATACAAAGGGAATTCAAAAATCTGAAGCTATTGGATGTTACCAGCTTTCAGAACGCGAGAGTAGCCATCAAAGAATTTACTGAGGAAGAGAAGAAAGAAATTGTTTTTAAGGAAGTAGTGGAGGATAAGATACATCACAAGATTATATTGGACAGCTCCACGGAGCCGGACTATCAAAGCATTGTCGGTTTCTTTGTGCAAAGGATTATGAAGGAGTTACGACTATTTGGTTGCTATGATGTCCTGTTTGAAAAAGTGAAGGATTTCATCGACAACTATCTCTTTGAAAAGAGAGTCGATCTCAATGATTTGAATACACTGAAAAATCTGTCCGAACTGGAAGCAAGTAAGACTATTGTTGAAACTTTCAAAAAAGCCATAAACGATCTGACTGTGCAAGATATGGGAGATACGGAAATTAAGAACTTTATCAAGATTAGCAGCGCCAGACCATTTGTTGTGAACGATGCAAAATACCTACTTCCCAAGAAAAGCGTTTTCAATAAGATAGTTGGGGATAGTGATTTTGAACTCGAGTTTGCGGATTTTTTGGAAAGAGCTGATGATGTTATCTCTTTCGCCAAGAACTACCAAGAAATTCACTTCAAAATCGATTACAAGAATGCTAGCGGATCCATATCTAACTATTATCCGGATTTCTTCGTAAAGATAAATAGTAAGACTGTTTACATAGTCGAAACTAAGGGCAGGGAAGATTTGGATGACATTGAGAAGATCAAGAGGCTTAAGCAGTGGTGCGATGATGCAAGCGAGGCACAGTCCAAAATAGAATATAAAATGCTCTATGTGAAGCAGGAAGAATGGGGAAAATATAAGCCTAAGGACTTCGGGGAACTGGTGAGGATGTTGGACGTAAAATAGAAAGGGTTGTTATTACTTTTTAAAGATTGTAATCTTATGCAAAACAAACACGAAAAAAGATCTCCTCTAAAAGCTCTGCCGCTTAGACATCCCGGGCAGTCGCTTGAAGAAAAGTTTTACGACACTTTATATGGAGAAATAATGTTACGTGCTCTTTTTATCTTTTTTATCTTCACGATAGCCGTTTATGATTGGTCGAGAGTATATCTAAATGCTCGTCCTCAACCTCTGTGGTGGTTTATGATTGGCGTTATAGTGACTGCTATCTTTTTCAAAGATTTTAAACGTTACTGGCGAGAGCTTCGAAATCTCCAGCTAGGGATTGATGGCGAACAAATTGTGGGTCAGTCGCTGGAAGAACTGGTGAAAAAGGGGTATAAGGTTTTTCACGATATTGTTAATGAAGGATTCAATATCGATCACATTTTAGTCGGTCCGGGCGGAGTCTTCACTATCGAGACAAAAACTGTCAGCAAATCATTGAAAGGCCATCCGTCTATTTCTTTTGATGGGACTAAAATCAAGATTGACGGATTCGCTCCTGATAGAGATCCGATAACTCAAGTAAAGGGGCAGGTATATTGGCTAGAGAATTTTATCACTGAGAATGCTAAGATCAAGGTAAAAGTTAGACCTGTAGTGGTGTATCCTGGCTGGTATGTCAATCAGACTTCGCCAAATCCTGATATCTGGGTATTGAATGAAAAGGCACTGCTTTCCTATCTGGCAAACGAGAAAACTTCGATTAACGATGAGCAGATCAATCTTATATCGAGCCATCTTGAAAGCTATATCAGGAGGTATAAAAGGGTATAAAAGGCTTATTTCTGATAAAGAGCTTCTTCGGGAGCTTTTTTATTTTTATGATTTGCCTCTTTTAGAAGTATGTAATACTATGGTATCAAGATGCAGACTTGCATCTAGTAAATTATATGTATATGCAAATGGAAAAAGATAGCAAAGAGGGGGAAAGGCCTAACATTACAAAGGCAAAGGAAAAGCTGTTTATACAACTAATGGAAATTACTAAAAATGATTCTTTTGCGGAGGCCATGGAAGCTCTTAGGGAAAAATATAAGATACCTAAGGGCGGCTACAAAAAGAAGGTTGCTTTTGAAGTCCAGCATCTGCCTGTATTTCCAAAAGAGTGGTTGAGGGGAAAAGAAAAGAGTGAAATAGACGGGCTTATTCGCGACATAGGGAAGTTTTGTGAAAAATGTGAGGTGCCTTCAAATGTTGGCTCAATATGGTTTCTAACCTTTAAGGTTTTTTTGTTTTATAACGTCGTAGAGCCTCCGATTACCTTTGATATGTGTAAAGCATACAATGTCCGTCATGGAGAGAATGTTCCTGCGTTTGTTAAAGAGTGGATTGACGCAGATGAGATAAACTATCCTGTGCGAATAATGATCGATCCATATGCTACAAAGAGAGATATTTTAGATTATGTAGGGAGAAACTATAAGACAATCATAGAGGAGATGCAAAAGACGTATCGAAGAAATGACGAGGTGATAGGCAAGACAAGACATAAAGATGGTGGAATTTGGCAAAGAAATCAGTTCGTATATAAAAACAGGAATCTTCCTTATGAAGAAATCAGAAAAAAAGTCGCAGCTAAGTTTGAGGGAGAGCTTGGAATAGTGGATTCTGGGTTGATTGGCAAAATTATTTCCCGGATGAAAGATAAAGATAAGCTCGGACAATAAGTGTAGTACACTTATGTCTTATACTTAGTTTTTTTTCTATATTAAAATAGCCTCATAAGCTATTTTTTTATTGGGAGCAAAAAAGGAAAATACAAGAAATTATGTTGACGGATGGACAAATTGCAGAATTCAAACAGATCTGGAAGGAAGAATTCGGAGAGGAAATCTCCGAGGATGATGCCTATGAAAAAGGCAGTAATTTGGTTGAGCTTATGAGATTGATTTGCTCCGTGAAGATTGAGAAAGAAGACCTAGAAGAATCTATATAATAATCTAATAAAAATAAAATGAAGAGCTTGAGAAGGAGGTTTTTGAAAATAGAGGAAGAGAATCCATTCTTTTCTTCTTATCAGTGTTTTGAAGCCACAGTAAGAGGAGAGCGATTTGCCAGAAAAGTCATCCGACACTGGTTCCTTGAATTGGTTGAAAAAGACGATTATCCCGATAACAATATAAAAGAGAGGCTGGACCAGTTGGAGGAATCTTCGAATACGCTTGAGGCGGGCGAAAAACGTGGGTAAATTCCCCTTCTGAGAAATAAAAATCGAATAGTTGATGTTTATTGCCTTGGACAGAAAATAAGACCTTAAAATCTAAAAAAGCTGTAGTTTTATTTCTGATAATTTTCGGATTATCAGACACAAGATTATATCTTGATATCGTGTCCCGATAGCTCTATGCGCTAACACGGGCTTCTAACTAATAATGCGGATTGGAAGGCTTATGAATTATTCAGAACTAGAAAGTAAAGGACTCGTCGAAGTTTTAGAAATAGAGGAAGACGAGATCTATGAAGCCAAACATAATTTGTTTGGGGCTTTTGAAGTTTTGAATAGAATTTATATAAGATTGGAAAAGGAAGCGAAGGAAAGAGAGAGGAGGGCTGAAAATGATAGATAGCATTGTTTGGAGATTGGAAAACAACCAGTTTGTTGTTTCTGATGAAGTGGCTTTCGACGGAGAAAGCTCAATGGGCATAAGGGGCAAATTTCACACGGCCAGTTCGTTTGTTAAAACTTATGCAGAGGGAAAGAAAAAGAAAGGGGTATATTTTCCATATATTGAAATAAAAAAAGACAAGAGAGGAGGCAAGATAATAGCACTGGAGATCCAGGTCAGTCTGCCTCGCTTGGATTTTGGGTCCAGTTTGTTCGAAGTCGATGAATCCAGATTGGAATCTATCTATACAAAAACGATAAAGTGCCTCAGGGAGGTGGATATAATTGTTTTAAGGGAGGAATTGGAAAAAGCGACCATAAAGAAGGCGGATTTTTGTAAGAATATAACGCTTCCTTCTTATTTCGGGACAGCTCAACAAGTAATCAGAAAGTTGGGAGAATTTGACTATAAGCAATCTTCGAGCTTTAAGCTTTGGGAAAATCGGGAGAGAATGCACAATAGAGAAGGCATTAAAATCAATTTTTACAATACCTCGCAGGGTTACACTATTTATGATAAGATTTTAGAGATTCAAAATAAAGGTTATACAACCGTTGAGAAAAAAATGAAAGAAACTATCGAAGCAGGGGAGATGAAGAATAATGTCATAAGGTTTGAGTTATCTTTTTATAAGCAGGCAACTCTTGAGTCTTCTGTTGGAAAATATATGAAGATTGGGAATAGACATCTTACTTTAAGGGATATCTTAAGCAACGATATGGCTAAAAATATACTTTTAGAAGCTTTTGACAAGGTCTATCAGCCAAATTTTATCTTTACCCTTGCCTTGGCAGAAATGAAAGAAAATGAACTGGAGGATTTCTTGGCAAGCAAAAACCTTTCAGTTTGGGATCAGGCTTTTATACAGTTCTGGGTGAATAAAGCTATCAAAATTGGGATACAGCAAGCGTTGGAAGAACTCAAAAGAAAGACCAGTTCAAGCAGCTATGATAGGGACAAAAGGAAGATCAAAAGCATATTGGAAGAATTCAATAAAAACGAGCCAATTATAGGCTATATCCCGAGCATAACAGGCTATTTAAGGGAGGAGCATAAGAAGTTCGTAATTGAAAATCTGGCAAATCCTTGCACAAATTTTGGCCATCTTGTAAAACATTGTTAATTGAGTTATCATATAGGTATAGTATAACTATAATAATACTATCAGTCTTGAAGGTATAGATGATTTGTAATAAGTCTATAGGAGGAATCTATACGAAAAGTAAGGCTTTATAAATTTAAAGACCAATTAAAATAACTTTATGCCAAAACAAGAGAAAGAGTTTTATCTAGTCGAGGAACTGGCTAAGAAGCTAAGAGTTTCCAATATGACGATTTATAGATATATCAAAGCCGGAAAGATTGAGGCTTATAAGATCGGCAAGGAGCTAAGGATAGCCAAAGAAGAATTTGATAAATTTTTGTATAAAGTTAAAACTAAATAAGTATATGGAAATAAAGTAATGGCGTCTGCCTGTATTTCCTGTGGTAATCAAACAAAATGGAAAAAGCCATAATTTATCTTAGAGTCTCATCTAAGGAACAAAAAGCAGAAGGCTATTCAATTCCCGCTCAAAGGAAGTTGCTTTTGGGTTATGCCAAAAAGAATAGGTTTGAGGTGGTCCAAGAATTTGAAGATGATGAAACGGCCAAGAGCGCTGGCAGAAGTGGTTTTGGGGCGATGATTGAATATCTGAAAGCCAACAGGAGCATTGAGAATGTCTTGGTTGAAAAGACGGACCGACTTTATCGTAATTTCAAGGACTATGTAACAATAGACGAACTTGGGATTACGGTTTTTCTAGTTAAGGAAAACGAGATATTAGGCAAAAATGCTTCTTCTCATCAAAAGTTTATCCACGGGATTAAGGTTCTAATGGCGAAGAATTATGTTGATAATCTTAGCGAGGAAGTAAAAAAGGGGTTGAAAGAAAAAGCGGATTCGGGAATATACCCAGGCGGTAGTATGCCGTTGGGCTATCGGCTGGAAAATGTAAACGGCAAGAGCGTGCCAGTTGTGGATGAGAAAAATAGAGAATTGGTTATTAAGATTTTTGAGTATTACGCAACGGGATTATATTCGATTGAGGGGCTGTTAGAGAAGCTTAAAAGCGAGAATTTGATTATACCTGAAAACTTTCCCAGAGGCTCAAGCTTGAAAACTATTTCAAAAAGCACACTGTGCCGGATAATCGCAAACCCTTTTTATTATGGCGATTTTATGTGGAAGGGGGAATTGCGAGTCGGTTCGCATACGCCTTTGATTGACAGGAAGCTTTGGGATATGGCTCAAAAAGTTATAACTAGGTTTGATAAGAATATGCCCATTAAGAGTGGTGTTATAGATTTTGTTTATAAAGGCCTATTCACTTGCGGTGAATGTGGTAGAAGCATAACGGCGGAAAAGAAGATTAAGCCGTCTGGTAAAGAATATAACTATTATCGTTGTACAAAGTTTCAAACCAAATGTTCACAGAAGCCTGTTAGTGAAAAAATAATAGATGAGGAAATAGCAAATTCGCTTGAGGTTTTTAACAATATACCCGAAGACACTATTGCCTATATCACGGAGGGCTTGAAGCAGTCTCTGGCTCTTAAACGGGCTACGGTGGATAAGGGGATGTATTTATGGGAAGACGAAAAAAGAAGGCTAGAGGAGAGGCTAGACGCTTTGTATGAAGACAAATTAGACGGCGAGATCACAAGAGAATTTTATCAAGCCAAGTCTAAAGAGTATTCAGACAAAATAACAGCATTGAATAAAAAAATAAGCCAGCACACGCTTGCAAATATAGACTACTATAAATTAGGCACAGATATTTTAGAACTCGCAAATAAGGCTTCATTCCTGTATAAAAACGCATTACCGGACGAAAGGAAAGAACTCTTGGGATTTATACTATCGAACTCAACATTACAGGACAAAAAAGCCCTTGTTAAATACAAAAAACCCTTTGACAGGGTTCGTAAAAGAGCTATGTGTTCTGACTGGCGGGGACGGTGGGGCTCGAACCCATGACCTTCTGCGTGACAAGCAGACGCTCTAACCAACTGAGCTACGCCCCCAATGAATTCGACTTTTAAATAATAGCAATTCTGTCAGAAATGTCAACACGTTTGTAAGAGGTCTTTGCATGAGGTCTGACCTTGTGCATCTGAAAGGTCAGACCTTTAAGATTATCTTATAAAACATAATTCGGAAGATTTCGGTTTGTTTGGTTATTGATCTGACGAATTATTTCGCCATTTTATAGACCCAGGCGAGGGGATTGGTTTCAGACAGGGTTTTTGCCAGTTCTTTGGCAGTTTCGGTTTGGAGGCCTTTGGCGCTATTCTCGTTCCAGAGCTTTTTGTCTTCGGCATTTTTAATCGTGGCAGATTGGACTAATATCTGATCCAGCAGATCTGCATCTTTGGCGATAATAGCTTCTTTGCTCTCGCGCGCTTCAAGCTCATCGATGATTGCCAGAACTTCCTTGGCAATCGGTGTGTCGGCGACCTGGTTGCATAGTGCTTTGTTTTCGTCGGCTTGCACGTAAAACTTGTGGATGAAATTTGCGTCTCCGATTCTTGCTTCTGCGATATCGTGAAAAAGGCACATTTTGAGTACTTTGCTCTCGTCAGCGTTCTCACTTCGGGCAAGAATCATACCGATGATTGCCACTTCGAAAGAGTGAGACGCGATGGTGTCATTCGATTCTGGTAAGATTTGGCTTTGCATTCTGCGCATATTGCGCAAAGTGCCGATCTCGAAAAGGAAATCGGCTACTCTGTTAATATCCATATTGTTATTATAAAAAAGTTTACTGAGACACAAGAGGTCTGACCTCTGAAATACTTGAGGTCTGACCTCTTTTTAATTAGTGCCAAGGGTGGGAGTCGAACCCACGACCTTAGGTTTATGAGTCCTATGCTCTAACCAATCTGAGCTACCTTGGCGCGTGCTTGTTGCGATTTGTAAATAAAGCCCGTCAAATACCTTTCAATAGTAATATAAAAAAATAGAAAAGTCCAGAGGCTCGCTTCAATACTGTTATCATCTGTAATTCTGGAATTATGTTGTTGTGAAACATTCGGGATATCTGTGTTATGTTGAGACAAGCAATGAACAAAAATTTTAGCCGATGGGTTGGGATTTGGTAGCGGGAACAGGATTAAACCTGCTCCCGCAGCGCAAGGTTCTGGGGCATAAACTTTGAATTTCGATTTTCAGACAATCAAACAAAAACACACTATATCAAGTGTGTTTTTGTTTACTTGTTGCGGGGGAGGGATTCGAACCCCCGTCCTCGAGGTTATGGGCCTCGCGAGCTGCCGCTGCTCTACCCCGCGATAAAAATATCCTTTGTAAAAGATAAATAGAGTATATATTAAAAAAAGCAAGAAGGCAAGGGGGCTCTTGAGATTGAAATAAAAAGAGGATATTACTTGTCCAAGCTCTTTGACTGTTGAGCCGGAAGAATAACATCCTTTTGTTTAATTTTTACATTTTTTAAATGGACCGGTCGGGAATTGAACCCGAGACCTCTACCTTGTAAAAGTAGTGATCTACCCCTGATCTACCGACCCTTTTTGTTTTTAACAATACTATCCTATGCAAAAAATGAAATTTTGTCAACCCCTTTTGCAAAAAGTGGCGAAATAAGGTAGAATAAAATCATTAAACATAAAATCTTTTTAAAAGTATGACAATAAAAACCTATGTTATCGGAATGTTGGTGAGCACAGTTGTTTCTTTCGTGGCGTGGATTTTGGTTTTGCAAAATGTTAATCCGAATAGTGCCGGTTTGATGGGTTTTTTGCTTTTTTATTTCACTTTATTTTTTGCTTTGACTTGTTTCTTTTCTCTGGCAGGGTTTTATTTTCGTCGAAAGATTTTTGAAAATAAGATTGAGTTTCGACAAGTGGAAGTTGCTTTTCGACAGGGGATGTTTTTGGCGGTAACTTTTGTCGGGCTTTTGATTTTGCAGGGGGAAAGGATACTCGATATATATAGTGCTTTTTTGTTTGTGCTTTTTATAGTAGTTGCGGAATTCTATTTTTTAGTCAAAAAATAATGTCTGTAGAGAAAAGAAAACAAGAACATATTGAAGTTTGTCTTCGGGAGAATGTTAATTTTGTGAAGTCGAATGGTTTTGAAAAGTATGATTTTGTGCACAATGCTTTGTGTGATTTTGATTTTTCGGATATTGATATTTCCTGTGATTTTCTGGGAAGAAAAATGAAGGCTCCGATTATTATTTCTTCTATTACAGGTGGTTGCGGGGAAGCAGAGAAGATAAATAGGAATTTGGCACGAGCGGCGCAGGCTTTTGGCATTGCGATGAGTTGCGGGTCGCAAAAGGCGATGATTAAAGATTTAGGACTTGTTTCGACTTATGCAGTGAGGGAAGTCGCGCCAGATATTTTATACCTTGGAAATATCGGCTTGGATTACTTGAAAAATCATGAAAACTTTGCTAGAGTGAAAATAGCGCTACAATCCATCGGAGGGGATGGAATTTTTGTGCATTTGAATTTGGCACAGGAGTTGTCGCAAGGTGAAGGTGAAAGGGATTT
>Ga0265294_10008335_pt1 | contig 12129 bp, 12 predicted proteins | sample MunlanPumphouse3_FD_192504 | JGI IMG/M metagenome (GOLD analysis project Ga0265294, IMG submission 192504) | Groundwater microbial communities from a municipal landfill in Southern Ontario, Canada - Pumphouse #3 | ecosystem: Environmental > Aquatic > Deep subsurface > Groundwater | place... | reverse complement strand
AGAAATAAAGATTGAGATGTATGTGAAATCTCAAAATTAATTTCTATCATTGTCTCCGATTATTTGTCTTGATTCATAATAGAGATTGTAATGGAGAAGTATATCCTTTCACTCGACTCCGGGACGACCAGCAATCGGGCCATCCTGTTTGACCATTCGGGTAAAATTGTGGGGTCCGCACAAAAAGAGTTCGACCAGATTTTCCCGCAATCGGCTTGGGTAGAACATGACCCCCGTTTGATCTGGGAAACATTGCTGCAGGTTGCTCGTAATGTAATGCAACAGTACAATGTGAGACCCTCACAAATAGCGGGGATCGGAATCACCAATCAACGCGAAACCACCATTGTCTGGGATCGGGAGACCGGTGTGCCTGTTTACAATGCCATCGTTTGGCAAGACCGGCGCACTGCGGGTTTTTGCAATGAGCTCAAAAAGAGAGGTCTGGAGAAAACCATCACCGATAAAACCGGGTTGATCATCGATGCCTATTTCTCGGCTACAAAAATCAGGTGGATCCTCGATCATGTGGAGGGTGCACAACAGAAAGCAAAGGCAGGGAAACTGTTATTTGGTACTGTTGACAGTTGGCTGGTATGGAATCTTACCGGTGGGAAGCTGCACATTACAGATGTCACAAACGCAAGCAGGACACTCCTTTTCAATATCCACACCTTACAGTGGGACACCGGTCTTTTGTCACTTTTCGACATCCCGGCTGAGATGCTTCCCGAGGTTAAACCCAGTAGTCAGTTATATGGCTTTACTGAGGCTGGTTGCTTTGGAAGTGCAATACCCATAGCCGGTATTGCGGGTGACCAGCAGGCTGCTCTCTTCGGACAGATGTGTACCGAAAAAGGGATGGTTAAGAATACCTATGGAACCGGTTGTTTTGTGGTGATGAATACGAGAGAGAAACCGGTCGTTTCGAAAAACAAACTGCTGACCACCATAGGCTGGCAAATTGGCCATGAGGTGACCTATGCGCTGGAAGGCAGTATTTTCATTGGTGGCGCTGTAGTACAATGGTTACGTGACCAGTTGGGAATCATCCGCTCCTCTTCAGAAATTGAAACTTTGGCAAGCGAAGTGGAAAACAACGGTGGTGTTACATTCGTGCAGGGATTTGTCGGTTTGGGTGCCCCGCACTGGGATCAATATGCCACCGGGACAATCATTGGGCTCACCCGTGGTACAGGGAAAGCTCATATCGCCAGGGCAGCCCTCGAAGCCATTGCTTTCCGTTCAATGGAAGTGATAGAGACAATGGTATCCGATTCGGGGATCGAACTCAGTGAGTTGCGTGTGGACGGAGGGGCTGCAGTGAATAACCTCTTGATGCAAATCCAGGCCGATGCCATCGGACGAAATGTTGTCCGGCCAAAAATCACTGAAACAACGGCGCTAGGTGCAGCCTATTTCGCCGGACTGGCCGTTGGCTACTGGAGAGATATCGATGAACTAAAAGAGCAATGGCAGGTAGATCGAAAATTTATTCCCCGGGTAAAAGAATCTGAAATTGAACAGACAATCGCCAATTGGAAGAAAGCCATCGAACGCTCCAAAAACTGGAACAATCCGGTTTGATCAGCCTGTAAGATAAGTCAATACGGCAGGCTAATAGAGAATTATAGGTGGTGTGGCAACCGTTTGGGTATCTGTTGTGTCGCACCAGTTTGCGGATGAGTAACATTGTACAAATATGAGTGAGTTTTTAGGAGAATTTTTCGGAACATTTGTGTTGATTTTGCTGGGTAATGGTACCGTTGCCAATGTGAATCTCAACCAAACCAAAAGTCATGGAAGTGGATGGATTGTCATCACAACAGGGTGGGCACTGGCCGTGTTTGTTGCGGTTTTGCTTACCGCGGATATCAGTGGGGCGCATATCAACCCGGCTGTAACCCTCGGGTTGGCATTCAGTGGATTGTTTGAGTGGGTGAAAGTAGTTCCGTTCATTCTGGCTCAAATGCTGGGGGCGATGCTGGGCGCGTTTACGGTTTATATCTTTTTCAAAGAGCATTTCAACATCACAACCACTCCCGGTATCAAAAAGGCCTGTTTTTGCACCGACCCGGCCATCAGAAATTACCGGAACAATTTTTTCTCCGAGTGCGTCGGGACATTTGTGCTGATTATATCTGTGTTGCTGATCTCTCTCCCGCAACTGCAATACGAGTATTTGGGGAGTACCAAGGTGGGGCTGGGATCATTGGGAGCATTACCGGTTGCACTGGTGGTTTTTTCAATTGGACTTAGTTTGGGGGGAACTACCGGATACGCCATTAATCCTGCACGTGACCTGGGGCCACGAATAGTGCATGCTCTTATTCCCCTCAAGAGCAAAGATGCCAATGATTGGGAATATGCCTGGATCCCTGTCTTTGGACCCATTGCAGGGGCCGGACTGGCAGCATTGGTTTATCTTTTCATTCACACGGTTTGTGCCTGAGTTTGTTGCATTATTTTCTCTTTTCAGAATCAGCTAAAACACAATATCCAAAACTCCGTATCGGCTAGTATTCTCTTTTATTTCAAAAGCTCCAGGCCCTCTTTTGCCGACGGATCACCGGGTGAGATGATCAGCACAATCTGAAAGAGACGTTTCGCCTCGTTCTTCTTATCCAGGAAGTACTTGGTCCAGCCGCACATCAACGTGGAATAGTAGTCGAAGGGATACATTTGGTGCACCTTATCGAAATAGGGCTCCGCCTGTGTGAAATCCTTCCGGTAGTAGTAGATATTTCCCAGTGCGTAGTTGATTTTCGAGTTCATACTGTCGAGGCGCAGGATTTGCTTGTAGACCTTCTCCAGCTCTTCTCCGTTCTTCTCCGCTTCCAGCGGGTAGCAGAGTCCCAGCAGTGCTTCAACGGAAGAGGGAGTCAGGCTGACTGCCTGTCGGTAGAAGCGCTTGCTGGTTTCATAATTTCGGGAGAGATAGTAAAGCCATCCAAGGCGTAGCGACTTGTGGTAGTCATAGCCGTTCAGGTTGTTGAGCTCACTGATCGCCTTCTCGTAATCGCCAGCCGATTCGTGGCGATAGCTTTCGGCGAAGATTTGCGAGGGATTGATCTGAGCTTCTGCGGCGATGGATAGTACCAATAGCAGGATGAGCAGCATCCCCTTCTGTTTCAAAAGTTCCATGACCATGCGATATTTATCAGGTGATTGTTGTACCGGTATTTGTTGTAATTGGTTGCCGACCAGGCGTAACCCTCTTTTTTCTGCCACCCGTAGCCGCTACTCCAGGTTGTTCGCCGGGCGTACCAGGAGAGGGTGAGACTGGCTGTCGCCATCACCGGGTCGTAGGTGTCGTAGACGGTGAAGGAGTGGTCGCTGATGTAGTTGAGGTGGTTGCCGAAACTGATACCAGTGTCGACCCACAATTGGCCGAAAAGCCGGAAGCCCAACTGTTGGGAGAAGAGATATTGACGGGTGGTCCACCCCTTCGGGGTCTGAATCAGGGCGGCGGCGGTGATGCCATATAGGTTGAGGTTCCCAAGGGGGTAGTAGGTGATCGACCCCCTTGCCTGGTACTGGCTGATGCCGCCAAAATCGGACCAGGAGAGGGCGATCTCCGGAAGGGTGTAGTGAAACCGTTTTCCGAGAAAAGCGGTCAGCGAGTAGTTGTGGCTGCTACCCACATCGTTTCGTTCAATGTTGTAATACCCTCCCGCGAAGCCCCAGGTGATGCTACCGGGTGTGAAAAACTCCAGTGCAGCCGCCAGCTGGTGCTGTGCGAGCTGCTCCTCACGCAAGAGCAGCCCTCCTGCAGAGCGCTGAAACCGGGTGTTGTAGAACTGGTATCCCAGCTTCAGCCGGGAGCGAAGTGAGAGGTTGAAGTTGATGCCGAGGCTGGTGAAGGCCATATCACCATACTGGTTGAGCGAGTCAAAGCTGCTGCCGGTGCTGATGGAGGGATTGTTTTCGTTTATCAGATAGCCACCGGCAAGGGTGATTTTGTCTACCGCCGCGGTCTGGTAGCCGGTGACCGCCTGGACGTGGGGAGCGAATGATGCAGCCAGGAGCCGTGCCCTATCCTGTTGACCGCTCAGCAGGAGGGCGTAGTAGAGGCTCTCCTGCAGGAGGGCGTCGTCGGGTGTCTCTGCCAGCGCCCGCTCGTAGAAGGCGGCGGCGGCCGCATGGTTCTTTAGGGCGTCGTAGGCTATCGCCGTGCGGTAGTCCAGGTAGTAGAAGGTGACTCCCTGGCCACGTGCAGCACGGCTCGTCTCGGTTAGCGACCGGTAATCACCATCGAGGTATTGCCGGTAGGTGATGCTGTCAATCTGCCTGACCAGCAACGAATCCTGTGCGGCCAGCATCGTGGCTGCCAGCCAGCAGAGCAGTAAGGTTAATCCCATTCGATGCATAACGGTTGGTTTTGGGTTTGAATCAGAATCCTCCGTGGGGTGATGGTTACCGTTGTTTTCCTCTGTTGGTGCCAGATGCGGAGTAGGGAGGATATGGTCTCGGTATGGTAGATGATTACCCCCGGGTAGTGGATGTTGTCGGTCTCTGCCAGCAGTGACCGGTAACGGATGTTTGTAAAGAGTACGAAGGGTGCAAAAAGATCCTGCAACCACCGGGTGCCGGTGGGATGTTCGTAGGTGAGCGGCATGCGGTCGCTCACCTCAATTCCTCTTCCCGCACTGAGCAAGAGCTTGAAGCAGCTTTGGTAGAAGGGGTAGAGAGGGGAGGACTTTCTTCCCTCAAAGTCGGTGAAGTAAAACATCGTTCCGTCGTTTTCGAAATAGGCTCTCGATCGGCTCTTTGTGCAACGGATGTAGCTTTTGTTGTAGGCGTCGGTGGCGATCAGCCACTCCCAGCTCTCCTCTCCACGGCTCACCCGCAGCAGGCGTCCTGGCTTTGCCGACAGGGCATCGAGGGCGAGTGCCATGGGAGGTAACATGAAGAGGTTGCTGCCCTCACGGGGGATTTCGCCGGTATGCAACACGGTATGTTCTCCCTCCCGGGTGAAGAAGTATCCGAAAGGGTAGGGATGAGTGGCGGCTCCCAGCTCCGGTGTCAACTGCACCTGAAAATGAAGGTGTGGCACCGGGGAGCGTCCCGAGTTGCCGCAGGCAGCGACCACCGTCCCCTTCTTCACGTAGTCGCCGGTGCGTACCCTGAAGCTCTCCTTTTTCAGATGGCTCATTTGTGTGTAGAGGCCGTTGAGGTGGTTGATGATGATGCTGTTTCCCCAGTTCTTCTCCCTATCGACGTTCCCGATCTCATTTTCGTCGGTGATGTTGCTGACCAGGCTCACATAACCATCCGCCGGTGCCAGTACCGGCTTGTTGTAGCAGTAATACTCCTCCCGTCGGCTGCCGTTTCCGGAAAAGGGTGACCCATGCTCATCGGTGATCTCAAAATCGAGTGCTTTGCTCCAGGGACCCAGGTGGGTGATGCCCCCGTCATAACCCTGACTCACGATCCACCGGTCTAGGAAGGGAAGTTGTAACTTGAAAAGCAGTTCCTGTCCGAAGCGATGCATGTGGTTGACATACTTGTACACCGTTTTCTCCGGGTGGTAGTGCTGGATGTAGGGGAAGATGAAAAAGTGGTTGTTGCTGCGTTGCCTGAGGATGTAGAGCAACAGGATGGAGAGCAGGCTGAAGGAGAGGGTGTAGGAGGAGAGTCCGATCCCGGTGATCAGCTGCTCGGTGCCGGTGTAAATGAGAAAGAGTACCGGGGTGAGACCAATCACCAGCAGGTAGCTGTAGCTATTGGGCACCAGGAAGAAGCTGCCGAGGGCCATCCCCCAGAAGATGTAATTCACTCCTGCCAGGTTCTGGGTCAGTATCCGCAGGTCAACCCCCAGCCACTTGCTGGTGACAAAGGCAAAGAGGAAGCCAAGGAAGGCGACAGTCGATTTGATGCGGGAATGAAGCAGCAGCACGAGTACCAGCAATGCTCCCACCAGGATGCTGTCACTGAAGAAGACCGATGCCATCGTCCTGAGGTAGTAGTAGAGCATCTGCGGCAGTTGCAGGCGGTCGAGGCTGTGTACCCAGTCGTACCAGGGGAGCTTCATCTGTGCGGCCAGCAGGGTGGTGACCCGCTCGAACGGCAGGATCGGCATTACCCGGGTAAAAGCCTGGTAGGAGAGGTCGACAACGAAGAGTGTCAGCACGAAGGGGAGGGTGAGGATGGGGAGCCGTTGTTTGTTGAAGAGGGTCTCCAGCCATATGCTCAGCATGAAGCCGAGGATGACGGCGAAGAGAAAGAGCAGCAGGAAGGGAAGGTTGATGTGAAACTTGAAGCACATGCTGATGCCGATGAAGACGGCGTTGAAGCCGTAGAGACCTTCATTGATCTTTTCCTTCGAAAATCCCAACAGGTGTGCCAGCAGGTTGCTCAGCAGCACCGCCGTCAGACCACCCGCTCCCAGGCGGAGATCGAGCAGGCTCAGCAGCAACAGCATCAGTCCGTAGGGCTTGCTGCGGGTGAAAAAGATCTGCCCGTAGCTATTGATGATGCCGTTCAGGTGGAATACGGCAAAGGGGTGAAGCGACACTCCCATGGGCTCTTCAGGTTTGATGGGTGATCCTTACAGCTTGCACGCTTTCAGGTGGTCGGGCACTATCTCCTGACTGGTGATGCTCTCCAGGGTCTCTTTTTTCCGGATGGTCTGGACGCTCCCGGATGTATCGATCAGTACCACCGCGGGACGGAGGGTGATGAATTGCATCCACTGCGTCATGTTGTAGGCACCCACCTCGTGTACCACCACCCGGTCGCCCTTTTTCAACAGCGGCAGGCTTACGCTCTCCCGGATGCAGTCGATGTTCATGCAGAGGGGACCGTATAGTGCCATCTCCTCGTTGTGCTGCGTGAACTCCTGGGCAGGTGATATCCGGTGGTTGTACCAGAAGGAGGTGAAGAGGATGTTGACACCGATGTCGAGGATGGTGGATCTTCGTCCGTCGGAGAGTCGTTTTGAGGCCAGCACCGTCCCCAGCAGGTAGCCGGCTTCGTCGATCAGTGCGCGGCCGGTTTCGAGGATCAACAGCGGCAGCTCTTCCGGGCGGAAGCCAAACTGCATGATGCTGCTGACGATCGCCTCTGCGTAGTCGTCGAAGGAGGGGATCACATCCGCCCCCTGGAGATAAGTGCCCTTGAGGGTGTTGGAAGAGCAGAATCCGCCCCCCATGTCAAGGTACTTCACCCGGACACCTGTTTTACCGGCGGTGGTCTGCATCAGCTGGCACAGCTTCTGCGCCGCTGTTGCGTAGGCGGAGGGTGTCAGCATGTAGGTGCCGATGTGGCAGTGCAATCCTTCCAGCTCCAGGTTGGGCTGGGTGACGATCTTCATGATGGCGTTCCAGGCTTCGCCCGACTCATAGTTGAATCCAAACCGGTCCCACTGGGGATAGACCCCGGTATCCATGTTGACCCGTATGGCCACCCTGGCTCTTTTTCCGGTACCCTCCAGCATCTCGATCAGGGTGTAGAGCTCATCGAAATGGTCGAGGTGAATCAGCGAGCGGTTGTCGACCGCCAGCCGCAGATCCTCCGTGCTCTTGTCGGGGCCATTGAAGAGGATCAGGTTGCCCGGCACCCCGTTTCGGATTGCTTTCTGGTACTCAAATCCTGATACTACCTCCGCCCAACTTCCCTCCTGGTGAAAGATGTTGCAGATGGCATCCAGGTAGTTGGTTTTGTAGCTCCAGGCAAACTGCACCTTCGGGTAGCGCATGGTGAAGGCGCGCAATGCCCGTCGATAGGTCTGCCGGATGGTGCGTTCACTGAGCACGAACAGGGGAGAGCCATGTTGTTCCATCAGGCTGCTGACCGGTACTCCCTCAATCTCCTTGACAGGCTGTTGCAGGCTTCTGCTGCCGAATTTGTTCAGCAGGCCAGCGTTTAGTTTCTGAATGACGGGACGTTCATAGTCGGGTTTCATCTTCTGTCTGTTTCTGCCCCTTCTTGAGGGCGGTTTGTAGGTCGATTCTCAATATTATGATGCCGATGTGGGTTGTACTGCCTTCTGTAGGGAGTTACATCTCGCCGGTGGTGGAGATCTTCTCGAAGGCCGCGATATCGACAACCATGTCGTAGGAGTAGCGGATGAACATCTTCCCACTGTCGTACCGTGTGAAGGGCTCCACCTCCTCGCCCAACGCCATCTTCACCAACGCATCGGGATGGTTCTGCCCGCATCCGTTGGCCAGGTAGATCCAGGCCGGAAAACGGGGGTTCATCTCCAGCAGGTAGTACTCCCCTTTCTTGCTCTTGATGAACTCCAGCTCGCATCCTCCCCTCCAGCGGCTCTTCTCCACCAGGCTGCGGGCAGTATCCAGTAGCTTCTCATCCTCCAGCGATATCCCCGACCAGGCCTTCCCCTTGTCGGTTATGTACAGCTTGCGCATCGGTACGGCACCGATGCATCTTCCGTTGCCATCCCCCAGGGCGGTGACGTTCACCTCGGTGCCGGCGATGAACTGCTGCAGGATGACCGGGTAGCCCCACTTGGCCACGATCTTGTAGAAATAGCTGCTGGCCTGCTCAAACGAGGAGGCGATCCAGGCATCGTAGTAGCGTCCCTTCACCACCAGGGGATACTCCATCTTTCCCTCCTCCTCCAGCCTCTTCAGCTCCTGGAGCTGGGTGATCATATGGCTCTCCGGTACCTTCACCCCATACTTCTCGCCGAATTTGTTCAATTCCGATTTCTGGCGCTCTTCGAACGATTCGCGCGTGGGAAGGAAGGAGGCGATACCCAGCTCCTCCTTCATCCATCCGGCAATCTTGATGAAGTTGTGCAACTCAGCGTCGAAGTTGGGGATGATCACGTCGGGTTGTTCCTTCCCGCGGATGTATTGCAGCCGCTCTTGCAACATGGTGCTACCGGCCGTGGGGAGGGGGAGCTGGTAGATCCTGTGGGCCATCTTCTCCATATAGATACCCGGTTCGAGCGTCTCGTAGGAGAGACCGATGATGCGGACATCGAAATCACGGCTTTCCCGCAGCGCCCGGATTACCGGGATGCCGGGTCCGGGACTGTCGATATTGTTCAGCCCGGTAACGGCGACGGTGATCTTACGCCTCTTCATACTCGGTGAGCTGGTAGCTCTTCAGCATGGTGAAAAAGTCGCCGAGATCCATCTCGGCGCTGTTTTTGTCCAGATCGAACCTCTCCCGGAATCTTTCCAGAATCGATTCGGTCTCTTTTCCCTCCTGCAGCATGTGCAGCACAAAGAGACCGGTCTCGTTCACGCTGAAGCTGTCTCCCGTGAGCGGATTGAATATAAAACCGGTCTCGCTGATGGCGATGTTTTTTCTGATCTTCACGGTGTAAGTGTAATGGTTATTCGCGATAAATATAGAAAATAATCGGGAGAAGACTCCCGATTACCCAATTATTTAACAACTCCTCCACTATTTAACAGGCTCTCTCCGGTCACAGATGCCATTGTTGTTTGCATCCACAAAATTGACCGCTCGTCCCTTGCCGTTGCGTAGACCGGTACCATTTCCTGGTCCGCGTCCGGCCCTACTGTTTTCGTAATAGTCGCAGATACCGTTGTCATCTGCATCCACGAAACCGCGACCTCCCCAGCCGCGGCCGTTGCGTATGCCCTTGCCTCTGCCTCTTCCGCTGCCGTCAAGCAACCTCCCTTTGCTGTCGGCGTTGGGATTGCCGGGCGTCCCCCTTTCGAAATTGTCGCAGATACCGTTGTTGTCTTTGTCTACGAAAGCGGGTCCATTTTGGGTGGTGGTTCTCTTTTCGGTTTTGTCCTGCTCCTGTGCAGTGGCCAGACCGATAGAAAGTATCACTGCCAATGCTGAGAGGAAAATTTTTGTTTTCATCTTGTTGTTCAATTTTTAATGGGTTTGAATGGTTGTTCCGTTTTTATTGTTATCTGGGTTTCATTCACTTTTGCCACCTCTTCCGTAGCGGTGCCGGTATCCCGGTGCTGTGGCGGTGCTGTCGCTCCAGCGATAACCCCTGCCCCGATTCAGGGTACCGTCTCGAAAAAGCGGGATGAACGCCTGTTGCAATAGCAGGCACTGTGAGGAGTCGCAGATCGTTCGCAGGTTGAGGTAGAAATCATTGGTGATCTTTTTCAGATCGGCATGGTGGCTCCCCACATGTTCCGAGAGGATGTTCAGCCGCTGGGTATCCGGAGAGAGGCTATTCAGTTCGACAAACAATTCATTTTTTAGCGAGTCCATCTCGAAGATCAGATCATTTGCCACATACCGAAAGGTACGGTGTGCCTCCCTGAACTGAGCCATCTGTATATCATCGAACCCAAGGTGTTGCCTGAAAAATCTTCCCGTGAGCGGATTGGGCAGCTCTTCATCCAATACGATCGCAATCTCCTCTTCACCCATAGCCCTGTTTCTTACCAGGATGGTGCCGATGATGGTTAGATCGAGGATTACCAGCAGTGCAATTATCCACCAGAGGATTTTAATGGTAGTCGTTCTGTTCATACTCGGTGATGTTGTAATATCCCAGGTTCTCGATCTCTCCGTCGTTGATGTTGAGACTCATGCCGGAGGTTGTCCGTTCGTTGTAGCTGTTGCCGATGGATATGCCCAGAAATGCCATCGCAGCGATGCTTCCCGCGAGTGCGACAGTCTGCCAGAGCGCTATTTCCCTGGTCTTCTTCTCGCTTCTCCGCTCAATTTCCGCCATCACGCGACTGGCAAGGAACGGGTTGGGTTCTGTTGCTTTTTCACGCTTGATCAGCTCGTCGATGGGATCTTCTGCCTGCATTTTTGTATGCTCTTTATATGGTTAGACAATGTTGCTCCTATTTTCCTATGGTGGGGTTCAATTTTTTTTGCAGATTCTCTTTTGCTCTTTGCAGAAGCTGCTCTACTGCACCCTCCGTACGGTTCATGATAGCCGCGATCTGTTTCTGCGGAAGCTCCTCGTAGCGACTCAGGATAAAGGCCATCCGTTGCTTCTCCGGCAGCGAGTCTATCGCTTTCCTGATGCGTTTGTCACGTTCTGCACTCTCCAATTCTTCCAAGGGGTTTTTTTCTTCACTACGGAGTGCAAAGAAGGGTTCGAGGGATTGCAGCATGCTCTTTCTCCTGTTGCGCCGAAGAAAATTGAGACTCATATTGACAGTGATGCTGTAGAGCCAGGTTGAAAATTCCGATTCTCCCTGAAAAGTGTTGAGCGACTGGTATATCCTGATAAATATCTCCTGGGTGACATCTTCCGCATCCTCTTTCGAGTGGAGAAAACCCATGGTGGTGCGAAATACCGGTAGCTGGTACTTTTCCATCAATGTTTTAAAGGCAGCATCGTTGCCAGCAGTGATTTCCCCTATGAGTTGCTCGTCCGACATGCAGCGTCGTTTATAGTTCTGTCGATTACTTGATCTATCGGACTCCCCGGTCGCCAAGCAAGCGAAATGCATATGAGATTGTAAAAGCTATCCGGTGCAGATCAGAGCCTCTCTTGTAGATATTTTGTGTGATGTTGGTTGGCGTGTAGTATTTACATTCCAAAGCAAGATTGCGATAATTATATCCCAAGCCAAAAAAGAGGTGAGATGAGGCAGAAAAATTACTTCGGTAACTCTCACTAAAAGCGATATATGATTCTGACAGAATCATATATGGTACATAGGCTGCTTTTGCGAAGAGTCTGTTATTTTTATCCAAATGTATGTAGTAGGTGAGTCCGATTGGGAATTCAATCGATTTGTAGTCAATGGCATAACCGGTATATAAAGGCGGGTTCATTTCCTCTCCAACGAAGATGGTCTCTGTTTTGTAGGTAAGGTAGTTGGCTTCGGCAAATATACCCCATTTGTACCTGTTGTACGGGAATATATATGCTGTTTCAATTCCAAATCCGATGCTGTTTGCCTGATCGAAATAGACTTTCGGTGCTGAATCGATTGGATCGTGTATTCCCATCTCGATCCTGTTGATGGAAACTGCAGGTTTCAATAACAGTGCCCCTTTTTTAATCAGAGTGTTATATGTGGAATAAGCACTGTTGGTACAATTGTAATAATTTTCAAAATACCTTACGAGATCTTTCTTTGTATAGGAGATTCTGTCACTGTTATTGCGACTGCCACACGGAAGATGTTCTTTCAATTGTTCCCTGAAGCTGTTGTCATACAATATTTGTTCCACAAAATTGGCCGCGAT
>Ga0265294_10008334_pt1 | contig 12129 bp, 11 predicted proteins | sample MunlanPumphouse3_FD_192504 | JGI IMG/M metagenome (GOLD analysis project Ga0265294, IMG submission 192504) | Groundwater microbial communities from a municipal landfill in Southern Ontario, Canada - Pumphouse #3 | ecosystem: Environmental > Aquatic > Deep subsurface > Groundwater | place... | reverse complement strand
ATCCCCTTTGATGATGGGTGCTTCTTACGCCTGCATGCTTGCCCTGGGCTGGCTTGGTGCCCATGCCATATCGAGCGCGACAATGAGCACAGGACAACTTATGAGCGTCCTGACCTATACCATGCAGATTCTCTCCTCCTTGATGATGATATCCATGATTGTCGTCATGCTTGCCATTTCAAGGGCAAGCATGAACCGAATCGTCGAAGTGCTCGATACCAAGAGCGACATGGCAACCAGCATCGGAGGAATCACCACGGTAAAGGATGGCTCCATTGATTTTGAGCATGTCGATTTCGCTTATAATGGCAAGAGTGACAATCTTTGCCTAAAGGATATCAACATGCATGTCAAAAGTGGGCAGACCATTGGCATACTAGGTGATACAGGAAGTGGAAAGAGCACCTTGGTGGCCTTGATCGCACGCCTGTACGAAGTCACGAAGGGATCAGTGAAAGTCGGTGGCATGGAGGTAGGCAAGTATGATCTTCATAGCCTTAGGGATGAGGTGTCCATGGTATTGCAGAAGAACCAGCTCTTCAGCGGCACGATTGCGGAGAATCTTCGTTGGGGCAAGGATGATGCGACAAGGGAACAGATGAAGCAAGCCTGCGCCATTGCCAAGGCCGATGAATTCATCGAGGCCTTGCCTGATACCTATGACAGCCAGGTACAACAAGGAGGAGCCAATTTCTCCGGTGGCCAAAAACAAAGGCTTTGTATCGCACGTGCGATCCTCAAGAACCCCAAGGTCCTGGTGTTTGACGATTCAACCAGCGCCGTGGATACCAAGACGGACCAAGCCATCAGGGAGGCCTTGATGCATTACGCACCCGACATCACCAAGATTGTCATCGCCCAAAGGGTAAGTTCCGTGGAAAATGCCGACAATATTTTCATCATGGAAAACGGGACCATCGCGGATATGGGGACACATCAGGAACTTCTTGGACGCAATACACTGTACAAGACCCTGTATGCATCACAGAACAAGGGGGTCGTCAATGCCTAGAATGCGTTTTGGACAAAAAGCCCAGGATCCCAAAAAGACAGGAAAACGCCTTTTCGCCCTTGTCTTCAAACCACACAAGCTGACTTTTGCCTTAGTGCTGGCCTGCATCGTTATATCAGCTATCAGCACCGTTGCGGGCTCTCTCTTCATCAGGACCCTGATTGACGACTTTATCGTGCCCATGATCGGTAAGGATACCCATGACTTCTCCGCCCTTGCAAAGGCGCTGGGAAACATAGCAATCATACTGGCATTGGGAACAGCAGCGGGATATGTCAGCCAACGGCTTATGGTCGATGTAAGCCAGGATACCCTCAGGGATATCCGTCATGCGATGTTCTCAAAAATGGAAAGCCTTCCCCTCAGATATTTTGACAGTCACACCCATGGGGAGATCATGAGCAGGTACACCAATGACGCCGACGCCTTGCAGCAAATGCTTAGCCAAAGCATCTCTGCGGTCATGAGCTCGGGTCTTACCATCCTGTTTGTGTTTGCAAGCATGCTCAGGCTAAGTTGGATACTGACCTTGGTGGTGCTGGCCTTTGTAGGACTGATGATACTTTCCACCAAGAAGATAGGAGGCAAGAGCAGCAAGAACTTCCAGGCCCAACAAAAGAACCTTGCCAGTGTCAACGGTTACATCGAGGAGATGATCACAGGCCAGAAGGTGGTCAAGGTGTTCAACCATGAAGAGGTTTCAAAAAAGCAGTTTGACCAATTGAACGAGAATCTCTGCTCAAGCACCACCAAGGCCAACGCCTATGCGAACATCATGGGTCCGATCATGAACAATATCGGCAACCTGCAATACGTGGCGGTGACTCTTGTCGGTGCCCTGATATCAATACTGGGTAATGGGGCGCTTTCAGTCGGTACGCTCGCTTCCTATCTGCAACTCACCCGCTCCTTCTCCAACCCCATTGGACAACTTGCCCAGCAGGTCAACTCAATCCTGATGGCCCTGGCAGGTGCAGAACGTGTCTTCGCACTACTTGATGAGAAAGAGGAGACCGACGAGGGATATGTGACCCTGGTCAATGCAAATATCAATGAAGATGGGATGGTAAGCGAAAGCAAGGAGCCTACAGGGTCATGGGCCTGGAAACACCCACATGTTGATGGTTCCGCAGTGACCTACACGCCGCTTAGAGGAGACATCCGACTGGAACATGTGGATTTTGGGTACGAGGAGAACAAACAGGTGCTTCATGATATCTCCCTGTACGCAAAACCAGGACAGAAAATTGCCTTTGTAGGTTCCACAGGAGCAGGCAAGACCACGATAACCAATCTTCTCAATCGGTTCTATGACATTCAAAATGGCAAGATCCGTTTCGATGGGATCAACATCAATAAGATCAAGAAAGCGGATCTCCGTCATTCATTGGCCATCATACTCCAGGATACCCACCTGTTCAGTGGGACCATCGCCGATAACATCCGCTTTGGCAACCCTCAGGCGACCATGGAAGAGGTCCGGAAGGCGGCGAGACTTGCCAATGCCCATGAGTTCATCATGATGCATCCCAATGGATACGACACTCAAATCTCAGGGGATGGGGAAGGTCTATCCCAAGGGCAACGACAATTGCTCGCTATCGCGCGGGCTGCTGTGGCAAATCCTCCCGTGTTGGTCATGGACGAGGCAACAAGTAGCATCGACACCCATACAGAGGCCTTGGTGCAGGAAGGTATGGACCGTCTGATGAAGAACCGTACGGTATTTGTCATTGCCCACAGGCTTTCAACCGTGCAAAACAGTGAGGCTATCATGGTACTGGAGCAAGGAAGAATCATTGAACGGGGTACCCATGAGGATCTGCTGAAGCAAAAAGGCCGGTACTACCAATTGTATACAGGAGCTTCAGAACTCAGTTGACAAGGAGAACTCACATCCGCAGTATTGCTGACGGTATAATCCCATCTCCTTGGAAAGGCGGCAACTTTTTTCAAAGCCGCCTTTCTTTTTGAAATCAATGGGCTCAAAACCCTCAAACTTCTCTCCTATGGAGAAGATGACGCTGCTGTTTTTGAAGCGAGAGACTGTCAAGGTCGTACTAAAGTGCCTGAACCCAAGTTCCTTTGCCTTCAAATAGGCCCGATTGAGATTGTATTCAAAACATCTGGAACACCGCTTCCCCCCTTCCCTCTCCGTCTCAAATCCATGGATGGCAGAAAGCCAGGCCTTATGGTCCTGCTCCTCAAAGAGCAAGGGTATCTTATAATGCTGGCACACCAAGACCAGATTCTCATACCGCTTGGCGAACTCACTTTCCGGATAGATATTGCTGTCACTGTAAAAAATGGTGGGTTTCCAGCCATCCTCCAACAACCGCTCAATACTTGCGGTGCTGCACGGGCCGCAGCACGCATGAATCAATATCTCCTCATTTTCTCTCATGCCATTACTGTAGCCTAGTACAAAAAGACTTGCAACCTCTTCTCTTTTTGCTTACATTTATCAATATGAAAAAGCTGAATCTTGGCCTGTGGGTTTTTATTATTATAGGGGTAGGGATACTCTGCATTCCCATTCCCGTCGGGGTGCGTGTTATCCTTTTTCTTTCTTTCATCCTGAGTTTCCTGTTCTACAGGAGGAATATCCTCTATTTTCTCAATGGCAACAGAATCCTCAGGAATGGGAAAGATGAGAATTGCTGGCCTTGGTTCGAACGTGCCTTGAAAGCCCATATCGCTGCGGACGGGCAGGTCTCCATTGGAAGCATGTATGTGCAATATGGAGATATGGCACGAGGCAAGAAAATATTGGAAGAATATCTGTCAGAGCCTAAGAAAAAAGCGAATGCAAATCTTGACAGCATTGCAAAGATAATTCTTGCTTTGGTTGTCAAATGCGAGGGGAACGAAGAAAAAGCAATTGAAATGCTGCAAGTTGTAAAAGCAAGTGGCTATAAAAACATCAGCCTAAGCCTGGATTTGATCACTTTGTATCTTGATCTCAATGAAATTGACAAGGCCAAGGCGGAATGGGAAGAGGTGAAGGACCAAGAGGGACAAAATATCGCTCTGGACAGTTGCTATGGAAGGCTTCTTCTGGTCACAGGAGAATACCAAAAGGCTTACGAACTGTTCTCCGACCTGGTGAAGAAACCAGCAAGACTCGTCAGTACCTTCGTACATTGCGCCCAATGCTTTATCCACTTCGGACAAGTCAAAGAAGCATTGTCAGCCTTGCAGGTGGCAAGCAAATGCGTCTTCAACCACACCAGTCCGTTTACCAAGGAGACTGTCGAAGGTATGTATCTGGCTCTCAAGGATCCGAAGACAAGGATAGCTACCGCCAAAGCCATGGATAGGAATATCGATGTCATCGCAAGAGGCGGGGCTTTCACTCCTATAGAGAACAGCTATCCTCCCTGTGATGCTGACAGGCTCGAGGGATTTGACACCCTCCGTCCCAAAATTGAGAGGAAACAAAAGGCAGAGCGCCTCCCTAATACCGAGATTACCGAAGAGGATGAGACATACCTTAAAACCCATCATATTGAGGAAACAAAATGAAAAGCGATTCTTTTGTCATGTGGATTTTTATTGCTTCGATGCTGGTCATCATGTTCATGCCGCTGAACACCATCCTCAAGCTTGTCCTTTGCATGGTGTTGCTCCTTGGTCTTCTCTTTTCCAGACGAAGCACCCTGCTCTATGCCAAAGCCATCAAGCTGGCAAACAATCCTAATGAGGATGAGGTGAAGAAAGCCTGGCCGTTATTGGAAAAAGCAAGGAAAATCGGACTGAGTGAGCAATTTGAAGTCACCAGTGCAAGCATTTATATCCAGAAAGGTGATTATCACGTCGGGGAGCAGATATTGCAGGATTTAATTGCAAGAAAAAACAAGGTGAAGAACCAAGCGGAACATCAAAAGCTTGTAAATATCTCCCAGACGATGCTTTCCATGGTATTCTGGCTGAATCATGACCTTGATGGTGCAATTGCACAGATGGAAAAAGTGTATCAAAGCGGATACAGAGACAAGAATGTCTACGTCAACTACGAGACCTATCTATTGGAGAAGGGAGACCTAAAAAGAGCTGGACAGTTGCTTGCGGAATCAGAGGGATTGGAAAAGCAAGCAGCAGGGATTGTTGATAATCGAGGATGGTACTATCTCCTGAAAGGGGACTGGGAGCAGGCTCTCGCCACTCTGCAAACCCTTCTGGAACGCACCCCGGCCTTCCCTGAGCCTTATATCCATGCGGCTCAGGCATATTTGCATTTCGGGAAGGTCAAGGAGGCATTGCAATTGCTGGAGCAGGCCAAGGACAGTCATATTTCCAATACCAGCGGCATCAAGAGACCTTTCATCGAGGAATTCCTTAAGGCCCTCAGCGACCCCAAGACAAGAATGGTCACCGCACTCAGTGCTGATAAGGATACGGCAAGTGTTGCCCTTGGACGCATGCCTGTCATGCTGGAGAATATTTATCCGGCGACAGAGGCATCCTTTCTGGAAGGATTTGCAGTCATGAAGCAGGAGCAGGAAAAAGAAAAGAAACAGAATCAGGAAGACGATGACGAGAGACTTCCTGATACTTCGCTTTCCAAGGAAGATGAGGAATATCTCAAAAGCCACGGACTCAGCTGATCACATTACCAAGGAAGAACCCCCATACAACCGAACTGACTGCTTGGTCATAGCCACAATAGATGGAGAACGGGAAATCCTTCAGACCAAGGAAAGAAGTGGTGATGTCCATCTGCAAACCGGTACTCAAGGCCGGAAGGAAAGTCTCCTCAGCCCAAAGCAGGTCAAGATAAGCGGAAATTGAAGCATTATTAAGGATGACCAACTCGCTGAAGGAAGGCTTGAAATTAATGGGACGATATCCTAGATGAAGGCTTGCAACCGCCAAGAAATTGGAAGGATTCCCTTCAGGCGTGATGAGATTATGCCCTTTCGTCCTCAAGCTATTGCTATTGGTCCTGAATCCATCCTGGGTAAAGAGAGGGACATCCCCTTTTTCATCCAAAGCGAATCTAAAAGTGTTTCTCATTGAAAAAAACATACCCGTGGGCATCGCATCCAGCACCACATCGCTTTTCAAGGAAACAAAGGAACGGAAAGACAGGTAATCGCCCAGCACCTGATAGTACACGCCGAGACGAGAACCTGCGAGATTCCAGCCTTTGTTTTTTATACCGTCAAGATATGATCCGTCAAGCCCTGCATTGAGTAACAAGGTATTACGTCCGAACAACCTCGCCTCACCATGGAGGCTTTCAAAACCCTCCACACCTCTGATTAGGAAATGATCATTCAACAACTTGAACCGCGCCTCAATATTCTGCCGCACATAGAAAGAGGGGGTAAGGCTCCTGCTATCCCAATCAAAATCGACCAGAACCGATGCTTTCACATGATTGAACGCATAGTAATCAAGACCAGCAGTAAGCTCAGGGGAAGCCCTGAAATACTCATTTGAGAAGGTTGCATATGAAAGGCCACCTAACAAATAGGTGGAGAAATTCCCCCATTCCAAACGGTAATCCAACCCAAACGTACTGTTTTCTTTCAAAAACGAACGGCTATCATTTACAAAGGAATTGGAATCAAAACCCATCACAGAATATCCTGTACTTTTATGTACATGAGAGAAAAGGAAATAATTGCTTATTCCCTTGTTCAGGGTTTCGTTAAAATACGCCCGTTTTTCCGTAAGGGATTCCAATCCTTTTGTCTGAGGTACCTTTGCCAACTGGTCATCCACAGCCTTTGCGGCCTCGTACCCCTTCTGGCTTATTTCCTTGATATTGTCAAAGTCCATGAAGGAATCCTTCTCCACCATGCATCGTATCCATATGAGCGAGGGGTTACGTTTCATCTCAATGATTCCTGAGCGTCTTTTTTGGATGTCAAAGGCGATATTGAGATTGGTAAGAGGATTACGCAGATTCAAATTATCCACACTGTAGAAAGTCGTGGAGACTATCACATCATCAGAATACTTGAAGGCAAGATCAACAGGAGCAAGGTTTGTGATACCACCATCGATAAGCAAGTGTCCTTTGTACTCTACAGGAGGGAAATACACAGGAATGGAAAAAGAAGAGAGAAACACCTGAGCGAAGTCTCCTTCACTGATCTGTATCTGGCGTTTCGTGACCAGATCCTCCTGCACGACTATGATGGGAATCTCCAGATTCTCAAGACGCAAGGGCTTGCCAAGATAGCTTGCCGCCAATTCCGCCAGGGTGTCGGCTCGAAGCAATCCACCTTGCAAGGGCAGTGTGAAATCCAAGCGCTTTCCAAAATCTGAATTCAAAATAACTTTCTCAATCTGGTCAGGGCTCATTCCTGCAGCATACAACAAGCCCACGATGCTCCCCATGGAATTACTGATGATATAATCAGGGACAATGCCCTTCTCCTCCAAATACCGCAAAACTCCGATATGGGCCATGGCACGGGCGGACCCTCCTGAGAGAACAAGCCCTACAGGAGAACGCTTGCCTTCCGTCCTCGCCAAAATCCGTTGTCTGAACTGTTCATCACCATAAGCTATAGGAACATCACTGTTCATAATGTCGTCAACAGAACTAGCATTAGCGAACGCATAAGGGGCGCATAAAGCTACCAACAGCATGATGATAAATAGTTTTCTGAGGTTTTTCATTTTTCCTCCGCTCTTATTCAATTAGTGTATGCAATTTTTCAGTAAATCACAACAGCAATAGCTGTTGATTTATATTTCTGGATTTGGTATTATATCGAAGTTGCCAAGCCGGCATGGTGTAATTGGTAGCCACGTCAGACTCAAAATCTGATGGATGCATAATCCGTTCCAGTTCAAGTCTGGATGCCGGTAATCAAACGATGAAATGACTCCTTATATAATAGGGAGTTATTTTTTTAATAGCACCCAATCTCCCTCACCCCAGAGAAAAGAACAAAACTCAAATAAATCGGAAGCAGTCTGTTGATACGAAAGCCTACAGACACCAGCGATTCAATATCATCGTAAAGGCTGTCTTAAGCATGGGCCCAAACTTTGCAACAGAATCCTTAAGCGAGCCGAAATCACTTGCTGCATTCTTTACTGCTTTATTGATGTCGTTCTGCCCTTTGATTATGACCTTGGCTTGTGTTGCCATTTGCTTTTCTCCTTATGGTTTGATATTTGATCCCCCACAACCAAACAGACTAAATTTATATTACTTTCTGCAATACTTTGCATATCTGAGGAGAGGCAAAGATAATAAGCAGAGAACTGAAGAATCAAGACCTTTATCCAAACAAGCTCATTGCCTTCCAAGACAAAGAGAGTGTGAAAGTAGTCACAGGCATAAGGCGCTGTGGAAAATCAAGCTTAATGAAGCTGATGACCAATCATCTTAGGACCTCAGGTATTGGTAATGACCAAATCCTTGAGATGAATTTTGAATCCCTGATTTTAGGGACCTGACAGCTGACTTCTTTTACACCTATGTGAAGACCCGTTGCATTGCAGGAAAACGCATGTATCTGTTCTTTGATGAACTTCGGCGACTTACCAATTAGGAAGAAGCCGTAAACGCCTTGAGAGTTGATCTGGATTGTGACATCTACATAACAGGCTCAAATGCCTTTCTTCTTTCATTCGAATACTCAATATACCTCTCAGGAAGAAGTGTGGAAATCAAAATGCTTCCCCTATCATTTAGCGAATTCCTTTATTTCCATGATTTAGAAGTCAGGAAAGGCCAAAGCGCTCTTGGTGGTGTGGCAAAACGCATAGTTGATAGAGATGGCAACTTATATGAAACCAGAGAAGCTTTTGATTCCTACCTCCGCTTTGGTGGGATGCCAGGGATAGCAGATATGGGCCTAGATCAGGAGAAGACCTTGATGCTTCTTGATGGCATCTCCTCAACAGTGGTGGTCAGAGATATACTAGAGCGTGAAAAGCGTAGAGACCAAAGCAAAATTTCAGACCCCTTTTTGCTTCGTAAGATCATTCTCTTTTGGGCTGACAATATTGGAAGCAACATCTCGCTCTCATCAATAGGAAACACTCTCTCAGATGAAGGCCTTTTGGACAAGACAAATGTTCCCAGTGCTCATACTGTTCAATCCTATGTAACGCACTTTTTGAAAGCTACTTCCTCTATGAAATCAAAAGATTTGATATCAAAGGTAAGGAATATCTTAGAACCCTTGGTAAGCACTACATAGTCGATATTGGACTTCGCAACTACCTTCTTGGCTTTCGCAATAGAGACAATGATCACATACTTGAGAACGTTGTTTTCTTTGAGCTTCTTAGAAGAGGCTATGATGTTGCCATAGGTAAAATCGATAACAGTGAGATTGACTTTATTGCCACCAAAGCAGATGAAAAGATGTATATCCAAATAACCTTATCCATGACAAGCACTGAGGTAATAGAATGCGAGCTTGCACCTCTTAGGGCCATCAGGGACAATTATCCAAAGATTGTTTTATCCCTTGAGAGCGGACTGGAAAACTCTTATGACGGAATTGAGTCCAAGAATATTATCCAGTGGCTCCTTGATCCAAGCAAATAGTTCCTTTGGCTCTTATATCATCTTCGAGTCTTCAAACGCTTGTTCAGATGCTTGCAGCAGTTTAGCTGGATCAACTTAAGTACCTGCATACTCATGTAGGGCTGATCCAGTCACCGAAAGGCATCTGCCGAAAGACCCCCTTATCAGAGTCTGCAATGGTGGGTAGATAAAGGTGTCGGTTATGTAGACGAGCCAGTGTCCGTATTCTCAGTAGAGCTCACTGCTGTACCATCCTGAGAAGACTTCAGTACAGAGGCTATATTTGTCAAGTTAGTTTTCGTCTCTCTTTTAACTTTTGTTAGTCAAACATCCATCGTCGGTAGGTAGTCTTGACTATTGGCAATGTATACCTTCTTGTCCTTTCCGTGCTCAAACGAAGGGGAGTACGATGAGGAGCACGCACTATTATCAATTGGACCTGCCAGAGCAAGAGGACAAGTACTACGGGTTGAAGGAGCAGATTATCGCTATTCATAAGGGACATAACGAATTATACGGCTACCGAAGAATGCATCTTGAACTTCATAATCAAGGAGTCTACCGCGGCAGGAAGCTGATTCAACGCCTGATGAAGGATATGGTACTGAATGGGCACCAACCCAGAAAGAGATGTTACAGCTCACATAAGGGGGAGCTGGGTAGGATTGCAGCTAATCTGTTCCAGCAGATTGTAACAGGCATCCCCCCAGCACGAGAATCCTTTTTTCCATAAAGCCCGCTCTCCCCGGAAGGCATAATCGGAATTAGAAGGCTAGTGCTCGACATGACGTTAGTCTCCCAACCAAAAGATGGTATCGGTTTCTACAAATCCAACGGTGCTTCCCACCGGAATAAATAGGTTCATCTAGAACCGCACGGGAAGTCCTGTCCAGGGTTACCACACTCGGGACAAGGGCTCTCGGCTAGATTCGCTCAAAGCTTACCTTTGTTTACGAGTTTATTCTATCAGACTGTCCGCACCTGTGTGCAAATACAAATTTTTACAATAAAGAGGCAATTGCATAACTACCCATAAACCAGGATTTCCTGATGCTTGGCCTCAGTTTTCAACGAATTTAAAAGAGAGCCTTGGTTTTTTGGCAAGCTTGCAACAAAAACCATTCTGGAAGTGTATGCCAAGACATCCTTCGTCCCAAGGATTCTCATCTCTTTGCCTGTATTTTCCGTAAGCTTATGCCTGCCTGGCAGCCGCTATCCTTGAGATCTGGATTACGCTGATCAGGGCCAGCGCCATTCCCACGACGAACTTGAACTTGCTGTACCCGTGGGTGAATATCTGCGGGAGGTAATACAGTTTCAACTGGCTGTTGGTCCTCTCCACCGTTGTCCTGGCCTTGAAGTGCAAGGCCTCATGCGGTGCGAATGGCACGGAATTCCTCCGTTTGGCAGGATCGGTGAGAGGAACCTTGCCTTGCAACCGTATGAAGGAGTCTATCTTGGTGCTGTAGTAGCCGCTGTCCGAGAGCGTGTAAAGGGAAGTGACGCATCTGCCGGTAAGTTGCTCCAGGGGAATGGAGACCCGGCTGTCATGGACGTTTGCTCCGGTGATGACAAAGGCTGTGGGGACCCCGTTGTCGGTGACGTCTATATGGGCCTTGTAGCCTTTGGCGTATTCGGGAACACCCTTGGCATTCGTCTTGGCACCGAAGGCGCAATTCCTGTTGAGCAAGGCAATTGATTCCTCTGGAGTCTGGCTAGTCTGACGGTTTATGGGATCGTTTGCTTCCTTTTCCTGTTGTTCCTTCAGATATTCCAGGCTCTCCAGGGAACCTTTCTTCTTACGGCCCCTCTTCTTCTTTACCGTACTTTTTGCTACCTGCCCAACCGTTTTTACGGCCTTGTCGTTGGCTGCCATGGTGGTGCTGTCCCTGCAGATGTTCCCGACGAGAGAGTCGCCATAGAACCCCGAGGCCAGGCAACCGATGACATCGTTCATATCCATCGAGGAGCTCACCGTTGCCAGGAACCTTGAGAAAGTGGCCTCGCTTGGCACCCTGGAAAACCCGCAGTATTCCCTAAGCCCACCGTTTGTCCCAAGAAACCCCACAAGGTGCTTTACGGTATCAATACCATAGAAACAGCGGGCAAGGCTGGCGAGGAACATCGCGTCGTAAGGCAGGGCGGGCCTTCCCGTCCTGTTCACCGCCATGAGGGAATGTGGCTTTGTCCCGAGTTTCTGGAATATCGCCGAGGACAATGCCATGAACTGTTTCAGCTTCACATCCACCGGATAGGACAGGTTCTCGGAGGAAAGGGTCTCCAGCGTTGAGGTTTTGAAGAGCGACAGTTGAAAAGGCAGTTCGATTTGTGGTATGGTGAGGGACATAAGATTGTTTCTCCTTGTTGGTTGTTTAGCGATTACCATTATAGAGGAACAGTCTTTTTTATTCAATATATTATAAGTAATTAGCATGGAATTCGAGAAGATTTTCCAGACTTATCCCGAGTGAAATGGGATGTTTTGCCGGAAAACCTGGACAATCCCCAGGATGAAAACAGGACATGAAAAATCTCATCCGCTTTCACATGGATTCAGAGTTTTGCAATTGCCTCGAAAGATTGAGTAATAGTAAGAATTTCCCGCTTCTTT
>Ga0265294_10008333_pt1 | contig 12129 bp, 10 predicted proteins | sample MunlanPumphouse3_FD_192504 | JGI IMG/M metagenome (GOLD analysis project Ga0265294, IMG submission 192504) | Groundwater microbial communities from a municipal landfill in Southern Ontario, Canada - Pumphouse #3 | ecosystem: Environmental > Aquatic > Deep subsurface > Groundwater | place... | reverse complement strand
ACTCGGAAGTTAAGCTCTCCCGCGCCGATGATACTCCGGTTTTAACCGCGGGAAAGTAGGTCGTCGCCAGGACATTCTTTTAAGAAAAGCCCTCATATCGAAAGATATGAGGGCTTTTCTGCGTTCTAAACCAAACCCAGTTTCAGACCCATAGTTTTCGAACAGGTTATCACTGTTCAATTCTTTTTTCACCGCGAAGGGCACGAAGGAACGCGAAGGGTGAAGAATCTGGGATAGATTGAGCTTTATTTTGTTGCTTTTCTTCGTGTTCCTTAGTGTTCTTCGCGGTGAAAAAAACTCAATCCCTCAAACGTGGTTTGGTTTAGAGGCAAAAGGAACAACACAGGGCCCAAGAACACAGGACCAGAACATAGGGCGGCCAGCCGGTCGCCCTATGTTCTGGGGGGATCTAAAAATATGTCCGGGAAAAAAATCCTTGTATGCGTAGGGGCGACCGGCTGGTCGCCTAAATTTATGCATCGGAGGTTCTATCTGTCCCCAGGGACAATGGGTAAACGGATAATGAGACGATGCCCTGACATATAAAAAGCGCGGCTCCTTTCCACAAGGGACCGCGTTTTTTATAGTACTACCCAACAGCAAGTAATCTGCTTGAACTGAACGATATTTTCTGCATGATATTGTTATTGCAGTATAAAAAAAAGAAATTTTTTTGCCCTTTCGATGAACTTCTCCCCATTTTTTTTTTGTTCTTGACATTTTTGTACGTGGCTGTTGTTGTGCAGGATGTGGGAATAAGTGGTAATTAGTGGGAGAAAGGAGTATCGGATGTTTCGCGGTCATGCACATCGGGCACAGGATGCCAAGGGGCGGCTCATGCTGCCTCCTGATTTTCGGGAGGAGATACTTAGGTATTCTCCCGAGGGCAGGCTGATATTGACCAACTATGATGATTGTATTGCTGCGTATCCCTTTGCCGAGTGGGAAGAAATTGAAAAGAGTTTTGCCTCATTGAACATGGCCGACCGGCGCATGCGTAATTTTCATCGGTTTTTTATTTCCGGGGCCATGGAGGTGATCCTTGATAAGCAGGGGCGTATTCTCATTCCTCAGCATCTTCGTAACTATGCTGATTTAAAGAAAGAAATAGTTTTGGCTGGGGTAGGGCGTAAATTTGAAATCTGGGATCTCGCCCGTTTTGAAGACCAGCGCCAGCAGGTGAATCAGGATTTTGATTCTATACTGGACAGCTTGGCTGAGAGCGGATTCGAGTTGAGGTTGTGATGGATACCGCTACACATATTTCGGTCCTGTCCGAAGAGGTGCTGACCTGGTTACAACCCCGTGCAGGGGGCCGTTATTTTGACGGTACTCTGGGCCTGGGGGGGCATTCTCTGCGTTTATTTGAGGCTGCCCGGGGACAAATTGAAATCCTCGCATCGGATAAGGATACCCGCGCCATTGCGTTGGCCCGGGAGCGACTCCAAAAGTATGAGAATCAGCTCTACGTGGCCCATGCTTCTTTCTGTGATTTTGAGCGTTCGTTGAAAGAACTTGGCTGGCAAGGATTTGATGGGGTCCTCTTGGATCTGGGAGTGTCTTCCATGCAGGTTGATTCTCCCGAACGAGGGTTCAGTTTTGTTAATGATGGTCCCCTGGACATGCGCATGGACAAAGATTCCGGGATTCCCAGCGCTCGGCAGTTCATTGCCAGGGCTACGGTGGATGAACTCAAACGGGTTATCTGGGATTACGGTGAGGACCCCATGGGGGGGAGGATTGCCCGAGCCATTGTCAAGGCCCGTGATTTTGAGCCTATTGAAACCACACTGCAACTGGCTGCTATTGTTGAAAAAGCATATCCACCCAAGCGCAGGGCTCTGGCCAGAAATCATCCGGCAACGAAAACATTTCAGGCCATCCGTATCGCAGTTAATCGCGAGTTGGATGATTTACAGTATTTTTTGGAACGGATTCCCAACTATCTGCTCCCGGGCGGACGGATCGCAGTCATTTCTTTCCACTCCCTTGAGGACCGCATCGTCAAGCAGGCCTTCCGCAAGGCAAGTAAAGGGTGCCTGTGTGATCGGTCCCAGCCTATCTGTCAGTGTGGTCATGAGCAGACATTGAAGATTTTGACGAAAAAACCGTTGGTTCCAACGGCCCTGGAAATGCGCGAAAATCCTCGCAGTCGGAGTGCGAAGTTGCGCGTTGCTGAGCGCGTTGTTTCCAAGACGACAGGTGATGATGTTGAGTCAACTACGTGAAATAAGTCTGTTGTTCATATCGTTTTGCCTGGCCGTTATTTTGGGAATGTCTTTAGTTTGGGTGAATATTGAGCGCGTTGATCTGGCCTATGATCTGCAAAAAATGCAGACCGCTCTGTCGCAGAAGCAGGAGCTGGCTTCCAAGCTCGAACTTGAACGCAATAACCTGGTTTCACCGGCTCGGTTGCGTCATTTCGCAGACCGGACCGGATTGCATCCCGCGGGGCAGGGACAGATGCGCACGATCGCGTCCCCGTCCAATCTTCAACCCAGAAACGATTGATGATGCGTCCGCAGAGCCATTTTACGAAAGATTGGTCCGGCCCCAAAATTATTTTTCTGGCCGTGGTGTTCACCTGTTGCTGGTTAGCTTTATGGGCCCGAGCCTATTATGTGCAGATCGTTCGAGGGGAAGTGCTCAGCAAGCAGGCCAATCGCCAGTATTGGTCGTCCCAGTACCTGGAGGGGGAAAGGGGAGAACTTTTAGACAGAAAGGGACGCTTGCTGGCCAAAAGTGTTCCTACTCGTTCTGTGTATATTCGTCCTCTTGAGGTGGAAAATACGTCCCAGACCGTAGATGCATTGTATAAGGTTTTGGGAGGATCAAAGGCCCGGATCAAGAAGATGGTCCGGCAGAAAAAAAATTTTGTCTGGATTGCACGAAAGATAGGTGATCGGCAGGTTGCCGCTCTTAAAGAGCTGAAGCTTCCGGGAGTGTACCTCAAAGAAGATCGGCTCAGAATGTATCCTCAGGGGCATCTGGCCGGGCAGCTGCTTGGTTTTGTGGGCATGGACGGTAAGGGGCTTGAGGGCCTGGAGCGATCTCTGGGCGATGTTTTGAGTGCGTCGGGTGAAGAAAGGATTGTTCAACGGGATGCGGCTGGACACACCTTGTACCAAGAGGGGGAAGCTGCCGTTGTCAATGGTAAGAATGTCTATTTGACACTGGACAGCGTGATCCAGAGTGCGGCTGAAGATGCCCTGGCTGATGCTGTATGCACCTTTCATGGGAAAACAGGGGTGTGCCTCGTTGTTGAGGTCGGAAGCGGAGATATCCTGGCCTGGGCTCATTATCCTTTTTTCGATCCCAATCGCTATACCCAAAGTTCTCCGGTTGTCTGGAGAAACAGACTTTGCCTGGATATGATCGAACCAGGATCAACCTTTAAACCTTTTGTTGTCGCGGCGGCTCTGCAGAAAAGAATCTGTACTCCGTCCACCTTGTTTTTTTGCGAGAATGGAACATGGACGGTTGGTCGGCATCCCATCCGGGATACGCATCCGTACGAGTGGCTCTCGGTGGATCGAATTGTCCGTTACTCGAGCAATATCGGCATGTCCAAGGTGGGGCTCTCCATGGGAGCAGATACCCTGTATAGCCAATTGAAACGATTTGGTTTCCTTGCCCCTACGGGGCTTCCGGTGCCGGGCGAAGGGAAGGGATTGATCCGTCCTCCCCAGGTATGGACTGATGTGGATCTGGCAGCAGCATCCTTCGGGCAGGGTATCGCCGTTACCCCGTTGCAGATGGCCCGGGCCTACGTGGCGTTGGGCAACAAGGGTAAAATGAAGACCCTGCATCTTCTGCGGGACAGGAAGCCTGACCCTTCCGAACCGCGGGTGGTCGACCAGCATGTTGCAGACGAGGTTCTGGCCATGCTTCAGGGCGTTGTGGAAAAAGATGGAACCGGCACCCGTGCCAGAATTCCTGGAATGAATGTGGGCGGCAAAACAGGAACAGCTCAGAAACCAAACGCACAGGGTGGAGGCTATGGTGATTCTTTTGTCGCTTCCTTTGTAGGGTTTATTCCTGCGAAGCAGCCTAAATATTTTATTCTGGCCATGGTTGATGAGCCGCATCCTCAGCATTATGGGGGGGTCGTTGCTGCTCCGGTCGTTCAAAAAGTTGCCACAAAGTTGTTGGCATATCGGGGTGAATCACCTGAAGAAAAACGGAGGCCTGTCGTCGTGGCCGCTGATAAGCCTCATATTCGGGAGGTTGCGGCAGATACCGAAGAACTCCTGGACCAGACACCGAGCGGTCCACAACGGATTGTTCCGAATCTGTGTGGAACAAGTTTGCGCAGGGCTGTTGCAACATTGATTCATCAGGGAATTGTCCCCCAGATTATGGGCGAAGGAATTTTTGTAGAGCGGCAAATGCCACGGGCCGGGAGTTCCTGGCCTGTGAACGGTGCCAGAAAATGTCAGTTGTGGCTGACAGCAGAGAGGTCAGACTCGTAATGCCGATATTTGATCATAAACGCTGGGAAGCTCTGAAACACAAGGTCAGGCAGGGACTTCCCGTCAGAACCCATTCAGGGCTGGTTCATCCAGGTGATGTTTTTATCGCTTTGCCTGGCACGCGTCACGACGGGTCCATGTATATTGATCAGGCCCTGGAACGCGGAGCCGCCTATGTGGTTGCCTGCAATGTGAACCGCTGGGCCCATGATGCTTCTGCCGAATTTCTGGTCCATCCTTCTCCCCAGCAGGGGCTTGGAGAACTAGCTGCCGCCTATTTCGGAACAGAAGGTTTTGCCATGAAAATGGTCGGGATCACAGGAACCAATGGCAAAACCACAACGACGTATATGATTGAACATCTGTTGACTGCCGCGGGGATGAAGGTCGGGGTGATTGGGACGGTGAACATCAGATGGCCGGGCCATTGTCAGGCTGCGACCATGACCACTCCTGACTGCTGGACACTGCATGAGGTCCTTGCCCGGATGATGCGTGATGGTGTGGATGTGGTTTGTCTGGAAGTTTCTTCTCACGCTTTAGATCAGGATCGGGTTGCCGGTGTCCCGTTTGACGTGGCCGCATTCAGTAATCTCACTCAGGATCATCTGGATTACCATCATGACCTTGAATCATATTTTTTGGCCAAAGCTAAATTGTTCCAGCCTTCCGGCAATGGTCTCCCTTTTGGGATTATCAATGCCGACGATCCTTATGGACGGCGGTTACTGAAAAACCGTCCCTATTCCATGGGCTATGGTCTGGAGGTCGATCCTTCCGCCCCGTATCTTGCCGGTCATCTTGAAAGTTGTTCCCGAAGCGGTCTGACCTTGCAGATGACTTTTAATGATGTTTCCTGGTCCTTTTCTTCACCGCTGGTGGGCCGGCACAACGCCATGAATCTGTTGGCAGCCCAGGGGGTCGGTCTTGCTCTGGGATTGACTGGAGCTGATATGCACCATCTGTCGACCTTTTCAGGGGTTCCCGGACGCTTGCAGCGGGTAGTAAACTCCAGAAACCTGGATATTTTTGTGGACTATGCGCATACCCCGGATGCCCTGGAAAAAGTCTGCCAGTCGCTGTCTTCCCTGGATTTCAATCGGCTTTTTGTTGTCTTTGGATGTGGTGGGGACAGAGATCCTCTGAAGCGTCCGTTGATGGGAGCGGCTGTGGGTGCACGAGCGGATGTTGCCATCGTGACTTCGGATAATCCACGTCATGAAGATCCGGAGGCAATTATTGATTCGATTATGCCTGGTATGGCTTCAGCCCGAGGGCAGGTCATCAGAGAAACGGACAGAAAAAAGGCTATTTGTCAGGCTTTGGATGCCATGCAGCCAGGAGATGCCCTGCTCATTGCAGGCAAAGGGCATGAAACATATCAGCAGATCGGGGATAAAAAATTTCCCTTTAACGATGTTCGGGTTGTTGAAAACTATTTAGGTCAGGATATCTAATTATGCAGGTTTGTTTTTTTCATAACTTCCGGAAGGTGGTCTGTGCGACTCAGCCTTGAATCTATCGCATCTGCCATGGGTGCCATCGGTGATTTCGAGACCGGGACCAAGCAGGACGTGTGCGGTGTCCAAACAGACAGCCGTTTGGTGCAGCCGGGTGATCTTTTTGTATGCATTGCCGGCCGGAATATGGATGGTCATCTTTTTGCTGCCGAGGCCGCAAAAAAGGGGGCATGCGCTGTTGTGGCCCATACGCCGCTAACTGATCTTGTCCCGGATATCCCGGTTCTGCTGGTGCGCAACACACTGGAGGCTCTGGGACAATTGGCGGCATATTGGCGTTCCAAAACCCGGGCAACGGTCATTGGTGTTACCGGGTCGGCGGGCAAGACCACTGTCAAGGAAATGCTCACGTCGGTTCTGGAACTGGTTGGTGAAACGGCAAAAAATTATAAAAACTGGAATAACCAACTCGGCCTGCCCCTTTCCATCCTGCAATGTTCCGGAAAAGAACATTTCTGGGTCATGGAGGCCGGGATCAGTCGTCCGGGAGATATGGACGACCTGGGACGGGTATTGCGACCCGAGTATGTGCTGATCAATAATATCGGGCCCTGTCATCTGGACGGGTTTAAAGATATTGCCGGAGTGGCCCGGGCCAAAGCCTCGCTGGTGGAGTATATGCAGTCCGGCGGGATGGTGATTGCCAACGGAGATTATCCTTTGCTGGTGGAAGAAATCACGTCACGGACCGCCTTGGTACGATTCTGTTCCACCCGTACGCCGGAATCTCCCTTTTTTGCGCAGTATACCGGGGCCGATGAGCAGGGCTATGGGCTGTTTACCCTGGTTCTGGACCGGGAATCCCTGCATGCCCGTTTGCCTCTCACCGGACGGGACATGGCAGAAGATCTCATTGCCGTGGCCACGTTGGCCTACAGTCTGGGCATCCCTGCAAAGACAATTATCAAGGGCCTTGGTGCCTATGTCCCGGTGGGGCAGCGTTTTTGTATCCAGAGCCGGGAAGAATGGACCGTCATTGACGATACGTACAACGCCAATCCTCTTTCCATGCATGGAGCTATTTTGCGTGCTGCAGCCCTGGATGTTTCTAAACCACTGGTGCTGGTTCTGGGAGAGATGAAGGAATTGGGGGCGTATGCAGCACAGGCGCATCAGGATCTCGGGACCTGGGTCCGTGAATCCGGCTCCATGACCCTCTTTTTTGTGGGGGAGCATGATGCTGATGTCCGCAAGGGACTTAAAGGATGGCAGGGTTCCTTTGTTCCCCTGACGTCTCCCGGTCATTTTAAAAAAGAACTCAGCCTGCTGGAAGGCAAAGGAATCATGCTTTTTAAAGGGTCTAGAAGTTGTCATATGGAAGAATATCTCAAGGTCCTGTCGGGGAGTGAAGCATGATTTATCATCTTTTGTATCCATTGAGCACTGACCTGGGTGCCCTGAACGTTTTGCGTTACATCACCTTTCGGTCCATGCTGGCCATGCTCACGGCCCTGATACTGAGTATCGCCTTTGGTCCCATGTTCATCAACCTACTCAAAAAAAAGCATTGTGGTCAGTATATTCAGGAAGATGGGCCGCACCATCAGAGCAAGGCCGGTACCCCGACCATGGGCGGGTGCTTTATGGGCGGGTGTCTGCTGGTCAGCGTGCTGATGTGGGGCAATCTGGCGAATCCGTATCTGTGGCTGATCATTTTTGTTTTTGCCGGGTTTGCCCTGGTTGGTTTTGTGGACGACTATATCAAAGAAGTCCGGCATCATAATCAGGGATTATCAGCCAAAGCCAAATTTCTGGGACAGCTGATTGTGGCTCTCGGAGCCGTGACCATCCTCATGACAATGGCCGGATACAGCAGTGAACTCATGGTCCCTTTTTTCAAGTCTATCCGTCCTGATTTGAGCTGGTGGTATATCCCTTTTGCCCTGATTGTGATCGTGGGGTCGTCCAACGGGGTCAATCTGACCGATGGGCTGGATGGGCTGGCCATTGGGCCCAGTGTGGTCAGTGCAGGATGTCTGGGTATTTTTTTATATATTGCCGGACATGTTGAGCTCGCCCGGTACCTGCAGGTGGCCTATGTTCCCGGCGTGGGGGAAGTGGCTGTTTTCTGCGGAGCCCTGGTCGGTGCCGGACTTGGATTTTTATGGTTCAATGCCTATCCGGCCCAGATTTTTATGGGTGATGTGGGCAGTCTGAGTATCGGAGGAACCCTCGGGTTCATGGCCGTACTGTGCAAACAGGAACTTCTGCTGATCATGATCGGTGGGCTTTTTGTCATCGAAACCCTGTCTGTTATCCTGCAGGTCGGATATTTCAAGATGAGCGGAGGCAAACGCATGTTCCGTATGGCCCCGTTGCATCATCATTTCGAACTGAAAGGAATACCGGAATCCAAAATCATTATCCGGTTTTGGATTCTGTCCATTTTATTATGTTTCATGGCTCTGGCTACACTCAAACTCAGATAAGGTTATATTGAGACTATGCGTGAACTTATTCATCAGGGACAATTACGGGGGCATCAGGGGGTCGTCGTCGGAGCCGGTTCTTCGGGAATTGCTGCCGCTCGGTTACTTTCGGCCCTGGGGGCACAGGTCCGTTTACTGGAACGCGATGCGCGCAATGTGACCCAAAAAATACGGGATCTGGGCACTGATTTGGGCTGGGATCTTCGGATCGGGGCTCATACCGCCAAGGATTTTGCAGGTGCAAATCTCCTGATTTTGAGTCCAGGCGTACCTCTTAAAGCCCTTGCTTCTATGATTCCCAAAACCTGTAAGGTCGTTTCGGAACTGGAATTTGCGTCCTGGTTTGTCACAGAGCCGATTATTGCGGTCACAGGAACCACGGGTAAAACAACAACCACCGGATTGATCAGCCATATCCTGGAGTTCAACGGTAAAACCGTGTTCACGGGGGGCAATATCGGCACTCCGCTGTCTGAGTATCTGCTTTCAGGTAAACGGGTGGATGTTCTGGTCCTGGAAGTGAGCTCGTTCCAATTGCAGTATGTCAGATCCTTCCATCCTCGGGTTGGGGTGTTTGTCAATTTTTCTCCCAATCATCTGGATGTCCATACGTCTCTGGAAGAATATTTTATGGCCAAACTTAATCTGTTCGCCCGGATGCAGGAAAATGATCTGGCCGTGATCCATTTGAGCCTGAAGAATGAACTCGAAGGACGACCTTTTACCCATGCCCGGCGGGTGTATTATGTGGGGACGGATCGTTTTGCGTGTCCCGCACTTCCCGGCCCGCACAATCAGGAAAATCTGGAAGCGGCCTGGCTGGCATGCAGATCCTTCGGCGTGGACGAAGCCGGTGTGCAGCGGGCCATCCAGACCTTTCATCCCAAAGCACATCGCCTGGAGTTTGTTGGCGAATATGCTGGGGTGCGTTGTATTGATGACTCCAAGGCCACGACCATCACGGCTTTGGGTGCGGCCTTAAAAAGTTGTAGTGCACCAGGGGCTCATGAAAAAAATGTTATGTTGCTGGCCGGTGGGGTGTTCAAAGGGGGCGATGTGGGTTCTCTTAATGCGCTGATGAAGGAACGGGTCAAGGCCGTCTTCCTTTTCGGAGCCGGTCGGGAGCATTTTGAGCCGGTTTGGAAAGATCTTGTCCCCGTGCAGTGGAGCGCTTCTTTGGAAGAAGCGGTTGCTCTGGCCTGTCGCGGGGCTATGGATGGTGATGTCGTGTTACTGTCTCCAGCCACATCCAGCTTTGATTTGTTCAGTGATTACAAGGCAAGGGGCAAAGCATTTCAGGCGGCAGTCAAAACATATTATGCCGGAATAAACAATGACAGCGACCCGCAAAGGAATTGATTTCTGGCTTCTGATCACGGTGCTTGTGCTCACCGGGTTTGGCCTTGTCATGGTTATGAGTGCCAGCGGGATCATGGCTGAAAAGTTCTGGGGCGATGCATACTATTTTATTTTCAGACAGGCCCTGTTCGCCGGACTGGGCATTATTCTTATGCTGGGCACGATATGCGTACCACGTACGGTTTTGCGTACCATGCATTATCCACTGTTGTTCGGAGCATTGATTCTGCTCATATTGACCCAGGTTCCTCTGGTCGCAGTCAAGGCTGGCGGGGCGAGCCGCTGGGTGCGGTTGGGATTTTTCAGCATCCAGCCGCTGGAAGTGGCCAAGGTCGCCCTGGTATTTTATCTGGCGTATTTTTTTTCACGTAAAAAGGATCAGGTCAAAACTTTCCGTATCGGTTTTGTACCGCCTTTTCTAATGACCGGGATCATGTGTGTGCTGCTGCTTATGCAGCCGGATTTTGGCGGGGCCATGGTTTTGACCATGGTGCTTTTTCTGCTCTGTCTGGTGGGCGGTACGCGATTTTTCTATCTGTTTGTGTCCGCGCTCATGGCCGGAGGCATGGCCGTAACTCTGGTCATCACCTCCCCGTACCGGTTTAAGCGCTGGTTTGCATTCCTTGATCCTTTCAAGGATGCCCAGGATACCGGATATCAGCTGGTTCAGTCCCTTTATGGCCTGGGAGCCGGGGGATGGACCGGCGTTGGTCTCGGAGCCGGAAAGCAGAAACTTTTTTTTCTCCCTGAAGCCCATAATGATTTTATTCTGGCGGTGATCGGGGAAGAACTGGGCTTTTTGGGGGTGTCCCTGGTTATCATACTTATGGGATTTATTTTGTGGAGGTGTGTGATCATTGCCCTGCGCCAGGGGGAGATCCAGGATCGGTTGCTGGCGTTTGGAACCGGTCTGCTCATTGTTCTCGGGGGCCTGTTGAATACGGCCGTCGTGCTCGGTGCGGCACCGCCCAAGGGCGTTGCTCTTCCTTTTTTGAGCTACGGGGGCAGCCACCTGCTCATGGGATTTTTTTGCATGGGTGTCCTGCTTAACCTTTCCCGGACGCCTTCACGTACCGGGTAAACATGTTTTTGTTCTGTACGGGATAGTTAAAGGTATCGAGATAGGGTTGGACCGTCGCGGTTTTCTGCCGTCCCTGGTGCAGGGGCGTAGATCGAAACAAACAAGCAAGAAGGACGGATGTGTTGTGAAAAGGATTCTGCTGACGACAGGAGGCACTGGAGGCCATATTTTTCCAGCTCTAGCCGTGGCCGATACACTGCGCACGCGTTTCCCGGAATGCCGGATCATGTTCGTGGGAGGAACCCGAGGCCCCGAGCGTGAACTGGCAACGAATGCCGGACTGGAATTCACGGCCCTGCCCGCACAGGGAATCCTGGGCAAGGGGCTGCGATCCATTCCTGCCCTGATATCCATGGGTGTTGGTGTGTTCAAGGCCATGGGTCTGATCCGTTCTTTCAAGCCCGAAGTGATCGTCGGTTTTGGGGGCTATGCAGGTTTTTCTCCGGTCATGGCCGGGGTGTTGCGCAAGGTGCCAACAGCCATTCACGAACAGAACAGTATTCCGGGGATGAGTAACCGCATGCTGGGTTCGCGGGTTGACCGGGTCTTTGTCTCTTTTCCGGATCAGACCGGATATTTTCCGGCTGACCGGGTTTGTCTGTCCGGGAATCCCGTGCGCTCGGAAATCATTGCTTTGGGTGCCGGAGAGGTGAGCAGGTCTACGCATACCAAAAATCTCCTTATTCTTGGAGGCAGCCAGGGAGCGACGGCCATTAATGAAGCCGTCATGAACGTCTTGCCGGCCTTATGTGCAGAGCATATCACCATCTGGCATCAGACCGGGAAAAAAGATTTGCAGCGGGTCAGGGACCGGTACACTGCAATCTGTCCGGAAGCCAGGGTTGAACCCTTTATTCAGGATATGGCCGGAGCGTATGCCTTTGCAGATGTGGTTCTCTGTCGTGCGGGAGCCACTACCCTTGCCGAGCTGGCCATTGCCGGGAAACCGAGCATCTTGATACCTTTTCCCTACGCAGCCCACGACCATCAGCTTAAAAATGCCCGATATCTGGAAACATCCGGTGCCGCTCTGGTTTTGGTTCAGAGTTATCTTCAGGAGGTCAATCTGAGTCAGGTTATCGCGGATCTTTTGGGCATGCCTGAAAAATTGCGCGCCATGGGTTGTGCCGCCAGGAAAATGGGGAAACCGGATTCGGCAGAGATTATTGTGGACGGACTGGCAGAACTGGCCTGTGCGACACGTCGAAACTAACAAACACGCGCGTGGGTCGCGCGCGATCTTCTTTTGAGCGGAAGCAGAGTATGCA
>Ga0265294_10008332_pt1 | contig 12130 bp, 11 predicted proteins | sample MunlanPumphouse3_FD_192504 | JGI IMG/M metagenome (GOLD analysis project Ga0265294, IMG submission 192504) | Groundwater microbial communities from a municipal landfill in Southern Ontario, Canada - Pumphouse #3 | ecosystem: Environmental > Aquatic > Deep subsurface > Groundwater | place... | reverse complement strand
GCAAGGATTTTTTGATGACTATATTTCTTCAACGGTCAAGCACCTGATCGTCGACGAATACCAGGATGTAAATGATGCCCAAGAACGCATTCTGAAATACTTTTATGATAAAGGTGTATTACTCTGCGTCGTTGGCGATGATGACCAGACTATCTACCACTGGCGCGGGAGCAACCTTACATATATTCGGGATTTCCAGACTCGTTATCAGAATGTAAAGCGAGAGGATTTAGATATCAACTTCCGTAGCAGTTGTGGTATTACAGATATCGCCAGACAAGTGATCCAAAATAACCAAAATCGCTTAACAAAACAGATGAATAGCAACAATACGCAAGTTTATGCACAAGGCGACATCATTGCTTATGATTTTGGTGACCGCCCATCGGAAATTAACTTCATCATCTCAAAGATACAGCAGCTTATGGGTGCTGCGTACACAAAGGATGACAAGACCTATGGGTTGAATTACGACGATATGGTTATTCTCGTCAGCTCCGTTAAAAAAATCCCGGAATTGATACGGGCTTTGCAAGAAAACGGAATTGACTTCATCGTAGAGGGAACCCAAAAGCTATTTGAGGCTACTGAAATCCAAGCGATCTGCGCGGCGATTAATGTGGTTTTTGGGATAATTGAAACTTATGATAAGAACTCTTTCAACCGCTCCGATATCCATATTGATGACAAACTAGTTCAGCAATGGGTGTCCTATTCACCGTTGAATGTGGATGGGATTAAAAGCGCCTTAACCGATTTCGTTGCATTTTTTCATGAGACTGATGCCTACGAATACACTATTCAGGAAAATCTGAAGAATCTTTTTGCTGATCTCCAATTGATTGCAAAAGACGACCTTGACGAGAAAGCTCTGTATAACTGGGGTAAATTCACCGAGATTATCAATGATTTTGAGAAGATATATCTTGATATGGAACCTATGTATAAACTCCGTGCGTTCCAAACATTCCTGCGGGACGATGCGCCGTCGATATACCCGGAGGGCTGGCTCTCTCCAAGTTTCAAGACCATTAGAAGTCTGCGCATTATGACCTATCATCAGTCCAAGGGACTGGAATTCCCTGTTGTCTTTTTGCCATTCCTAACGCAAAACTCTATTTTCCCATTGAAAAATCCGGGCGGCACCAGCGCATGGGGCATCTTTAATAATGCTACAATAGAAAACGCTTACAGGAATGATGATGAAAGCTATCGTCGGCTATTCTATGTCGGAATTACCCGAAGCGAAAAATTTCTTTTCATGACACGCTCACCGCAACCGTATGGCAACAGGAAAATGTATAGAAAGTCTGCCCAGCCTTATGTGGAGGCTAAAAATTCGCAATATGCCCATCAAGCGTTAACTTTGGATACTGTTTATCCGCAGTCCCAGGAACGGAAATTCTCCACGGATGAAGTTATCACGTTGAATTTTTCCCTACTCAAGGATTTATTCGACTGCCCATTCAAGTTTAAGATGCTAAACGTGTTTGGGTTCCATTCGCCACTTAACATTAGAATGGGGTACGGACGTTCCGTCCATAACATGCTAGATTATGTGCATAAACACTATCAGATTATCCCAGTATTCACCGATCAGGTGCTGCAAGGCATAGTGGATAGATACCTGTATTTGCCATACGGTTCTCCCGTCCTGATTAATGCCATGAAACGGAAAGCATTTCAGCATCTTCGTACTTACATTGTGAACAATCAAGCCAATTTCCAGAACATACTGTTCTCGGAAAAAACCATAGATTACAGTATCAATGAATATCTATTTATTGATGGCAGAATAGACTTAATAAGGGATAGTCTTAATAACACCATAACAATTGTTGATTTTAAATCAAGCTCTGAGGTTTTATCTCGCGATCAGATCAAGAACCAGCTTATGGTTTATGTTCTCGGCTTCGAGAGTTTAACTGGAGATAAGGTTGACTTTATTGAGTCATATGATTTTAATAATAATGACCCGACTCGCATTCAGGTTGAACAATTGGACAAAGATGCGTTTAAAGCAAGACTTACAGAATGCCATCGGGTTATTCGGGAGTCTGATTACCCCAAGGTGGGAAGAATAGATACAACAAAAGGTAAAGCGTACTGCCAAGGTGCCGGTTGTGAATTTATAAAGAATTGCTTTCCCGAGTAAGAACGCGATTGCTCAAAAATTATGAAAGGAGATAAAACAATGGCGACAATAGATTTAATTTCTGACTTAAAGGCAAAGGAAAACATTGAAGAATACTGGGATTTTAGGCGCAACGACCAGCGTTCTCATGTCCATTCCATGATAAAATATCCTGCGGTTATGGTGCCAAATATGCAGGGTGAGATATTCGATCTCGTTTTGAAAAATGATTCTGATATTCGCAATGTTCTTGACCCTTTCATGGGTTCTGGAACCATTCTGATTGAGGGCTTGGTTCGCAATCTAAATGTTGTGGGTATAGACATTAATCCACTCTCATACTTGACCGTCCTTGCCAAAACACAAACATATTCTAAAAACATCTTACGAATAAAGTCGGAACAACTGATAAAAAGGATTGAGAATATAAATAGTCAAGATGTTAAATTGCATTGTTTTGACGGCATCAACAAATGGTATGTTGATGATGTTATTCGAGACTTGAGTAAAATTCGATCATCTATTTTACAGGAATCAGAGGTCAAATACAGGAGATTTTTTTGGGTTGCTTTTGCCGAGATTGCAAAGCAAGCTGATAATTCTAGAACAAGCACTTTTAAGTTGCATATAAAGCTTGATTTGACAATTAAAGAAACAGAATATGATTGTATTCAGAGCTTTAAAGAGAAGTTATATTCTAATGTAAACGCTATAGTTGAATTTAAAGCATTAAGACGAGGCGAAAAAGAGAGAATCTATTACGGAGATTCTAAGCGGATTCTCCGAGATAGACGGCGTTTTGCCGCAAATAGCATTGACTTAGTTATTACTTCACCGCCATATGGCGATAATGCAACCACCATAACCTATGGCCAGTATTCGGTCCTTCCATTGCGGTGGGTGCCGTTGGCAGATATCCATGATGCCATCGTGGAGGATGTGATCACGAACCTTAGTAGAATCGACAGGAGTAGTCTTGGCGGTGTCAATTATCAGTTGGAACAACTCTTGGAGAGTGGAATTCTGCAAGCATCCAATCAATTAAACGATTTTGTAAGCATGTTGTTGGCTGAAAAGATGACCGATAAGGCAAGAAAAGTAGCGAGCTTTATTCTTGATTTTTCCGAAGTGTTGCAGAATCTATCTCCCGTCGTGAAACCCGGTAAATTACTCATATTTACTGTGGGAAACCGTCATGTGAATAAAACAGAATTTCCGCTACATCTTGTTTTAAGACAGCTTGCTGAAGTATACGGCATGAATATGCTTTATGACTTCCGCAGGAATATTATCAAAAATAAAAATTATGTTGATACATCCGTTCAAGGATTCAAGACGATAAACAAGGAAACCATTATGATCTTGCAAAAGCGAATTTAACTTTGTGAAAATAATGGTGACTTTGGGGAAGGGCTTTTTTATAAATAATCAGAAACACGGAGATTTTTTATAAGTTGTAAAAAGTCGATTTAAAATAATTTTTCTGGACTTCCGTCCCCTTCTGTGATAGTGTGTGTCACTAAAGAAGGAGGTGAGAAAAGATGCGCAGAACATTAGAAGAATTATACCGCGGCAATATCAGCCCGACGGTCAAGCAGTTCCGCCGTGGGACGCAGTACGACGAAGCACTTCGGTGCATGTGCAAAAACGAAGAAAAACTCGAGTCTCTGCTGGAGGGCAAGGAAAAGGAAACCTTTGATAAGTTTAAAGCCTGTATTGATGAAGTACATCAGTTCAAGGAGGAAGATGCTTTCGTAACAGGCTTCCGGTTGGGAGCAAGGCTGGTCATCGAAACGTTCTGCGAGGACAACGGATTTTTCATGGACATTGATGCCTGAAAAATCCGTCGTTTTTTATGCAGGGAAAGAGGTTTATAAATGCCTCTTTTTCTATTCGGAAAGATTTTTGAATAAAGTCTTGAAATCCGGGTATAATAATTAGTTTATGGATTGACAATCCAAACATATATATGTTACAATACGATCGAAAGGTAAAGTTTGCCTTTCGGTCTTTTTCTTTTGAAAACTGAATACGCATAAATTTAGGGAACCGTTACATATGTACACAGCGGACGAGGTAGGTCTCGTTGCTTTCGCTGTGGATGTATGTAACGGTTTTTATTTTGTTTGAAAATAAATCCACTCAAAAAGGTCATTTCGTTCTGATACAAATGAGAAAATATTTTATAAAAAATTTCGTGCAAAAGACAAATTTCATTCCTATACAAGAAGAAGGTGTGCAAAACACCGAGTTCTTCCCGTATACAAGTAGAGAGATTGTCGCCCGATTACACCCCCGCCTTTTTATCGGCAGAAAAATCAAAAGAAAATCAGATCAATTTAAAAAATAAACCTGCCCCCAAAAAGGGCATTTCGTTCCGATACAAACGAGAGAACGTTTTATAAAAATCGCGCAAAAGAAATTTTTCATTCTTATGCAAATAAAAAGCGTGCAAAACACCGAGTTCCTCCCGTATACAGGTAGAGAAAGTATCGCCCGATTACATACCCACCTTTTTATTAGCGAAAAAATCAAAAGAAAAGAGGAAACAAAATGTCAATACTCAAAACCATCACGGGCGAAGAACTATCAAACATGGAACTCCCCCCTACTCGCATGATTTTTCACCGATTGCTTCCGCAGGGACTTCACATCCTTGCGGGTGCGCCCAAAACCGGAAAGTCGTGGCTGACGCTTTGGCTTTGTCTGCAAATCTCAAAGGGTGAACCGGTCTGGGAGTTACCAACAGAGAAGGGAAATGTACTCTACCTCTGTCTGGAGGACAGCTACGGACGGATACAGGAACGGATGCTTGATTTGACTGATTACGCCCCGCCCAACATTCACTTTGCTACGATGGCCGATACCATCAATGGAGGGCTGATTAAACAGATTGAACATTTCCTTGCCGAGCATCCTGCCACAAATTTCATCGCCATCGATACCCTGCAACGCATCAGAAATGTGTCTGGTGACCTCAACGCCTACGCCAACGATTACAAGGATATCAATTTGCTCAAACAAATCGCGGACAAGCATAGCATCGCCATTTTACTCGTCCACCATCTTCGCAAGCAGGGCGATGAGGATCCGGTCAACATGATTTCCGGCACGACCGGACTGACCGGGGCAGTGGACGGGTTGTATGTTCTCAAAAAAGATTCCCGTCGCAGCCACACCGCCAAGCTGATCGCGACAGGGCGTGACATCGAGGACGCGGAGTACACCTTGGAGTTTGATCGACACAGCCATATTTGGAATTTCATCTCGGACGATTCGGAGGAGCCTTTTTCTCTTTCTGCCGATGAGGTTCTTGCCGAAGCGGTTGCGTTTATCAAGGCCGAGGAACTATTCATCGGAACAGCAAGTGAACTGGCAGAGAAAATGAAAACAAAAACCCGTCCGAATATTCTTGCAAAAAAACTGATGCAGAATCGAACGGCATTGGCTGAGGTGGGTATCACGGTAGAAAACTCGCGTACCGGAATGCGGCGGGAACTCACGCTTATGTATCAACCGCCCTCCGATGACAGTAATGACGGCAATGACGGTAAAAACGATAGCGGCTCAGTATCGGATTTGTTGTCACAGCCGTCACTGCTGTCACAAACCACGTAACTCCGCCGTGTCTTCGCCTGTTTGCCCCTATGTGCGGCTTTGGCAGCGGGGGTGGCATCGTTCCACCATGGGAGCACAAAAACGCCGATTTCGGCGAATTTGGCAAAAGTCTGCGATTGTTGGGTTTGACGAAAACAGAGCAGTGAGTTTGACTGGAAGATGATGCAGGATAAAGCAACTGGCGCAAAAGCGCCGGTTGCGACTCACACCGTCCGGCAACGCCGACCGGAAAATCCCGCTGTTACGCGGTTTTCTGGTGCTCTCCATCAGGATTTGTGCAAGTTAAAAAGTTATGCCGGTATTTTGATTTGGTGTTTAAGCTTATCACACAAAAACAAAAAAGCCCGCAGCAGCGGGATTACAGGCTATAAAAACCTGACACAAAATTGGTGTCAGGGGATTTGGGAGGATTTTATGGATTCAAAAAACAAACAAAGGGTCAGCGTTTATCTGGACAAGGACTTGGTCAGGCGTGCGGATAATTTACAGGAGATGCTGGGGTGCAAATCCCGCAATGCTTTATATTCTTTGGCACTCGAAAACTTGATCGCCGATAAAACCATTGAGGAACGTGGCGATGTTCTGATCGAAAAACTGGCCGTCGCCATCGAAAAAGCCGTTGACTTTGAAGCAGTAAAAATCTCGAAAGGGCTATTCCGCTACGCCGTGGAGCTGGATGTTATTCTGCAAATGCTCTCTCTGTGCTGGAATATTGAACCACAGGGAATCAAAAAAATGCGCCGCGAAGCGATCAATAATGTGCGCCGGACACGCGGAAAAGTTCGATTGGATGAATTGTTTATAAGAAAAGATACTGACTCATTATGAGTGAAATTAAAAATCGAAAGGATGATCCCCATGTTATTTCCCGAAGAAAAAAAGGTCTATGAAACCAAGATCAAAGGTACAAAATTCATTGTCACAAGCGAATCCCTGCCCGATACACAACAAGATATTCTGGACTCCCTGTCCCGTTTGATGGTCAGGGATTGCGGCGCTGTCTATGAACCGCCTGCTCCAAGAGAAGCGTTGGACATGGAAAAGGTGAAAGAAAATTTCAAAAAACTCGGACGGAACCTGATTAATCCTTAATTTTTACGGTTTGTGCTGGATATCGCAGGCGCTTTGTGATATGGTGTGCTTGCGATATTCACTCAGCCGTTTTGCGAGAAAAAGGAGGTAATTTATAAATGCAAAACGGAAACACAGCGGCAATTTATTGCAGATTGTCCCGTGACGAAGATACCAATCAGGAGAGCAACAGTATCCAAAGCCAGCGCCTTATGCTGACGGATTTTGCCGCCAGACAGGGCTTTCACATCGAAGACGAGTATGTTGACGACGGGTTCAGCGGCACGAATTACGACCGCCCCGACTTCAAACGGATGATTGAGGATGCCGAAAAAGGCAGGTTCGGCGTGATTATCACCAAGGATTTGAGCCGACTCGGCCGGGATTATCTTACTACCGGCGAGTACATGGAGAAGATTTTCCCCCGCCTGAACATCCGCTACATTGCTATGAACGACGGCTACGACAGCATGGCGGCAAACGACGGCAACGCAGACTTTGCGCCGATCCGCAACTATTTCAACGAATGGTACGCGAAGGACTGCTCCCGCAAAACCAGAGCGTCCTTTGCGGCGATGGCGAAGGCCGGAAAGTTTATCGGCTCGAAAGCACCTTTCGGCTATGTGAAAGACCGCGAGGATAAACATCATCTGCTGCTGGATGAGGAAGCAGCGGCGGTCGTGCGGAAAATCTTTGATTATGCAGCTACCGGTCATGGGTACAAGGCGATATCAAAACGCCTTCGGGACGAGGGCATCCTCAACCCGAATGCCTACAACAACATCGCCGACCCCACCTTCCACCAGAGCGGGTATTGGCGGCAGCCTCATGACTGGCACCCGTCGTCGATAAAAACCATCCTCAGCAACCCCACCTATCTCGGCCATGTGGTCAACGGCAGGCGCAAGGTGAAGTCCTTCAAGTGCAAGGAAATTGTCAGCAATCAGCCGGAGGATTGGATTGTGGTTGAGGACAGGCACGATGCGATCATCACCAAACGGGTATGGGATATGGCGCAGGAAAATCTGAAAAAGCGGAAACGCAGCGGTCATAACGGAGCGATACAGATTTTTGCCGGGCTGCTGAAATGTGCCGACTGCGGGTACAGCATGGCGTATAGCCGGAACAACGGCGCCGACCATAACGGCAGCTATCGGTGCAGCCTCAACAATGTCAAGGGCAAGAATTACTGCTCCAGCCACTATATCACCTACGACGCGCTGTACCAGATCGTGCTGAAGGACATCCAGCGCAAGGCGTTTGTGGCACGGCTGTTTCAGGACAACTTCATGCGTACCCTGACCGCCCAGACGGCGGGAACCCTGCAGGAGAAGCTGAAAAAAGCGGAAAAGGAAATCAAGCGACTGTCGGCGCGGGCGGTGGATCTGGAGCAGATCATTGCCAAGCTGTACGAGGATCACGCCCTCGGGCGCATCACAGCGGAGCGGTATGACACCTTCATGCTCAAGTATGAAGCCGAGAAAAAGCAGGTAGAGGCGGGGTTGCAAGATGCCAGCGCGGTGCTGGAGGAAGAAAAAGCGCAGTTTGACAACGCCCAACATTTCACCGAGGTGATTCTCAGCTACGCCGACCTGAAGGAACTGACCGCCCCCATCCTAAATGAGCTGATCGACCGCATTGAAATCGGCAAAAAGGAAGTCGTGGACGGCGAAAAAACGCAGAGCATCCGCATTTTATATAAGCAGGTGGGTTATGTGGAGATGTTCTCGCCAAGTGAATTATTCGGTGATGATTTGAATGTGGGTTAGGGATTCACAAATTAGCGGATAAAACGTGCACATTTTAGCGGATGAAACGCTTACAAATTAGCGGATGGACAGTATAGGACGCTGACTGCCTATACGAGCGTCTGACGGTCTCTTGAATGCCATTCAAGCGCTCTCCCAGCTGAGCTATACCCCCACATTAAGAGGAAATTTCATATTCTATTGTATATCAAATAAAAAGAAAAAGCAAACTGTTTTTATAAAATCGGAACGGAAATTCCGGGGCAAATACGGTTGGTCATTTTAATGACCGTTCCGATTTTTTGTCCGTTAGGGCAAAAAATCGGCGAAATTTTTTCGGTGGAAATTTTTGCGATTTCTTCACTCAGCCGTTTTGCTATTGTGCCTTTATCAACGTCACGAGGCCAGCGGTTCGATCCCGCTTATCTCCACCACATCAAGGAAGAAACGCTGATAAAGCCTCGTTCCAAATACGGAACGAGGTTTTTGTTTTTATAAAGACACAGCTTAAAAACTACTTTGTATTTGTTTTAAAATAGTTGCAATTTGCTATAGCGTGCGCTATAATAGATTTTGTGGGGGGTGGCGATAAATGACCATTGATGTAATCTTAATAGCCATTCGAAAAGAATTGAATGTTTCACAAGAGCAGCTTGCCCGTGATTTAAATGTGAGTTTTACAACGCTAAATCGTTGGGAGAATAACCGTTCCAAGCCGAGCCGTTTGGCCATGATGCGCATTACTGACTATTGCAAAGAAAAAGGCGTTTCCGAAGAAACGATCTCTGTGTTGGAACACGCCTGATGCTGACAAGGAGGGATTGTGTGAGCGAGACCAAAACTGAGAAACAAACCAAATCCAAACAGCGTGTAGCCGATCACGGCGAGGTTTTTACGGCGGATCGCGAAGTGAACGCCATGCTTGACCTTGTCAAGCAGGAAACCGAGCGCATTGACTCCCGCTTTTTGGAGCCTGCTTGCGGAAACGGAAATTTTCTCGCGGAAATACTCCGGCGCAAACTTGCTGTTGTTAAATCTCGCTATGGCAAAAATCCTGCCGATTATGAACGGTATGCAGTTATAGCAGTTACAAGCATTTATGGCGTGGAGATCCTCCCTGACAATACGGAAGAATGTCGAGAACGCCTTTTTAACATATGGAATGAACGCTACACTAAAGAGTGCAAGGGCGACGCGAATGATGAAACCCGACAGGCCGTGCGGTTTATCCTGAAAAAAAATATTCTTTGCGGTGACGCTTTGACTCTGGAGCAAGCGGACGGAACGCCGATAATTTTTGCAGAATGGTCTGCTGTCAATGGCAGTTTTTTAAAACGCCGCGATTTTGAGCTTTCCCATATGTTACATGCTGAAGAAAAGAATTTGCAGTATGAAATGTTAGATTCGGTTGGAGCTTATGAAATAGACGAGACAGGAGCAACCATTTTAAAACCGATACGCGAATTTGCTCCGATTCATTATAAGAGGGTGAATGAAAATGAGTAGTTTTTACACCAATACATATAACCCCGATGTGCTCTCCTGCCTTGCGAACTTTTCAAACGATGAGGTATACACGCCACCTGATATAGCTAATCGAATAATTGCTTTGCTACCTCAAGAGCTTTTTAGCGACCCAAACACGACTTTTTTGGATCCCGGGTGCAAAAGCGGCGTTTTTCTGCGTGAAATCGCAAAACGGCTGCTTATCGGTCTGGAACAGGAGATACCCGATTTACAGCAGCGAATTGACCATATATACCATAAACAGCTTTTTGGGATTGCCATAACGGAGATTACAAGCCTGTTGTCCCGCCGCAGCCTTTATTGCAGTAAATATCCCAATGGTAAATACAGCGTGTCACATTTTGAAAATTCCGAGGGAAACATACGGTTTAAGAAAATTCGGCATACTTGGCGCAAGGGGAAATGTGATTTTTGCGGCGCGCCCCAGCGCGAATATGACCGTGACGAAAGCCTTGAAACTCACGCTTATGAGTTTATACATACTACGCGCCCGGAGAGGATTTTTAATATGAAATTTGATGTTATTATCGGCAATCCACCGTATCAGTTGAGTGATGGAGGATTTGGCGTAAGCGCAAAGCCAATATATCAGAAATTTGTTCAACAAGCGAAAAAGCTGAACCCACGTTATCTCACTATGATTATTCCTTCACGCTGGTTTAGTGGAGGAAAAGGTTTGGATGCTTTCAGGGAAAAGATGCTTAATGATACTCGTGTACGTGAATTGCATGATTACTTCAACTCTATCGATTGTTTTCCGGGCATTGACCTTTCTGGGGGTGTCTGCTTTTTCCTTTGGAATCGTGATAACAAAGGCGATTGTAAAATAATAAGCCATCGTGGTGGGAATCAAACTTCTATGGAACGACCACTCCTTGAAAAAGGCGGTTTAACTTTTATCCGTTTTAATGAAGCCATTTCGATTTTACGTAAAATTCAAAGTTTTAATGAAAGTAGCTTTGCACACGGAATAAGTTCTCGTAAGCCCTTTGGATTAGAAACTTCAATAGAAGTTAAAAAAAGACAATCAAATGGGGATGTAAAAATATATGCATACCCAAACAACGGATATTATCCGAAATCAAAATTATTACGAAATTTAGAATGGGTAAATAAGTATAAAGTACTTTGTGCAAAAGCCTATGGTGAACGTGGAGAATTTCCATATATGGTAATAGCGAAGCCATTTATTGCTGCAAAGGGATCCTGTTGTTCCGAAACGTATATAGCAGTAAAAGTTTGTGAAACAAAAGAACAAGCAAATAACGTTCTTTCATATATATCTACCCGCTTTTTCCGCTTCTTAATTTTATTGAAAAAGAATACGCAAGATGCTACAAGTAAAGTTTATGAACTTGTTCCTCTCCAAGACTTTTCCGAATCGTGGACAGATGAAAAACTTTACAAAAAATACGGCCTAACCGAGGATGAGATTGCTTTTACAGAAAGCATGATACGCCCGATGGATTTGAATGGTGGTGAAAATAATGAATGAAATAAAAAATAATTTTTGTGGATATATAAATGTCGATAATGATTTGTATGTATGTAATGTCAATGACCATTTTGTGAAACTACTTCCCACAAATATCGAAGAAACAAGCAATGGGAAAAACATATATGGCATACATAATAAAGAATTATTAGAGCCGGAATTTTTAATAGGCAGAGATGAGGTAGGGTATTCCATCGCTCTTCTCCGAAACACAAAGTATGTAGAAACGCTTAATAATTGTCTTATCTTTAATTCACCAGCCATCATTAAAGGGGGAGGAAATACAGCTCATTTTGAAGATGGGCTAACCAAGGAATGGAGAAAGTTTGACGCGATATCTTTTTATGGCCAAAACATTAATAATGTATATAATCCAAAACTTGCAGCTTTAAATGAAAGAAGTACAGACGAAATTATTGAGCAAAAAACTAATTATATAGTGGCTCGGTTGTCAAGACAAAATTTCAGGGGTAAGATAATGAACCATAAATAACCAATAAATATAACCCTGTTCGCCATTGAGCTGCGCGATCAAAA
>Ga0265294_10008330_pt1 | contig 12130 bp, 17 predicted proteins | sample MunlanPumphouse3_FD_192504 | JGI IMG/M metagenome (GOLD analysis project Ga0265294, IMG submission 192504) | Groundwater microbial communities from a municipal landfill in Southern Ontario, Canada - Pumphouse #3 | ecosystem: Environmental > Aquatic > Deep subsurface > Groundwater | place... | reverse complement strand
GCCTCGATATCCACATGCTCCGCGAAGACGAGGTGCTGCAGACCCGTGGGCGTTAAGGTCGGTGTTCTCGCGCTCCAGGGCGATGTCAGCGAGCACATTGCGGCGTTCCGTCAGGCGCTCGCGGACCGGCCGGGTTCAGTGGTTGTCCCGGTCCGGCGCGCAGAGGGCCTCGTGAATCTCGATGCCCTTGCGATACCGGGCGGGGAGTCCACCACCATATCCCGTCTGATAGAAAAGAACGGGCTCTATGAGCCGCTCGCGGGGTTCGAGGGCGGGGTATTTGCCACCTGCGCCGGGATGGTGCTTGCGGCGGACCGGGTTGACGACTCCCGGGTGCGGCCCCTCGCCCTCATCCCTATGCACGTGGCGCGGAACGCCTTCGGGCGGCAGGTCGACTCCCGCGAGGCGCTTCTCGCGGTGAAGGGCCTCACCGAGCCTTTCCGGGCGATCTTCATACGGGCCCCGATCGTCACCGATGCCGGGCCCGGTGTGGAGGTGCTCGCCCGCATCCCGGAGGGGATCGTGGCGGTCAGGAACGGCCGGCATATGGCGTTCGCCTTCCACCCGGAGCTCGGCGGGGACTTACGCCTGCACCGGATGTTTCTTGAGGGGCTCGGGGTATAAGGCCCCGGTATTCCGACATTTTTACCTTCCGGCGTTGCCCATGAACCGCCGTGCCCATGCCTCACCTTCGGTGGTCAGCCGGTAGATGATCCAGTTCCCCTGCGCCTCGCCGATGATCAGCCCGGCCTTCTTCAGGACGGAGAGGTGGTAGGATAACTTTGAATCCGCTATCCCGAGCACCACCTTGATGACGCAGACGCAGAGCGGCTGCACGGCAAGCATCGCGAGGATCTTGAGGCGGAGGGGGTCGGCGAGTGCGCGGTGGAGAGCGCTCTCTCTTTCCAGGACGTCGTCCCCCGGTAGCCTCCCCGTCAGCCCTGCGATGCCCCCGCACCGACAGAGCGCCTCCTCGACCTCCGGCGGGAGGGGTAGCGTATCTTCCCGGCACTCGTTCTTCTCCGTCACCTCATCATCTCCCTGCTTCAAACTTATATGAAATGAGACGGCATATACCTTTTCCGCACTGTCGTACGCTCCGTCGCCCGGTGCATTTCACCCCGGGCCGCTGCCCTCTCGCGCAGAAATCGGGAACGATCACGGCCACCAATCATCGCCCGGATGAGTCAGGCGGAGGCTTTTAGCAGGATCGTCTTGTCGCTCCGACCCCGCACACCATAACCTTTATGCCTGACCCCGCACACATTAATTCAAATTAATTTGAATTGACGGACTCCGGATCTCCAGTGAGATACACTCATGATCGACATACTCATCAGCGCCCTCTCATCAGGGCTTGCCTCTGTGCTCGACTACCTCTCGGCGCACGTCCTCACCTGCCTGGTCCCGGCGTTCTTCATCGCCGGCGCCATCGCAGCCTTCGTCAAGAAAGAGGCGGTGCTGAAGTACTTCAGCCCGGACACCCCAAAACCGGTCTCCTACGGGATAGCATCGGTCTCGGGGACGATCCTCGCGGTCTGCAGCTGCACCATCCTCCCGATCTTTGCCGGCATCCTCAAGAAAGGGAGCGGCATCGGCCCGGCAATGACGTTCCTATTTGCGGGGCCGGCCATCAACATCCTCGCGATCATCTACACCGCATGGGTCCTCGGGTTCGACCTCGGAGTGGCACGGGCGGTCTCTGCCGTCACCCTCGCCATCGTGATCGGGCTTGCGATGGCGCTGCTCTTCCGGTCCACCGACGTCGAGACCCTTAAGAAGAAGGCTATGGCGCCGAGCGTTGCCGGGGCGTGTGAGGCGGAGAAGCCGCGCTGGGTCACGCCCGCGTTCTTCGCCCTCCTCGTCGGGGTGCTGGTCTTTGGCGCCTCGCCGCTTGACTGGGTGATCCGGCTCTCGATCGTCTACGTCCTGACCCTCGCCATCGCCGTCCTCCTCATCTACTACTTTGACCGGGATGAGGTGACCGACTGGGGCCTTGAGACCTGGGACCTGACGAAGAAGATCTTCCCCATCCTGATCGCAGGGACGTTCCTCGTCGGGATCATCGCGTTCTTCCTCCCGCCGGAGACCTTCCAGCCCTACTTCGGCAACAACTCGCTCGCGGCGAACTTCCTCGCGGCGGTCGTAGGGACGATCCTCTACATGCCGACGCTGCTTGAGGTCCCGATCATCGGCACGACGTTTGGCTACTCGTCCGGGCTCATGGCCGCCGGCCCGGCGCTTGCCCTCCTGCTGGCCGGGCCGACGCTCAGCCTGCCCTCTATCCTTGTCATCTACCGGATCGTGGGGGCGAAGAAGACGGCGGCCTACGTGACGCTGGTCGTGATCTCGGCGACCATTGCCGGGTTCGTCTACGGCAACGGGATGCTGCTCGTGTAGGGGGAAGCGTATGGAGAGCGATAAAAAGAGAGAGAAACCCTGCTGCGCCGCCGAAGCTCTGCGGCGTGTCCGCCGGATCGAGGTCGGGGAGGTCGTCGTCGGGCTCACGATGCTCGACGATATCCTGGCCGATACAATCGCCCTTAACCTCTCAGGCGAGATCGCTATCGGCGATGAACTGATGAAACAGGTAAAGATCTACAACTACATCCCGAAGGAGGCCGAGCCGCTCTACCGGGCGGCGATCCTTCGTGAGTACCAGAACGAGGTGAAGAAACAATGAAGGTTGAAGTGCTCGGAACCGGCTGCGCCAAATGCAAGCGGCTCGCAAAGAACGTGGAGACAGCGATCCAAGAACTCAGTATCGAAGCCGAAATCGTCAAGGTCGACGACATCACCGATATCATGGACCGCGGGGTTATGCTGACGCCCGCCCTTGCCGTCGACGGGGAACTGAAGGTCTCCGGCCGGGTGGCGGACGTGAAAGAGATCAAGGAGATCCTGCAGGGGTGAGACCCCTCTTCTCCTGCGGAGGAAGAATGGTGCTGATCGAAGTATTCGGGACCGGTTGCGCCAAGTGCAAGCGGATGAACAAGAACGTCGAGATCGCGGTCGAGGACCTCGGGATCGATGCGGATATCCGCAAGATCGAGAGCCTCGATGCGATGATCGAGCGGGGCGTGATGCTGACGCCGGCGCTCTACGTCGACGGCGAGCCTAAAGTCGTCGGTCACGTCCCCTGTGTCGAGGATATCAAACAGATACTGCTTGGGGAGAAGTGACATGACAGAACAGACAATACCCCGGTGTACCTGCGGGGGTGGCGTGGAACCAGAAGGCGACACGAAACGGATCATCTTCGCCTGCGCCGGCGCATCGAAGGCCGGACAGATCTCGAACGAGGCTGCCGTTTGGTTGACGAAGGAAGGATACGGGAATATCGCCTGCACGGCATCCCTCGCCGTCTCTACACCCTCGATAAAGAAGAAGGTCGAGGCAGCGGACGAGGTGATCGTCATCGACGGCTGCCCGGTCGGCTGCGCCCGCCAGATCGCCGAGCGGGCCGGGGTTGCGCCCGTCCAGGAGATCGTGGTCACGGACCTCGGGATCGAGAAAGGCGGGGGCCTCGACCTCTGCGAAGAGGACGTTGAGACGGTCGTCTCCGCCGCCTGGGAGGGGAAAGGGAGAGCAGAGGAAGAGAACGAGCACAGGCCATCCGGTGGATGCGGGTGTGGGTGCGCCTGCGGGGGGTCGACGGACACCCTCGTCGTCGAATGGCGGCATATCGGCAGAGACATCGAGAACACCTGCGAGCGGTGCGGCGAGACCGGGAAGGTCGTCATGGACGTTGTCGAACAGATACGCCCCATCCTCGAGGAAGAGGGCATCACGGTCCGGTTTGTCGAGACCGTCCTCGAAAACGAGGCAATCGCAGAGTCGAACAGCATTCTCTTCAACGGCGTGCCGCTCGAGGATCTGATTAAGGGAATCGAGGTTACCAGCACTCCCTGCACCTCCTGTGCCTGCATCACCGGGCAGGACGGCGCGGAATGCCGGGCAGTCGAGTATAACGGCGAGCGTTACGAGTCGATCCCGCCGGACCTGATCGCCCGGGCGGCGCTCAGGGCACTCGGGCTGGAGTGATCTCGTGAAAAAGAGAGTCCTCTTTGTCTGCACTCACAACGCCGCCCGCTCGCAGATGGCGGAGGGCTACATGAACGCCCGCTACAGCGACCGTTACGAGGCTTTCTCAGCCGGCACCGAGCCTGGAACCCTGAACCAGCACGCAGTCCGGGCGATGGCCGAGCTTGGGATCGACATCTCCGGCCACAGGGTCAAAGACCTTGGTGAGTTCGACGAGCAGGAGATGGACGTCCTCGTCGCCGTCTGCGAGGGAGGGCTCTGCCCCCTCTTTCCCTGGGCGAAAGAGGAGATCCATCAGGAGTTTCCCGACCCATCAATACTCACCGGCACCGACGATGAGATCATGGCCGGCGTCCGGAGGATCCGGGACGCGATCACCGCCTGGATCGATACGGCGTTCGGGGCGATCTGAATGGCGGTCACCATCGTCGCCTGTTCAGGGATCTCGAACACTGGAAAGCTGACCGCCCAGACCGGGGCGATGCTCCTCCACTGCTCCTGCGGGGCGGTCGAGGCCTGCATCCCGGCCACCCGGCCGACCGCCTCACTGGAGGCTGCGGTCCGGTACACGGATCGCGTCCTGGTGCTGGACGGGTGCGGCGACTGCTGCGGGAGGAAGAAACTCAGGGCGCTCGGGGTCGAGCAGCACCTGCATATCGTTGCCACCGACTGCGGCATCGAGAAGAACGGGATGGTCGAACCCCGGTTCGACGAGATCGAGCGCCTTTCAGCCGCCGTGCTGGAGGCGATCAGGGAGTGAACGCCGGCCGGGAGAAGACCCCGGAGCAGGTCGAGCACGTCGTCCGAAAAAGGAGCCCACTGTGACCGGTGATACCCGTACTGATTGCTCAGGCGTGCGGAACGTGATCGAGGTTGAAGACCTGACGAAGGTTTTCGGCACCATCACCGCCGTGGACCACGTCTCGTTTGAGGTCCGCGAAGGCGAGATCTTTGGTTTCCTCGGCCCGAACGGGGCGGGAAAGACCACCACCGCCCGGATGCTCACCGGCGTCATCCCGATGGACGGCGGGAGCGTCAGGATCCTCGGGCATGATATCCGGCGTGAACCCGTCCGGGCGAAGCAGCGGTTTGGCGTCGTGCCCGAGACCTCGAACGCCTACGTCGACCTGACCGCATGGCAGAACCTCATGCTGATGGGGGACCTCTACGGGCTCGATCGTGCCCGGGCACAAGGGCGCTCGCACGACCTTCTCGAAACCCTCGGCCTCTACGAGAGAAGAGACCAGAAGGTGCAGGGCTACTCGAAGGGCATGAGGCAGAGGCTCATCCTCGCCATGGCGCTCCTCCACGAGCCCGAACTCCTCTTCCTCGACGAACCGACGAGCGGGCTTGACGTCCAGAGCACGCAGATGATCCTCTCCCTGCTGCGGGCGCTGAATGCGGACGGGACAACCATCTTCCTCACCACCCATAACATGGAGGAGGCGAACCGGCTCTGCGACCGGGTCGGTATCATCAGGAGCGGGAAGATCGTCGCGATCGACGCGCCGGAGAAACTCAAGACCGCGATCGACCGTGTCCACCGGATCGAGGTGAGCTTCGACCGGGAGATCGGGGGAGATCTCCTTTCAGGGCTTGCGGGCATCACCGGGGCTGCCCGAACGGGGGATAAGTGGCAGATTACGGCAGAGAATCAGGACACGGCCATCCGCTCCCTCGTATCATTCAGCCGGCAGGAGGGGATAGCGATCCTCACCTTGAACACGCTTGCCCCGTCGCTCGACGAGGTCTTCCTGCGGCTGACAGGGGAGGAGCGATCATGAACCCGGCAGGAACGTCCGAACAGGTCCGGCGGGCATGGGCGATAGCAAAGAAGGATATCCGGATCTATTACTCCAAAGGCCCTGTGCTCATCTTCGGTATCTTCATGCCGGTCTTCCTCTTCCTGGCTTTCTTCATGGGGGGCCGGCAGCTCCCCCTCGCGTTCCTCCTCTCCGGGCTTATGGGGATGACCCTCTTCTTCACCTCGACCGCCGTATCTCCTGCAATCTTTCCCTGGGAAGGGCAGGCACGGACCCTCGAACGGCTTGCAGCCTGCCCCATCACCACTGAGGCAATTGTGCTCGGAGACATGATCGCCTCCATCCTCTTCGGCATCGGGGTCACGGCGGTCACCCTCCTCATCGCCCTCGCCCTCGGCCTTCCGCTCCTGCACGGCATCGTGCTCGGTTCTGCCGTCCTCCTTGCTGCATGCTGCTTTTCGGCTATCGGGATGCTCCTTGCCGTCCCCCCGACGAACGTGCCTTCGAACATCATGATGCTCTCCTCGCTCCTGAAGTTCCCGCTCGTCTTCATCTCCGGCATCTTCGTCCCGCTTGAGCAGATGCCCGCATGGGGGCTTCTGCTTGCTGTCTGCTCGCCGCTCACCTACTTCACGGACCTGGTGCGATACTCGTTCACGGGCGCACACTACTTCCCGGTGGCGGTCGAGATCGCGATGCTTGCCCTCTTCACCCTGGTCTTTACCGCCGCCGCGATGCACCTGCACCGGCGGACCATGCCACGGAGGATGTGACGTCGCGCCGGGAAGCCGGGTTCCGGGGTTGGATGCGACTCCCTCCATCCTCCTTGCAGCCGGGTGCTGCACCTAACACCCCTCCTCAGTGAAGGGGGTACTCTCCGGGCGCTTGAGAGGAGCAGCACGCGGACACGCCGGAAGGTGAACGCTATGGACAGGGTGCTGATACCCCGCATCATCGAGACCCTGCGGTACATCGAAGAGCAACTTGAGGAGCGGGAGGATCTCTACCCCAGGGAGATCACCCGGGCAAAGAAACGGGGCGAGCCGGAGTGACCGCTTCTGCATCCCGCCCCGATACACGGTGGAGGAACGCCGATTTTTCCGGCAGGGGGATGCGATGATGAAGCATCACTGGAGAAAGCATATATATCTGCCTGCACAAGAACACAGAACCATTTCAAACCAAATTGTAACAGTCAATCCAGCGACAGGAGTGTCCTTGATGAAAACGAACCAACTATGCAGTTCTGAGGCCCCACGCATGCGCCGGGGGCTTGCCTGCCGCATAACCGGACGAAAGGTCCTGCCGTTAGTTGCGCTGTCGGTTCTCCTGGCCTTTGCCGCCCTCTTTGCAGGGTGCACGACAGAATCCGGTGGAGCGGACGCAGCCACCATCTCGCCGCTCAACGGTACCGTCACTAAAGTCGAGGTCATCCATTTCACCGCTCCGAACCAGTGCCACTCCTGCGTGGTGCTCGGTGACTACGCCGAAGAGACCGTGAAGACACACTTCCCCGAAGAACTCGGCTCCGGGAAGCTGATCTTCGACCATATCGATATCGCCGACCCGGAAAAGAAGGAGATCGTCGAACGCTACGGCGCGACCGGTTCGTCGCTCTGGATCGGCACCTACGACGACCAGGGCGGGTTCTCTAAAGAAGAGGACACCCGGGTCTGGTACAAGCTGAACGACAAGCCCGGATTCATGCAGTATCTCAAGACGCTACTCGGGATGCGTCTCGCCGGGGACTTCTCGCAATGAGCCTGATGGGGTTCATGGAGACGATGGGGACGAGCAGCATCCCTCTCGTCGCCGCGTTCTTCATCGGGTTGATGATGGCCCTCTCCCCCTGCCCGCTCGCGACGAACATCGCCGCAATCGGGTATCTCTCCCGCCGGATCGGCAATCCCGGGCAGACCCTCCTTGCCGGAGCGCTCTACAGCGCCGGGAGGATGGCCGTCTACGTCGGGCTCGCGGCGCTGATCGTCATCTTCGGCCTCTCCATCCAGGGGATCTCGCTCTTCCTCCAGTCATGGGGCGAGGTGCTGGTCGGCCCGTTGCTGATCGCCGTCGGGGTCGTGATGCTCGATCTCGTTGTGCTCCCCTCCTGGAGGGGCGGGGGCAGGCGATTTGCCGTGTTCAAGGAGCGGGTTGCCGATCAGGGGCTGGCAGGGAGTTTTCTCCTCGGCGTGCTCTTCGCACTGACCTTCTGCCCGTTCTCGGCGGTGCTCTTCTTTGCGATGCTCGTCCCGCTGGCGCTCCGGACCTCTGATCCGCTCGGCGTCCCGGCGGTCTTTGCCGTCGCCACCGCCCTGCCGGTGATCGCGTTCTCGCTGATCATGGTGACCGGGGTCGCGAAGGTGGGGAGCGCGATGAAAGCGGCGGAGAAGTTCGAGCACTGGACGCGGCGCATTGTCGGGGTGCTCTTCATCGGGATCGGGGTCTACCTCCTCGCGGTAATGCTGTTTGGGTGATGCCCTTCCTGCGGGGCCGGTGCTCTTTCGGCACTGCGGGGAACCTTCCTGTGGCTGCCCGGAAAACTCCCGCAGCCCTTCTCTCCTTCCATGCCGCGCTCCTGTCCACGTTTGGTCTGAAGACTGCGCCGTCCTGCAGGTCCCTCCCGCATACCGTTTCATACCAATTCAATTTTTATTGAAATAGAAACCTTCATACGCCAGCACCACCAACAGTAATTCAAACCGGATTGAAACACTCCGGCGCACCGGCCGGAGCGGATGTGATTGACCATGACAGGCGAGAATGATAAGAAAGATGAAGGATGCATCGGATCGCGGATAAAGAAACTCTTCTCCTCCGGCTGCGGCTGTGGCAGCGGCGGCGGCTGCTGCGGCACACGGATCGTCCCGAAGGAGAAGAAGGAAGAGTCTGACGCAGGGGACGAGTAAAGCATCTGATGCGTGAGCGGACCCCATGGACCTTCTCTCAACACTCATTACGGCCGGGCAGTTCTTCGTCGTTATAGCCGGGGAACTGATCCTGCTCTTTGTCGGGATCACGTTCCTCGTCGGGCTGCTCCAGGCCTACATCCCCGAAGAGCGGATACGTGGCGTGCTTGCCGGGAAGCGGCAGGGTGTTGGGAACGTCATCGGGGCCGGCTTTGGGGCGCTCACCCCGTTCTGCTCCTGCTCGACCATCCCCATCCTGATCGGGCTCCTTGACGTCGGGATCCCTTTCGGGGTCTGCATGTCGTTCCTGCTCGCCTCCCCGCTCTTAAACCCGATAATCCTCTCACTTCTCGTCGCGCTCATCGGGGTTGTGCCGACCGTTGTCTACGCCACCGTCACCTTCACCGCCGCCGTCGGTATAGGTTGGCTCCTCGGGCGGCTCGGCTACGAGCGCTACGTCAAGGATGTGGTAGTCGAAGGACGGCCGGAACCCTGCGACTGTGCGAGAGGCCATGGCACCCGTATCCGCGGTGCGTTCTCCTTTGCCGTCAGCCTTTTCCGGCAGGTCTTCCCCTACCTCCTCCTCGGTGCGGGCATCGGGGCGTTCATCTACGGGTTCGTCCCCGGAGACCTGATCGTCTCCCTCGCCGGGCCGGACAACCCGCTCGCCATACCGGTGGCGGCGATAATAGGGGTGCCGATGTACATCCGGGCCGAGACGCTCATCCCCGTGAGTGCCGTCCTCCTCGAGAAGGGGATGGGCATCGGGGCGGTCATGGCCCTGATCATCGGCGGTGCGGGGGCAAGCATACCTGAGGTGACGCTCCTTGCGGCGATCTTCGAACGAAGGCTCGTCGCCGCCTTCGTGGCGACGATCCTCACCGTCGCCGTCCTTGCCGGCGTCATATTCCAGGTGCTCGCGGTGATCTGATGGGCACCGCCGACCGGCCCCGCCCCGGGGTCTCCCGGCTCTCGCTTCTCGACCGCTACCTGACCCTCTGGATTGTCCTCGCCATGGTGGCCGGCGTCGCCGTCGGCTACTTCGTCCCCGCGGTGCCTTCGGCAATCACCGGGTTTGCTATCGGGACGACCTCGATCCCCATCGCCATCGGGCTGATCCTGATGATGTACCCGCCGCTTGCGAAGGTCCGGTACGAAGAACTCGGGCGGGTCTTTCGGGACAGAAAGGTGCTCGGCCTCTCCGTCGTCCAGAACTGGGTCGTCGGCCCGGTACTGATGTTCCTCCTTGCGGCGGTCTTCCTCTCGGGCCGGCCGGAGTTCATGTATGGCCTTATTCTCGTGGGCCTCGCCCGGTGCATCGCGATGGTGATCGTCTGGAACGACCTTGCAGAGGGCGACTGCGAGTATTGTGCCGCCATCGTTGGCTTGAACTCCATCTTCCAGGTGCTCTTCTACGCCCTCTACGCCTACGTCTTCATCACCGTCCTCCCGCCGCTCCTCGGGATCGGGGCCGGGACGGCGGTGCCGATCACGATTTCGGGCGTCGCTGCCACGGTCTTTGTCTACCTCGGCATCCCGTTCGCCGCCGGGTTTGTCACCCGGTTCGCCCTCCTCCGGGTGAAGTCGAAGGAGTGGTACCAGGAGCGGTTCATCCCGAAGATATCGCCGATCACGCTCGTCGCGCTGCTCTTCACCATCGTCGTTATGTTCTCAACCCAGGGCGGCAACATCGTCGCGCTCCCGCTCGACGTCCTCCGGATCGCCGTCCCGCTCACGATCTACTTCCTCGCTATGTTCTTCGTCTCGTTCTGGATGTCCTGGAGACTCGGGGTCGATTACGGCCGGGCAACGGCGCTCTCGTTCACCGCGGCAAGCAACAACTTCGAACTTGCCATCGCCGTCGCTATCGGGGTCTTCGGGATCGGTTCCGGTGTGGCGTTTGCCACGGTCATCGGCCCGCTGATCGAGGTGCCGGTGCTGATATCGCTCGTGAACGTGGCGCTCCTGATCCGGGATAGGTGGTACGGCGGGGAGGCGACAGGAAGATGTCCCGCGGATTCCCAGTAGAGATGATACCATGAAGAAGGAACTCGTCATTGAATGGAAACACATCGGGAAAGATGTTGAAAACACCTGCGAGCGGTGCGAGGAGACCGGGCTGACCCTTGCGGCCGTTCTCGCGGAGATCCGCACGCTCCTCGAGATGGAGGGGGTCAGCGTGCGGATGGTCGAGACCGTCCTCCCCGACGCGGCGGTCGCTGAATCGAACAGCCTCCTCTTCAACGGGGTGCCGATCGAAGACCTCCTCGAGGGGGTCGAGGTGACCACCACCCCCTGCTGCTCCTGTTCCTGTATCACCTGCGATGAGGATACGGAGTGCCGGGCGCTTCGCTACAACGGTGAGGAGTACGAGGCGATCCCGCCGGAACTGATAGGGCGGGCAGCTATGAAGGCGCTCGGGATGGAGTGAGGTTGTGGCGGAACCCGTCACCCTCATCACCTGTTCCGGCCTCTCGAATACCGGGAGGCTGACCACTCTGACGGGAACGGCGCTCCTGCGGCGCTCGCCGGATATTGTGGAGGCCTCGCTCCCGGCAAGCCGCCCTCTTGAGGAGGCGGCACGCTACGCAGGGCGGATCCTCGCGCTCGATGGGTGCGAAGATGCCTGTGCGCTCCGGAGACTCCGGGAGATCGGGGTCGATCCGGATCTGCACGTCGTCGCGACCGAATGCGGGATCACAAAGGATGGCATGGCGGAGCCGCGGTTCGACGAGATCGAGCGGCTCGCAGGGGCGGTGCTCGCGGCGGTACGGGGCGGGAGTGAATCTGGCTGATCTGGGGTTGCGACTGGCCGGAACAGCCCGAACGATGAACACGCCCGGGAGAACACACGATCCGGCATACCTGCGTTCCCCTGCATCCAATTATCATTTTCGTCGGTTAAGCCTGAGGTCACATACCATAGGTGTTCCAGGGCAAAGCCGTGGATGGGGTATGCGACCGAATGGCGGCAGATGGAATCTCCGGGGTTCGGGAGGGGCGAGAACTATCCCGTGTGACGGGCGAAGGGCATGAGCACGCTCCCGGCTCGGGCTGTAGGCTCACCTCCTCTTACATGGGCACGGGATGATCGCTGTTCTGGACCTCCGCCGCCGGATCAGGGCAGAGGGTTTCAATGTATAGTAATTAACATTAACTTAAAGTTAAATGGATATTTTAAATAAGGCCCACGTCCCAACTACGGTACCATAACCCTCCGGAGCGTGCCGGAGAAGACCGAACGGATGTGGTAATCATTACAAAACACTCTCACCTTCTGCTCATCATGCTCGGTGCCTGTGCAGTCCTCCTCTGCGCCTCCGCCGCCTGCACGGCCACCCAGAACATCGAATCCCCCGCTGAAAACCGCACGATCACCGATATGGCGGGCCGGACGGTCGTCGTGCCGTCATATCG
>Ga0265294_10008329_pt1 | contig 12132 bp, 10 predicted proteins | sample MunlanPumphouse3_FD_192504 | JGI IMG/M metagenome (GOLD analysis project Ga0265294, IMG submission 192504) | Groundwater microbial communities from a municipal landfill in Southern Ontario, Canada - Pumphouse #3 | ecosystem: Environmental > Aquatic > Deep subsurface > Groundwater | place... | reverse complement strand
TTTCCCTATTAAGCTCATAAGAGCACTTAAATATTTATTAAATTTTCAAAATTATAAACTTAACGTAATCTGAAAGTAACCGGTAAGCTTACATAACAACGAACAGCCTTTCCCCGTTCATCCTTGGCCGGCGTAAACCCCCATTGGTTTGCTGCTTCAACTGCTGCCGAATCCAAAAGATCAGAACCTGATGATTGGGAAACGCCCACGGATTCTACCGACCCATCCGCGCTAACCAATAAACGCACTCGTGTAGTACCCTCAACCTCATTTCTTCTAGCTGTTGAGGGATATATTGGTTCTACTCTTGATATTAAGCGTGGCGGTACCACAGGGGACCCAGCTCCTTGATCATCGCCTTGACCGGTTCCTTGCCCACTACCATCACCACCACCACTGCCACTACCACTACCTCCGCTACCATTACCGTCGTTATTAGTATTAGAAGACCCCATAGTGTCACTAGCATTTTGCTCTTGTTGTTGAATATTTTCTTCAGCAAGGTGTGATATTTCCTCTTGAATCGTTTCTTGTTTATCCACTATGTCGTCCGGTAAGATTTTTAACTTTTCTTGCTTTGTTTCTACCTTAGGGTTAGCAACCGTTATTTTTCCGCCAGCCTGTTTTCCCCCACCACCGCTAACTAAACTTACCTCAAGAATTTTGTCAGTAGTTTTGGGTATAGTTGCCACATATAAGCTCAGTGATATTCCTAAAAATACCAATACTAAAATATGGAAAAGTACCGAACCAAAAAATCCGGTCTCAAAACGCTTGGATTTCTTCATTTCGTATCACCGACATCTGTTGCTAGTCCAACTCGCGTAACATTTACCGCCTTTAATCTGTCCAACAAAGTTATGATTTTATTATAATTAACATCCTTATCACCACGAATAATTACAGCAAAATTAGGATTTCGCTTTTGTTCTAGAGATGCTTGCATAACCAAAGCTCCAACATCAGCTTTTTTGTCATCGAGCCAAACTGAACCATCTGCTTTTACTGTTATATTAAAATTAGCTTGGGTTTCCAAGGCCGAATTTTTGGCTACAGGCATTTTGATGGGAATAGTTTTAACTTCACTCATATACATCGTGCTAAGAATAAAAAATACTAATAGCAAAAAAATCATATCTATCATAGGGCTCAGCATCATTTCCGGTGCCTTTGTCGTATTTCTTTTCTTTAATTTGATCATAACGTCAGTTCCTTCCACTTTATAAGAGTATTATCTCCAACGTTCGCCGGTTGCATCAATAATTGCATTTGTAGATTCTTCAATATCTATCGTCATACGTTTTAATTTTTGTCCAAAATAGGTATGAATACAAATAGCAACTACTGAAATACATAAACCAAAAACCGTTGTAATTAATGCTTCACCAATACCTGCGGTAACTGCTAAAGGATTAGATGATCGCAAATCCAATGCATTAAAAGAACTAATCATTCCTGTAATTGTGCCCAGCAGACCAAGAATTGGAGATAACATGATGATAACACCCAAATACGGTAAATATTGCTCTAACCGATCTAAGGCTCTTTCTGCATAGTTACTGGCAAAAGTCTCTATTCTTTCCGGCTTTTCCATTCCTCTATCCATAGCCGCTTTGGCTACTTTAGCGGCTTCACCTTTACTATTAACAGCTAATACATAAGCATCGTCCCATTTTTTTTCATCCAAAAGTTGCATAAGATTTTCGGCAAATTCTTCACCTGAATCAGCATTATGATAATATATGAAACGCTCTATACCAATCATTATAGCTGCCAAGGAACAAAGCAGCAAAGGGTACATAACAACCCCGCCCTTTTGAAAATATGAAATACTTGCCTCAATAAATCCCATCTTATTGCCTCCTAAATTATTGTTTTGATGTAAAAAAAATAAGCCCTTCTCGCTTAAAAGAAAAAAGGCCAACGCAACCAAACAATTGATTGCCCTGAATCCTCCGTCTCTCGCGGATATTTCAGTCTTGTAATTAAGCAGGTATCTGACTTAAGCACCGAAATGCTATCACAGTGGCGTGACCGTGTCGGATTCGTACCGACTTTACCAATTAAGCTTTTAAACACACTTAACCAACTATTAAATTCTAAAGATGATTATAACACTGGGTCATAGTTACGTCAATAAGCAATAAATACTATTTAAACTTAAAAACAATATAATTCTTAAAACTATTTCATTTATTTAAGGTTTCGAAGATGCATTTCAATACATTATTGCCGGCAGGAAGAATACGCGTTTAAGAAACACCAATATTTTAATCTGAACAATTGAGCTATGCTGCAAGAACATATATTAGGATGCAAGAATAAGAAACTTTGTGCCGGAATTTTTACACAAGATTTTGGACTTGACTATTTTTTGCCTTGAATATTAATTAACTCAAAGTATTTTTTAGTGAATATTTCATAAATAAGTATGCATTTAACTAAATTCGTGTATAATAAACTATAAAATAAGATTAGTTGGTGATTATATGTCAAAAGAAAAGAATTTCACAATTGGAGAATTCGCTCATCTTTTTGGTATTTCTAAGCAAACATTATTTTATTATGAAAAAAACGATATTTTTTTGCCCAAAATAATTGCCACGAATGGTTATCGGTACTATACCATGGAACAATATTATATTTTTGAAATAATTTTAACTTTACGTAAATTAGGCATACCACTAAAAACAATTAAATGCTATGTAGCAAACCGCAGTTCCCATGAGTTAGAAAAACTAATTGACGAAAAAATACTGGAATATGATTTACAAATAGAACTATTAAAACAAAACATGCATAATCTTAGTAAACGTTCAGAAAGATTAAAATTAACTGATAAAATTCTAAAAAAAACGTTTTACATAGAAAAATGTTTAAAAGAATACTATGTATCCACACCTTTAGATAGTAATAAAACCATGAAGGAACAAATTGCTATTGTTGCCGAGCACAACGCCCCCTTTACCACGAACGAAATTTTTACAGAACACATAAATGGCTATATATTTACCCAAGAAAATTTTACAAAAGGAACTATATCCTTCGCCGATTATATTTATACAAAAATTAATTATGCGGAGGAGTATTCTCATAGTCGTATTAAACCTCAGGGAAAATATGCCATATTGCTTACACCAGATGCTGGACACCAAAAATACAAATTGCTTATAAAAGATTTGTTAGTCTTTATAAGAGAAAACAACCTTACTGTTATTGGTGATTGTTATATTTCTCAATTGCGAAATTATTGGACAACCTCTAAACCTAAAGAATATATTGCTAAATTAGAGATTCAAGTAAAATAAAACCCCACCTTAAAGGATTTATCCTTTAAGGTGGGGTTTTATTACTTTTATCGCACTATTTGTGACAATGGCCTTCGCCCTTAGACTCCAAAACTTTTCTAAAAACTTCATGTACTTCTTTCGAAGATTTACCGTCAGCAAGAGCTAGTTTAGCATGCTTTACAGCGCTAGCGTATTTTTTATGTGCGTCATCTGTTGGTAAATTATCAAGATCATAGTTCATTACTTTGTTGAAAATTTCATGAATTTCTTTTGAAGATTTACCTGCCGCTTTTGCTGCTTCCACATGTTTCATTGCCATTTTGTAACGATATTCAGCATGTGGTGTCTTGGGTAATTCATACTTTGGATGTGTCATAATATCACCTCGTAAAATTATTGGTTGGCCTAACCTAACTTCATAATAAACTATATACCCAGTAGAGAGTCAATACTTTTTATATAGCCTTAATAATAATATTTTCCCACGCATTATTGAATTCCTCAATAGTTGCAGACATTATTTTAATTGGTTCCACTTGTAGTTCCCCAGCTATTTGTTCTAATAAATAATTTGCCTCGAATATGATTTCTTTCTCGCTAAGCAACCCCCATAAAAACTGATCCATTAAATGCACATACAAGGACGTAACCGTAACTATAATATCTATTTGGACTATTTGCGCCAGCTTAATGGTAAATTCCGGTTTAATAGCCGTTCCACCTACTACCAGATATTTTTCCCAAATAGTGTTTGCATTTATGCCAAACCTCTGCAAACGCTTTAAAGCATCGTGTTGAAATTTTGGGCATAGACCTGTCTGTTTTGCCAGAGCTTCTTTAACAGCTGCCATAACCACCTTGCCAATAAGTTCGCCCAATTTAGAATGTTTACCGCTGCCTTCTAAATATAAGTTGCTAGCACTATTGGCAACGATAATTGTTTGATCAGTTCCCGATCCCGTAGCAATTCCAGTAGAATAATTGCTTCCTGCCATAAGTTCTTGGATTGCTGCCGTCTTTGCCTCTGTACAGGTAACCAGTGCTCGTGTAATCGTCCCCTCCGGCATATCAGAATCTAGCAATAAAATTATATTAATGGTACCAAGCTTGTAGGGTTTTTCCATAGGTTTATAGTAATCACTGGGGTCTCCTACTCTGCCACCATTAGTTTCTATTCCACCGGTAACAATTGCCGTTACCGTTAACTCCTTATAACTCATGGATTTTATAGCAGCATTATCCATATTTGCAGCGGTTACCATCCCTGTAAATTTTTCAGGATTTAGCCCTAACTTATTAGCTAGAAGTTGCATATGCTGAACATATGTTTCTGCCAACATTTTACAAGGCATACCGGCGCCCTGCGTTCCGTCATTATTAAATACACCTAAAAAATCCTCATGATAACCACCATTATAAATAGACGTGCTCAAAACTTTTCGTTTTCCACTAAAGAAAACTACTATACTTTTTTCGTATTTATATACTTTATCTCCCATGCTTGTCATTAGCAAATTCATTATTTATCACCATCATTAGTTCCTGTCGCCCAAGCAATTGATACTCGTTTTAATGCACATTCTCCTAAATATTGTGTCCTTTGTCCCGTTCCGTACCAACGGGCAAAACATCCGCCACCGCAAAGTTTAAAGTCTCTGCATGCCGTACAAAAATGCATTGCTGCACAAATACGTGCTTTTATATTATAGCGTAATTGCGCATCTATGCCTATATCCACATTACCAAGATAAAAATCTTTATGTCCCATGAGCGACGAGCATGCATAAATATCACCCTTAGCATCAACAAAAGCGGCCTCGCCATTCATGGCATAGCAATGTCCAAAATTATAGTTACCGCCCTTTTGCAAAACTTTAACGCGTTCTATTTGAGAAAAATAAATAGGCAAATGTAAAGCAACTTGCATTTTTTCTGCCTGTCTATAAGTTTCTTCAACATTCACTCTAACATCTTCTGCTTCAGGAGGAACAAGTTGCACTCCCCGCCCCTGCCCGCGCAATAAGTCAAAACCAATACGTCTAACATTGCCCAAATAGTAGGCCATTTCCACAATACTAACCAAATCTCTAACATTAGTATCAGTCACAACGCAGGTAACTCCCATTGCTATGTTATTATTCTTTAAAATCTCTACACCTTTTAGCATAGCATTAGTAGTGCCTTTACCGTTAGCAAACTTACGCAATTTGTTATTTACACCCGGTCGCCCATCCAAACTAACCCCTATAGCTATCTTATGTTCAAACAAAAATTTTGCAATCTCATCGGTAATTAACGAACCATTAGTTTGAATTTGCAAAATCGCCGGCAGATTTTTCTCTTCTACATATTTAGTGATTTCTTTTATACAGGCAAAATTTAATAATGGCTCACCTCCACTTAGTTGCAAAGTAAAAGCATCTCCATCCGCAGCAGCCAAGTCTATAGCTTTTTTAGCTATTTCCGGTGTCATTGTTTCTTTGTTTTGTTCTGATGCATAACAATATTCACAGGCGAAGTTGCAATTGCCGGTTAAGCTAAGAACTAACATTTTTATCTTGTTTTTATGCATCGCCACGTTCTTCCAATTCCCCCTCGATGGAAAGATATATTTTTTGCAGCTCCGCCTTTGTTTCAGGCTTAGCTTCCCACAATCCTCTTTGTTCTGCTTCTAGCAAAACTTCAGCAATGCGCTGTAAGGCATAGGGATTCATTTCCTTCATCCATGCTTGTACCTTAGGGTCAAAAGCATATTTTTCTGCATATTTTTCATACATCCAGTCTTCCATAACAGCGCTGGTTGCATCCCATTGATAACTATGAGCAACATAATTTGCCAAATCTGCCGCACCCTTATAACCATGTTTCATCATGCCCTCGATAAATTTAGGATTAATAGCTTCCCCTCGAAATATTCTTTTGGTTTCTTCTTGCACGCTGCGCAAGATAGCCTTGGACCGATCTGTAGTATCTCCGCAATATGATCTTGGCGAACTGCCTTTAATACTACGTACCGCAGCTATCATACCACCATGATAAGCATTGTAATCATCGGAGCTGAGCATATTTGTTTCCACGTTGTCCTCATTTTTAATAGTAATGTCTAAACTGCCCATACGTTTACGAAAACGCTCCGGCATAAACTTACCTCTTGTTGTTCCACCATAGGCATGACCACCCCAGCGTACATAAACATCGGCAATATCATCAATGTTTTCCCAATTTTTCGCTTCCAAAAGGGCAGCCACACCGGCACCATAAACACCCAATTCATCCCCGAAAATTCTAAACCCAACTTCTTGCCAAGCTTCTTCGTGAGAAGCGCCATGTTCTTCAAGTTCCTGGGATTCTTCTAGAAAATGCTTACGAACAAAATTTAAATCGCTAGGCTCATCTTGTGCTGCCGCTAAACGAACAGCCCTGTCCAGCCATTCAATAGCACCTGGCATGCTATCGCGAAACAAACCGCTGATTCGTGCCGTTACATCTACGCGCGGTCTTTTTAATTCTTCTATAGGAATTACTTCTAAGCTAATTACTCTTCTACTGCTCTTTTGCCATACCGGACGAATACCCAATAAGAACATAAATTCTGCCAAGCACTGCCCATGGCTACGCATATTTGCGCCAGACCACAATACTATTCCCACGCTTTCTGGGTAATGCCCCTCTTCGTCAATAAAACGTTTAATAACTTGCTCACTTAAATCTACCCCAAGCTCCCATGCTGCAGGAGTAGGTAAATTTCTTGGATCCACGCCATAAAAATTACGACCTGTGGGTAAAATATCTGCACCTCCGGAAGTTGGAGCACCTGCTGGTCCCGGTTCTATATATTCACCACTCAAGGCTCTTAGTAGATTGGTTGACTCTTGTACCGTTTTTTCTAAATTAGGAGCCACATCCGTACAAATATAGTTACATATCTTGCGGATTTGTTCTCTAACGTTTGTCTCAGCCGTTGCGAATATGGGCATTTGCATAACGTTTTCAATACCCCAAAGAGCAAACCCGGTTTTTGCTAATTCAGACAAAATGGATTTACACTCTTCTCTGATTTTATCTGTAAGTGCACTATAAGTCATACTACCGTCTTGCAATAATTTGCCACCATTTTCCAGCAGTTCATAGTAATCAAACCCATATCTAACTGCCAATGTTTGTACTAAAGAAGGAACATCCCCGTTATCCATGCGTAGCAATGCTAATAAATATTCAATTTTGCTATCATCTTGAGGAGGTACTCCTAAAATATGCAAACCATTATGAATTTGCATATTCTTAATATCTGTCAGATAAGTATGTAATTGCATAGCATAATCAGCAAAAGCTTGCTTAGGATTAATTTCTTCAGTTAAATTGGCTTCTGTTGCTTTAGCTATAATTAATTCTTCTATTTTTTCTAAGCTATCTGGTTTAGTCTCCTTGAAATGGGCATACTCCTCCAATAATTTTTCTAATTCTTCCAATTCATCATACATGCCTGAATGTGTCATAGGTGCCGGTAAATGACCGATTAAGCAGGCAGCCCCCCGACGTTTAGCTTGCACCCCTTCTCCTACAATGCTAATCAAATAAGGATAAATATTGGGTAAATCTCCCAAAGCCAAATCAGGATAACAGGTACAATCTAGGCCAGCGTTTTTACCTGGGAGCCATTCTAACGAACCATGAGTGCCTACATGTACAACAGCATCAGCCTGCCAAATATCCCGCACCCAGTGATAATAACCTAAATAATGGTGTGTAGGTGCGCAAAAAGGGGAATGTAATATTTTATCAGGCTCTTCACCAAAACCACGCGGTGGCTGAACTGTGACAAATACATTGCCTTTCAAGGTTCCAGGCACTAATAAATTATCGTCATAGACAAAAATATTTCCCGGTACTTCTCCCCAATCCTTCACCAGTTGTTCTTTATTTTGCTCAGGCATAGTAGTAAAAAAGCTCTTATATTCAGCCGTGGTCATTTTCTGTGCATTAGAAATTTGTTTCTCCGTAATATAGCTTCTATCATTAGTAGCATTATTAATCAATTCTTCCATAAAAACTTTCCCATCGGTTGGTATAGTATCTACCATATACCCCTGTTTTTGCATATCAGCTAGTACTAATCTGATACTTTCCGGCGTATCTAACCCTACAGCACTACCTATATTAGAGTTCTTGGCAGGAAAATTATGAAAAATAATAGCAATTTTCTTATCTTTATTCGGCTTGTTACGCAAAATTGCCCACTTTTTTGCCTTACTTACCAATCTATTAATACGTTCAAAAATAGGCGTATAGTGTAAGTTGCCATCCACATCCCTGCTTTTAGCAGCAATTGGTACGGAATGAAGCGCACCATCAAATTCAGGTAAGGTAATGCTAATTGAAATTTCCATAGCATTCATACCTTCAAGATTTTGTTTCCACGCGTCATATTCAGCTAGCACTGTATAAGCTTGCAAGACGGGGACATTCCATTTTTGCAAATAATCTAAGGTCATGGAACGTGACACTGTAAGAGAAAATTTCATAGTATTTATATAAACATCTATTAGTGGTTTCCCTGCACCGCAAAAATATTTAGTAAAAATAGCTGTCAAGCTAAGCATACCCAATTCTGTAGATGGCATACCATTAGTAAAGACACAAATTACATTCATGCCCTGTTTTTCAATTTCGTTAATAAGCTGTGCTTGATATTCTAAATCTTCCCAAATCCATTCTTCCCTATAAAATGTTACACCAATAGTTGGCCTATCTTTTTTGCAAAAATCTTGGACGTAGCTATTTACATCTTCATATACTTTAGCAGCTCTTGGATGATATATACCTGACCAAAATTGAGGATTAGGATTATCAAAACCAATATCAGCACCACAAAAATGACTATCAAGCCAACGCCATAGATTACTATAATTAGCTAAACCGCCATAAAAAAGATATTTTTTCAAAAATAAAATATCTTCTTGTGAAAAACCAACATTTTTGTTTTCCCCGTCACCATCAGCCATCATCATCAGGCTAGTAGTACCTTTTTTTTCTAGATACGACGCAACTTTGCGCAAAAAAGCTGTGTCCATGCCAGCGCCCATCCATTTCAGCACGACCACGTCATATTTGCTTAGAGTTTTCTCCCATTCGCGCCCCCAAGGTGTTCCCTCATTAATTTGTTTGCACTTGCAGCCATCAGCCAAAATTCCCTGTGTTACCAGTTTTTCTTTTGCCTTATTCATCATATAAAATTTTCGTTCAATATTAGTCAAAAATAATATTTTCCCCATTATTGTCTCCTTTTAATATTTATATAAATATTATACTTATGTCGGATTTTTAATGCGACGCAATAGATATAAGAAATACGGCGTACCCAAAACAGCCGTCATAATACCAACCCTCACTTCTGCCGGAGGAATAACTAATCTTCCCAATGTATCACACAACACAAGAAATATAGCTCCCGCTAAAGCACTAGCGGGTAGTAAAACTCTATGATCAGGCCCAATTAGCATACGCATCATATGTGGAACCACTAAACCGACAAAACCTATGTTACCACTCACACAGACTGCTGTAGCCGTTGTCATGGCCGCAACAAAAAGCAGAAACAATCTAAAAGGAACTACAGGCATTCCTACAGCTTTAGCCTCGGTTTCACCTAGTACGAGAATATTTAAATGTCTTGCTAAAAGCAACATTATAAAAATACCTAAAACAATTGGTCCCAAGGCCAAATAAACATGTTCCCACCGGCGATAATCTAACCCGCCCACCATCCAAAACAAATATTGCTGCAATTTTTGTTCATTCATAAAGGTCAATATTCCTGAAGTCAAAGCTCCCAGTAGCATACTAACGGCCACACCTGATAGCAATAAAGTCATAACCGGTATTTTCCCATGCCTCATAGCCAGAAATACTGTAATAGAAACTGCGCAAATAGCACCTACAAAAGCAAATAATGGCATATAAAACATACTCTGAGCTGATACCCCCAAAGCGATGGAAAGAACCGCGCCCGTGGCAGCCCCTGATGATACTCCGACAATTCCCGGATCCGCTAACGGATTACTAAATACCCCCTGCATTACAGCACCGGCAACACCTAAAGCCGCTCCTACAAGAACGCCTACTAAGGTCCTAGGCATGCGAATAAACCATAGCACAGCTTTTTGCTCTTGAGTATAATCTACCTGCCAGCTTCCTGGCAAACCTAATTGATCCGCAACTACAGCAAGGGTACTATGCAAAGGAATATGAATTTGTCCCCACGCCAAAGATATACTCATAACAATAAGTAATAGGCCAACAAGAAATATAATTACTTTACTGGCATTTTTTTTCATTAACATTGCCCCTTTTTAGAAACATTCAGGATATACTACCTTAGCAAACGCTCTAATGCTTTCCACAATATGTTGCGAAGCTACATTGCGATAATTCTCACCAATGGCTATTACTTGCTTGTTTTTAATAGCTTTCACACCTTTAAAAGCAGGATCTGTAAGTATTTCCAGCTTATATTTTTCCACATTATTGTCCTCATGTCCAAAATTCCAAGCTGGAATAAAAAATACATCAGGATTTTTTTCTACAACCTGCTCTTTAGAAATAGCATTACTACCACTACCAAGTCCAAGTTCAGCCGCCCCATTTCTAATATGTGCCTTTTGCAACATATCATCAACTAAACTTCCCTTACGGCCGGATACACCACTAAAATAAAAAAGCATTACTACCTTTTGCTTGTCAAAAGTTATATGTGCCAAGCTTTTTTCGAGATTGGCCAAATCAATATCCATTTTTTTTATTATTGTAGTACCTTTAGGTTCTTCTTGCACCGCTTTAGCTATACCCATTATTTTTTCTTTCATTTCCGCGTAACTTTTAGGACTACTGGCAGCATAAACAGGTATACCTATTTCTCTTAAAGATTTTATTAATTCTGGTGCTGTTGCCGTAGATGCCACAACTAAATCAGGTTTTAGTCGCAAAACTGCTTCTACATTCTCATTAGAACGTTTTTTTACAACTCTTAATTGCTCTTTATTCAAGAAAGATATTTGCGGATCATCAGCCCACTGGCTAAAAGCTACTATCGTTTTTAAATCTACTAATTCTGCTAATATTTCATCTGTACCATAGGTCAGGGAAACAATGCGTTGTGGCTTTCGCAGCAACGTAACACTAACACCACTATCATCAACTACAGTATAGGAATTTTTCGCATTTTTTGCCACTTGTTTTCCCACTAAACTACAACCACTTATAAAAACACAAAGTAATAGAAAACTCATTATCAGTTTTTTCATTAATCATCTACAAACTTTCATAGTAATCTTACCATTCCACAGTCTTTGCAGCATATGTGCCGCACCTCTTAGCCCCATAAATGGTTCATCAGTAATAAGTAATTCATCTGCAATAGGATAAGAAATATTACAAATTTGGGTGTTTTCAGCATGTTTATTACGTTGCAAAACTACTGTCTCACTACTACTGCCCATGAGTAAGCCACTAGCAAAGCTACTAAGTACTTTTTCTACTTCTTCCATGTTTTCAGCAGTAAGCAAAAGCGCATCTATTTCTGTAGAAGTGTGCTTGTTTATGGGTATATCCTGCAATATTACCGTCAACTTTCCTGTGTCAACCCATTCCCGTCGTAAGGCCTCGGCCAAGGAAACTGCCATAGTTGAAGGACCTGAAACTACAATACTATCATACCACAACTCACCCCATACCAATCTCATTTCATTCGTAGCAGCAAACAGTTTATCCCGATATTTTTCTACTTCAATTGCAATTTCATTTTGTGGTATATAGCCGGGCAAAGATTTTAGCCAGTTAACTGTCC
>Ga0265294_10008328_pt1 | contig 12133 bp, 8 predicted proteins | sample MunlanPumphouse3_FD_192504 | JGI IMG/M metagenome (GOLD analysis project Ga0265294, IMG submission 192504) | Groundwater microbial communities from a municipal landfill in Southern Ontario, Canada - Pumphouse #3 | ecosystem: Environmental > Aquatic > Deep subsurface > Groundwater | place... | reverse complement strand
GCTCCCCGTTGAAAGAAGCTCATTCAGGAAATCCATAACTCTTTTTTATTGAATCAGTTTTGACAAAAACGGGATAACCGACGATTGTAGGGGAATACGGTACTTCGCTGCGGGCGAGAAATTCCCCACTTTGATGCTGATGCCGTCGGGGGGCAGGGCACGGAACATGTCCTCGTCGGTGGTGTCATCGCCGATCGCCAGTACAAAGTCGTAGGTATCCTTTTCCAGTCGGCGGATTACTTCGCTGCCCTTGTTGTAATCAGGAGGCTTGATCTCCACAATCTTGTTGCCCGGTACGATCTGCAGGTTGAGCCGTGCGCAGGGACTGATCAGCGCGTTGATCAGCTGTTGTGCCCGCAGTTCTGCCAGCCAGATATCCACGTTGCGGTAGTGCCATACCAAAGCAGCATCTTTCTGTTCAAGGTGTGAGCGTGGGGTTTTTTCAATGGTGTGTTGTATGATCTCCAGGATCTCCTCATCCCAACTGATCTCCTCCATGATGTTCCGGTGCCATATCCCATCATCCTTGTAGAAAATTCCATGCTCAGCGGCAAAATCGAGCGACAGCCCCTTGAACCATTTGTCCAGCATCTGATGGTTGCGCCCACTGTTGATTACCACCTTGTTGCGCTTGTCGCCGCTCAACCTTCGGAGCAGCTCCAGTAGCTGCTCCGAAGGGACGGCATCTTCCGGCTTCTTGACAAAAGGGGAGAGAGTGCCGTCGTAGTCGAGCAGGATCAGCCGGGATACAGCTTCATCATATGCACTCTTGATCTGTGTGAGCTGCCTTTTGCCTACTACTTTTTGCAGGATCTCCCTGTTCTGTTCCTTGATGCTTTGTAACTCCTTCACAAAGTCATTCGCCCAACGCTTCACGGTGCGGGCGGCAATCTGTTTTTGCATTCGGCCCATTCGTTCCCGCTTTTCCTCCTCCGGCATGGTGAGAGCCTGCATAATCGCTTTCTCAATCTCATCATTGTCGTTGGGATTGATGATCAGTGCATCCTGCAGCTCAATGGCTGCTCCGGCCATCTCGCTGAGTATGAGTACCCCGGTGTGATCTCCCTTGGCAGCCAGATACTCCTTGGCCACCAGGTTCATCCCATCGCGCAGCGGTGTGACCAGTGCGATGTCGGCAATATCGTACATGGCGATCAGCTCCTCGAAGGAAAAGCTGCGGTAGAAGTATAAGATGGGGCTCCAGCCCAGTCTGGCATACCTGCCGTTGATCTCGCCGATGAACCGGTCGATCTTTGCTTTCAGCTCTGCATACATCTCCACGTTGTCGCGTGAGGGGACCACGATCATGGCAAGTGACACTTTCTCATGATATTCGGGGTGATTCTCCAGAAACTGGGCAAATCCGTCGAGACGGTGCAGGATTCCCTTGCTGTAGTCGAGGCGGTCGACCGAAAGGATCACCTTCTTGTCGGCCAGCTTCTCCCTGAGCATGGTTGATTTCTCCCGTACCTCGGGTAACAGGGGTGCCTGGTGATATAGCTCGTAGTTGATGCCCATGGGGAAGGCATCCACATGGACAATCCGATCCTTGAGGGTGATCTCGTCGAGGTTGCAGTTCAGATCGAGTACACGATAAATGGCACTGATGAAGTGACGCATATAGTCATGTGTATGAAAGCCGATCAGGTCCGCACCCAACAATCCTTCGAGTACCTCCACTCTTTCGGGCAGAACCCTGAAGAGCTCATAAGAAGGAAAGGGGATGTGGTGGAAATAACCGATGCTGGAAGCAGGTTTTCGATCGCGGATCATTCCCGGTAGCAGCATCAGCTGGTAGTCCTGCACCCAGATGATATCATCGTTTTCAATCATTGGAATTGTCTCCTGGCAGAAGAGGGCATTCACCTCCCGATATGTTGTCCAGTAGTCTGCCTTATACTCGATATAGGAAAAAAAGTAGTGGCAGAGAGGCCAGATGGTACTGTTGCTGTACCCCTCATAATAGTTACTGATCTGGTCGTCACTGAGGAAAACCGGATGAAAATTCAGCTGGTGAAGCTTTTCGGTGATCTGTTGTTTCTCCGCTTCATTGTCGGTATGGATACCGGGCCAGCCCACCCAGTACTTTTCCGCCTCGGTTTCCAGTGAGCCAAGGCCGGTAGCCAGTCCGCCTTCGCTGCGCTCAATGGTGAAACCTTCGTCGGTTCGCTCAATTTTTACCGGAAGTCTGTTGGCGATAATGATAATCTTCATATGATTTCTTCTTTGAGGTTTAACAGGTGTCTGAATGAACGGGATTGCATTGACATATCAATATAACAGAGCTTTTAGGGTAAAGATCAAAAATTAATATATTTTATATTTTGTCTGGGATGACGGGTGGGGGGAATGAACAAAATAGAGGCATCATTTGTTGTTTCCGCTTTTTTATCGTAATTTCGTAGTCCGAAGCCCCTTAATTTAGCACTTTATTAACTAAAATTACATTTTTTTAGTAAACATATCATTATGGCAAAACAGAAAAATTATTTGACCTGCGACGGGAATCAGGCCGCTGCGCATATCGCCTATATGTTCAGCGAAGTGGCTGCCATCTACCCGATCACACCCTCCTCCACCATGGCGGAGTATGTGGATGAGTGGTCAGCTGCCGGGAGGAAAAACATCTTCGGGCAGCCTGTCCTGGTGCAGGAGATGCAATCGGAAGCGGGAGCTGCCGGAGCCATGCACGGATCGTTGCAGGCCGGTGCCCTCACTTCCACCTTTACCGCTTCTCAGGGGTTGCTGCTGATGTTGCCCAACATGTACAAGATGGCCGGGGAGCTGTTGCCCGGTGTCTTCCATGTTTCGGCAAGAGCATTGGCTTCGCATGCCTTATCCATCTTTGGGGACCATCAGGATGTGATGGCCGCCCGTCCCACCGGCTTCGCCCTCTTCGCTACCGGTTCGGTGCAGGAGGTGATGGATCTGGCAGCGGTTGCCCATCTGGCAGCTATTGAGAGTCGTGTTCCCTTCCTTCACTTCTTCGACGGATTCCGCACTTCACACGAGATCCAGAAGATTGAAGCGCTGACGAACGATGACCTGGCACCCCTGATCAACCAGGAGGCGCTGAAAGGATTCCGCGACAGGGCGCTCTCTCCGGATGCACCAGTTGCCCGGGGTACCGCCCAGAACGACGATATCTACTTCCAGGCGCGTGAGGCATCCAACCCGTTCTATGCCAGTGTGCCGGACGTGGTGGAGAAGTACCTGGAGAAACTGGCAGCCGTTACCGGCCGCAAGTATGGGTTGTTTGACTACTATGGTGATCCGGAAGCAGAGCGGGTGGTGATTGCCATGGGATCAGTTACCGAGACCATCCGCGAAGTGGTGGATCATCTTACTGCCAAAGGTGAGAAGGTGGGTGTGGTTGCCGTGCATCTCTACCGTCCTTTCAAGGCTGCGGCCTTCCTGTCGGCAGTGCCTGTTACGGCGAAGCGGATTGCCGTGCTCGACCGAACCAAGGAACCGGGCGCCACTGGTCAGCCCCTCTACCTGGATGTGAAGGATTGTTACTTTGGCCAGGAGAATGCACCCGAGGTGGTGGGGGGTATCTACGGTCTTTCATCGAAGGACACCTCCCCCTCACAGATCCTTTCGGTTTTTGAGAACCTCTCCATGAACATGCCGAAGAATGATTTCACCATCGGCATTGTGGACGATGTCACTTTCAAGTCACTTCCCCCGAAAGAGGAGGTATCAATGGATGAGACAACCTACGAAGCCAAATTCTACGGGCTGGGATCAGACGGTACAGTGGGTGCCAACAAGAATTCGATTAAGATTATAGGAGACAACACCGACAAGTATGTGCAGGCTTACTTCGCCTACGATTCCAAGAAGTCAGGCGGGTTCACCTGCTCGCACCTGCGTTTTGGCGACAATCCCATCCGTTCCACTTACCTGGTGAATACGCCCAATTTTGTGGCGTGTCATGTGCCGGCTTACCTGCATCTTTATGATGTGACCAAGGGCCTGAAGAGAAATGGTACCTTCCTGCTGAACTCGTTGTGGCCGAAAGAGGAGGTGGCAAGCCACCTGCCCGATCATGTGAAACGCTATTTTGCGAATCACAATATCCGGCTCTTTATCATCAACGCTACTGCGATCGCCGATGAGATTGGTCTGGGTAACCGTACCAACACCATTCTGCAGTCGGCATTTTTCAAAATATCCAACGTCATTCCCTACGATCAGGCGGTGGAACAGATGAAGAAATTCATCGTGAAATCGTACGGAAAGAAAGGGGAAGAGGTGGTGAAAATGAACTTTGCTGCCGTAGATCGTGGTGGTGAGGTGGAGGAGGTCGAGGTCCCGCAGGAGTGGGCGCAATTGGGTGTTTTTGAGGAGACAACCGATGATGCACCCGCCTTCATCCACAAGGTTGTGCGGCCTGTGAATGCACAGCGGGGCTATGACCTGCCGGTATCGGCCTTCACCGGTCGTGAGGATGGCACCTGGGAACAGGGTACTACTGCGTACGAGAAGCGTGGTGTGGCTGTCAGCGTTCCGGTCTGGAATCCTGATACCTGTATCCAGTGCAACCAGTGTGCGTATGTATGCCCCCACGCTACCATCCGTCCTTTCGTGCTCGATGAACAGGAACAACAAGGTCTCGGAGAGGGTGTTGAGCTGCTCAAAGCGCAGGGAAAGCAGCTGGCTGGCATGGCGTTTCGCATCCAGGTCGACGTGCTCGACTGTCTTGGTTGCGGCAATTGTGTGGATGTCTGTCCCGGCAAGAAGGGAGAAAAAGCGCTTGAGATGGTGCCGATAGCTACGCAGTACGGCAACCAACAGAACTGGGACTATATGGTGAAGCATGTGGCCAGCAAGGCATCCCTGCTTGATGTGAAGATGAACGTGAAAAACTCCCAATTCGCCACGCCACTCTTCGAGTTCTCGGGTGCTTGTTCCGGATGCGGTGAAACACCCTATATCAAGTTGATCACCCAGCTTTATGGCGACCGGATGATGATCGCCAACGCAACCGGATGCTCTTCCATTTACGGCGCATCGGCACCCGCAACTCCCTATACCAGGAATGAAGAGGGAAAGGGTCCCTCATGGGCCAACTCGCTCTTTGAGGACAATGCCGAGTTTGGCTATGGTTTCGTGATTGCACACAACAGCATGCGCAACCACCTGAGCGAGCTGATGCAGCAAGGCATTGCTTCTGACGATTTTACTTCGGTACAGAAGGAGCTCTTCAGACAGTGGCTGGAGAAGAAAGAGGATGCCGACGGATCGAAAGAGACCTCTATTCAGTTGATGGCTGCCCTTACGGGCATCGATCACCCCATAGCGATGGAAATTCTTTCGATGGAGAAGTATCTTTCGAAAAAGTCTATCTGGGTATTTGGGGGTGACGGATGGGCTTATGACATCGGTTTCGGTGGACTGGACCACGTACTGGCAAGTGGACAGGATATCAATATCCTGGTGCTCGACACCGAAGTCTATTCCAATACAGGAGGACAGTCTTCCAAGTCAACCCCACTGGCTGCCGTAGCCAAGTTTGCAGCTGCCGGGAAGCGGATTCGCAAGAAGGACCTCGGCATGATCGCTGCCACTTACGGTTATGTTTACGTAGCCCAGGTAGCCATGGGCGCCAATCAGTCTCACTACCTCAAGGCGCTGAAAGAGGCGGAATCCTATCATGGGCCTTCCCTTATCATCGCCTACTCACCCTGTATCAGCCACGGGCTGAAAAAGGGAATGGGTACTGCACAGGCGGAACAGAAGGCAGCCGTGGATTGCGGTTACTGGCACCTGTGGCGCTACGACCCGCGTCTGGAGCAGGAGGGTAAGAACCCCTTCCAGCTTGACAGCAAGGAACCCGATTGGAGTAGGTTCCGCGACTTCCTGCTGGGAGAGGTGCGCTACACGCAACTGATCAAGTCCTTCCCGCGTCAGGCTGATGAACTGTTTGATGCTGCCCGAGAGAATGCACAGTGGAGATACCGTTCCTACCTCCGTATGGCAGAGGCACATTACGGTGAACCGTCAGCGGGAGCCGCTATTCCGGCATCAGAAGAAGAGAACTGACCATAACGTTCATGCACAATGCTTCCGGTGGTGTCGGGTTATACTGACACCATCGGTTTTTTGTTGTCACTGTTGTTGTCTTCAACAACATATTCCCATCGGCCACATATGCTATATTCACCAGGAAATAGTTGTATCTTTGCAGGAAATTACCAGTATGACGATTCAAATCATCAACGGTCCCAACCTCAACCTGTTGGGATCCAGGGAACCGGAGACCTATGGCCGCCAATCCTTCGAGGCATACCAGGAAGCTTTGCAGAAGGCCTATCCGGCAGTACTCCTCAGCTACTACCAGTCGAACGTGGAGGGGGAGCTGATCAACAAGATCCAGGAAGCGGGATACGGCAGCGACGGCATCATCCTCAACGCGGGGGGGTATACCCACACCTCGGTGGCCATACGGGATGCAATCAAGGCGGTGCCGGCACCGGTGGTGGAAGTGCACATCTCCAACGTGCATGCACGTGAGGAGTTTCGCCATCACTCCCTGTTGTCGGCTGTCTGCTTGGGTGTAATTGCCGGTTTTGGTCTCGACTCCTACCGGCTGGCACTGGAAGCGCTGTTGAAGACAAACAAAAAGTAGATGCAAACGTTACATAGTCTGAACAATCCAACAGAACATATGCTAAAACAAACAAAGATCATCGCCACCATTTCGGACAAGCGATGCGACGTTCCTTTTCTCCGCCAGCTTTTTGAGGCGGGGATGAATGTGGTGCGACTCAATTCAGCCCATCTCGATGAGGAGGGATTTCTGAAAATCATCAACCATATCCGTGAGGTCTCCAACCGTATCGGTATTCTGGTAGATACAAAAGGCCCCGAGATTCGAACGACAGTGACTGATAATCCGATTGAACTGAAAACGGGTGATCAGATCAGGATCGTGGGGGATCCATCCGGGATCTCTTCCCGAGAGACCATTTGTATATCCTATCCCAATATTACCGATGAGATGAAGGTGGGAGACGATATCTTGATCGACGACGGCGAGATCGACCTGAAAGTGATGGCAGTCACACCCGGTTATCTGCTCTGCAGCGCCCAGAACGACGGGATCGTGGGAAGTCGCAAGAGTGTCAATATCCCCGGGGTGCGTATCAGTCTCCCGGCCATCACCGAGCGTGACCGGGAGTTCATTGCCTTGGCGGTGAAGCATGATGTTGACTTCATCGCGCACTCCTTCGTACGTAGCAAGGAAGATGTGCTGGCGGTACAGGAGATCCTGGATGAGCTGAAGAGCCCGATCAAGATCATCGCCAAGATTGAGAATCAGGAAGGGGTAGACAATGTGGATGAGATATTGGGCGTGGCTTTCGGTATCATGGTGGCACGCGGCGACCTGGGCATTGAGGTGCCACAGGAGAAAATTCCAGGGATTCAGCGGGTACTGATCAGACAGGCAGTACACCACAAGAAGCCGGTGATCGTGGCTACACAGATGTTGCACTCCATGATCCACAATCCGCGTCCCACGCGGGCGGAGATTACCGATATCGCCAATGCCATCTACTATCGTACCGATGCGGTGATGCTCAGTGGCGAGACCGCTTACGGAAAATACCCGGTGGAGGCGGTACGCACCATGGCCAAGACCGCCTATGAGGCGGAAAAGACCAAATTAGCGGAGAACGATATCCGGGTGCCCTATGTACAATACGACGATCGTGAGGTAACGGAGTTCCTCGCCAAACAGGCAGTGAAAGCTACCCTGCGGATGAATGTGAAGGCGATAGTGACCGACAGTCATACCGGACGTACGGCGCGCGTGCTGGCTGCTTTCCGTGGTAAAAGCACCATTTATGCCATCACAACTACAGAGAGGCTTGCCCGTGAACTGGCCCTCTCCTATGGCATATGGGCAGAGTACCAGCAGGGAAAAGGTGATGGCAACACCAAAGAGAGCCGCAGAGCCTATTTCGTGGAGGCGATCAAGCGACTACTGGAGCGGGGGCTGATTGAGCGGAAGGATCGTGTCGCTTACCTGGGAGGGAGCTTCGGCGAGGTGGGTGGTACCACCTATCTGGAGATCATCGAAGCGTGGCGCATCCTGGAGGCGAAAGAGAAGTACAATCTGCCGGATTATACCCAGTAACCTGGGAACCACCTTTTGTAGGATCATATGTCTCTATCTGCGTCCATGGAGGAATATATTCTCCGCCATATCGATGAGGAACCGGAGCTGCTCCGGGAGATTCACCGTGAAGCGCACCTGAAGCTGTTGCATGGGTTTATGGTTTCGGGACATCTGCAGGGGCGACTCCTGAAGATGCTGGTTCGGATGATCAATCCCCTCCGGGTACTGGAGATCGGCACCTACACAGGCTACTCGGCATTGTGCATTGCTGAGGGTCTGGAAGAGGGCGCTGAGGTGCATACCATTGAAATTGACGATGAATTGGAGGAGATTATCCGCCGCAATTTTGGTCGTTCGCCTTTCGGTGAACGCATCACTCTCCATTTAGGAGATGCGGCAGAATTGCTTCCCCGCTTTGCGGATGAATTCTTCGATCTGGCTTTTCTGGATGGTGACAAACGGCACTATTGGGAGATGTACGAGACAACTTTGGCAAAGTTGAAGAGAGGTGGATTTCTCCTGGCCGACAATACACTCTGGCATGGAAAAGTTGTCGAAAAGGAAGCAGCGGCTGAGAGACAGACACAGGGGATAATGGAATTTAATGAACGACTGGTGAATGACCACCGCGTAGAGAAGGTGATCCTGCCACTCCGCGATGGATTGACGTTGATCAGAAAAAAATAGAAGAGGATGGAATCGAACAGACAACAGAAAATCAATCGGTTGATACAGAAAGAACTAAGTGAGATATTCCTGCAAGAGACAAAAAAGATGCAGGGGGTGTTCATCTCGGTAACCAATGTACGGGTATCACCCGATCTGGGTATTGCCCATGCCTACCTGAGCATCTTCCCTTCTGAACGCTCGGAGGAGCTTATCGCCAATATCAACGGAAATGTCAAATCAGTACGTTACGAACTGGGCAAACGGGTGGGTAAACAGTTACGGGTGATTCCCGAGCTGACCTTTCACCTGGACGATTCCCTCGACTATATTGAGAACATCGACCGATTGCTGAAAAACGACTAATCCCGGTAGTGTGAACCTCCCCCTTTTCATAGCGCGTCGTTACCTCTTCTCCCGGAAATCACACAATGCCATCAATGTGATCTCGGCCATCTCTGTATGTGGTATCGCCATAGCCACGATGGCCATGGTGACGGTTCTCTCGGTCTTCAATGGCTTTGGTGGCATTGTGGAGGGATTATTCAGCGCCTTTGATCCCCATCTCAAGATAACAGTACGGGAAGGAAAAGTGTTTCGTTATGATACACCCGAGTTTGGTCAGCTGCTTCGCCTTCCCGGAATCCTGACCGTATCAGAGTCGCTCGAGGAGAATGCGCTTTTCAGGTTCGAGGAGCAACAGGTACCGGTACGGGTGAAGGGGGTATCAGAGGAATTCCGATTGATGACCGACATGGAACGGTTGATGGTGGACGGCACCTTCCGCCTGCAGGAAGATGTGGTCAACTACGCTACACTGGGGGCGGGGTTGGCCGCCACACTGGGTGCCCGCCCCGGTTTCATCCATCCAATCGAGATTTTTGCTCCGCGACGGGATGGACGGGTGAACCTGGCCAACCCTTCTGCCGCCTTTACCACCGGTTATGCACAGATAGGGGGTGTGTTTACCCTCAATCAGCCGGAGGTGGATGAACAGATGGCGATCATCCCGATAGGCCTGGTGCGTGAATTGTTCCGTTATTCGGACGAGGTGACCGCACTGGAGATTAACCTGCAACCCGGTAGCCCGGTAAAAAAGATGAAAAAAGAGATGCAGCGGCTTCTGGGTGATGACTTCCTGGTTGAGGATCGTTACGAACAACAGCAGGAGTCCTATCGTATGCTCCAGATAGAGAAGTGGGTCACCTTTCTGATTCTCGCCTTCATCCTGTTGATTGCTGTTTTCAATGTCGTCGGTTCCCTCTCGATGCTGATCGTGGAAAAAAAGGATGATATCCGCAGCCTGCAACATATGGGTGCTTCTAATGGAATGGTTACCAGTGTATTTCTCTATGAGGGATGGCTCATCACCTTTGTCGGCATCATTGCCGGTATGGTGGCGGGATTGTCGCTCTGCCTGCTTCAACAGCACTTTGGGCTGCTGCGACTGAGCAACGTTCCGGGTGCCTATATCATCGATGCCTATCCGGTAATCGTGAAGTTTAGTGATCTGCTGGTGGTCTTCGCAGTGGTGAGCCTGATCGGTTTGGTGACGGTGCTTTACCCGGTGAATAACCTGAGAAAGCAACTGGAAAAATAGCGGTTAGCTGTCAGCAGTCAGCGATCATCTTTCAGTGGCAGGTTCTGTACAAAGAGATAAACGTTTTAATGCAGATATTATGAAAATTGCAATCGTAGGAACAGGGTATGTAGGACTGGTTTCCGGCGCCTGTTTTTCTGAGATGGGTGTGGATGTAACCTGTGTGGATATCGACAGCGCAAAGATTGAAGGACTGAAGAAAGGAATTATCCCCATCTACGAACCCGGTCTGAAGAGCATTGTACAACGCAATCATGAGGCAGAACGACTTCATTTTTCCACCGATTTGCCATCCATTCTAAATGAAATGGAGATTGTCTTTATCGCCGTGGGGACTCCATCCGACACAAATGGAAGAGCCGATCTTTCCCAGGTAATGGCTGTCAGCAAAACGATTGCCGACCATATCACCCATCCTTTGTTGATCGTTACCAAAAGCACTGTGCCGGTAGGCACCTCACACCGTATTCGCGACCTGGTAAGAGAACGTCTCGATGAACGGGGTTTGTGTGCGCTTACCTTCGATGTGGCATCCAATCCCGAGTTTCTGAAAGAGGGTGCAGCCATCAATGATTTCATGAGTCCCGACCGGGTGGTGGTGGGCGTTGAGAGCGAAGAGGCCAAAGAGCTGATGACGAAACTCTACCGTCCCTTCCTGTTGAATAATTTCCGGGTAATTTTCATGGATATCCTCTCATCCGAGATGACCAAATATGCCTCCAACGCGATGCTGGCTACCCGTATCAGCTTCATGAACGATATTGCCAACCTTTGTGAGCGGGTGGGAGCCGATGTAAACATGGTTCGGCGTGGCATGGGCAGCGACTCCCGTATTGGACGTAGTTTTCTCTACCCCGGCTGTGGGTACGGTGGGAGCTGCTTCCCGAAAGATATCCGTGCTCTGATCGGTGTGGCCGAAAGCGTCGGTTATGAGATGAAGCTGCTGAAGGCGGTGGAAGAGGTAAACAACCAACAAAAGAACATCCTGTTTGAGAAATTCGCCAATCATTTTGGTGGAAAACTAAAGGGCCTGACGGTTGCCGTCTGGGGTCTCTCCTTCAAGCCGGAGACCGATGATGTGCGCGATGCGCCGTCGCTCACGCTGATCCGGAGCCTTCTGGATGCCGGTGTCGCGATCCGTACCTACGACCCGGCAGCCATCGGTGAGGCACGTCGTGTGTTGGGAGATGCTGTCCATTACGCCAGTGATATCTACGATGCGGCTCTTGATGCCGATACGCTGATCGTTCCCACTGAGTGGAAAGAATTTCGTCTACCCAATTGGGAGGTGCTGAAAAAAATCATGCGTCGCCATGTGGTGATCGATGGTCGCAATATCTACAACGGTGCCGAGCTGGCTTCCCTCGGTTTTGCCTATCACGGCGTCGGGCAGAAGTGAGACCTGCCCTTTTACATAGGGGCGATGAGGAAAGATTATTTTGAAAAAGCTGCTGATTTGCTTCCAATCACCCCGTAATTTTGGTAATTTTGAATCCGAATGGAAGAATGGAAGATTCGGGAAGATGGAAAGAACAGGTCGTATAGGTTTTGATAACGAGAAATACTTGCAGGAACAGAGCAAGGCAATTCTGGAAAGAGTCAATCGGTTTAGCGATAAGTTATACTTGGAGTTCGGTGGAAAAATCCTGTACGATTACCATGCAGCACGTGTGTTGCCGGGTTTTGCCCCGAATGTGAAAATCCGGCTGCTGCAAAACTTGAAGGATCAGGTAGATGTC
>Ga0265294_10008326_pt1 | contig 12134 bp, 11 predicted proteins | sample MunlanPumphouse3_FD_192504 | JGI IMG/M metagenome (GOLD analysis project Ga0265294, IMG submission 192504) | Groundwater microbial communities from a municipal landfill in Southern Ontario, Canada - Pumphouse #3 | ecosystem: Environmental > Aquatic > Deep subsurface > Groundwater | place... | reverse complement strand
AGTCTTCGTTCCTGTGATTAGATATCCTACTTCGCCTGCTGAAAGAACATTCCTCTTGATCCTTTCGAGCTTTAAAATGCCTATCTCCTCGACATCGAACTGCGTGTCCTGATTGAACATTTTTATTTTGTCGCCCTGCCTGATCGAACCTTCGATGACCTTAATGTACGCTACTGCCCCCCTGAACTGGTCATACATCGAGTCGAATATCAGCGCTTTGAGAGGCGCGTCGTCCGTCCCTTTCGGCGGCGGTATCACAGTGATGATCTTATCCAGCAGCTCATCTACGCCCTCGCCCGTTTTAGCCGATGTGAAAATGATCTCGGAATCGATACATCCGATAAGGTCTTTCACCTGATTGGCAACATGCTCGGGCTGGGCCGCGGGAAGGTCGATCTTGTTGATCACCGGGATGATCTCAAGGTCCTGCGCCATGGCCAGGTAAAGGTTGGAAAGAGTCTGAGCCTCGATCCCCTGGGACGCGTCCACGACCAGCAGCGCTCCTTCGCAGGCCGCTATACTTCTCGAAACCTCGTAGGTAAAGTCAACATGGCCCGGCGTATCGATAAGGTTCAGGATATATGTGTCGCCGTCTTTAGCTTTATAGCTCATCGTTACGGCGTGTGATTTTATGGTGATCCCTCTTTCCTGTTCAAGGTCCATATCGTCCAGGGTCTGGTTCTTCATCTCTCTGTCCGTCAGAGTTCCGGTAAGCTGCAGAAGCCTGTCAGCCAGAGTTGATTTGCCGTGATCGATGTGGGCGATTATGCAGAAATTTCTAATATTATTTTTCATTTTTCCGTTCGCTGTTAGTTCCGCGCGAAATATAAGGTTTAACACGCAATAAGTCAACAAACAAAAAGGGCTGCTTAAAAAAGACAGCCCTGTAAGATATCTTTAAAAATGTTCAGGATTTAAGCGATTGTTTAACCGCGTTTTCAGTATTCTGCTTCTTTATTTGTTTCTCTTCATAGATTTTTGTTGTTACCGTACCGTCTTTGCTGATCGTTACAAGAGTTCTTTTTCCGCAGCTGCCGCATCCCAGATATTTTTTCTCCGGTGTTTTATGGAGTTCCCCGATCTCCTCACCGCAAAACGCACATTTGATCCTGATCTTGTCTTTCATGTCCGGCTCCTGTTTGAGTTTTAATGACAACAACATCCTTAAAATACTCTCCTGACAGTAATTTACAAATTATTTTTTGTAAACCTAATGGAAAATTAAGAATTTAATAATATTTTTCTTCTATTTTGTCAGAACAACCGAAAAAAAGACAGCGCCTGCTATTGCAGTAATTATCCCGACCGGAAGTTCGGCCGGATAAAGAACAGTTCTCGATATTGCGTCGCAGATAAGCAGGATGATGCTTCCTGTAAGAACTGAAGCTGGAAGAAGCCTCCTATAATTTTTGCCGAAGAAAAATGATGCTATGTGAGGAGCTATGATGCCTATAAACCCTATCGGACCGGTTACTGAGACTACTGAACTGATCATAACGGATGAAATGATGAAAAGCTTTTTCCTTGTTCCGGCGATATCAACCCCTCTTGATACTGAAATTTCGTCACTTATGGAGAGCAGATTCAGATCGTTCCTGAAATAGTACAAAAGGGTCAATCCGGCTATGAATACTGCGGATATGAATAACAGCGCATTAAAGCTTATAAGATCGATGCTTCCCATAGTCCATCTTGTGATCCTGACTACACTGGCCTGATCGGTAAGATACTGTACAAGCAGGATCAAACCGGAGAAGAAGAAATTGATAACTACGCCTGTGAGTATCATAGAATTAGGATTGAAAGACCTTCTGCCCGATGACGCAAAATAAACTATAGCCACGGACAAAAGAGCACCGAGAAAGGCCGCGAATGAGGTTAAGAAAGTCCCCAGGAAACTTGTTATTGAGAAGAAAGATATGAAAACAGTTACTCCGAAAGATGCGCCTCCCGCCGTTCCCAGTGTGAAAGGTGAAGCTATCGGGTTCCTGAAAAGAGACTGAAAAACGGCTCCGCAAATTGCGAATGTTCCTCCGGCTATTGCAGCTGTCAGCGCGCGCGGAAGCCTTATTCGAAAGATGATATCACGAATAATGGAAGAATCTGAATTGCCGCTCGGGCTGAAAAGATCAGGGCCGGCAATAATGTTGATAAACATAAAGGCCAGGAACAAGAGGATAAGTAATATGAATTTATTAGAAAAGTTTCTCATAATTTTATCATAACCCTTTTTTTATCGACAGGGTTCTCCATGGAAACGAATCCTACGCCGAACAGGCTGCCCATATCTTCAGAAGTTACTTCATTGGCGTTTTTAGTGAAAACGATCCTTCCGTTCTTCAGAGCCATGATTCTGTCGGAATATTTCAGCGCATTATTCAGATTATGCGTGGCGTTGACTACGGTAATATTCCTGCTTTTCTTTACATTGTATATCAGCTCCGAAATCTGGCTGTCATAGTAAGGATCCAGATGTGTTGCCGGTTCGTCAAACAGGATGATGTCGGTTTCCTGAGCCAGCGCAGATGCAACGGCCACCCTCTGTCTTTCGCCGGAACTCAGTTCGTTCAGCTTTCTTTCGGCAAATTCTGAAGTAAAAGTTATCTTCATGCTTTCCTCGACCTTGTTACGGTCTTCTTCTGTTAAACTGCTGAAAGCGGATAAATACGGATACCGGCTGAACATTATCAGCTCTTTAACCGTAAATTCGTTTGAAGGGAGCTGTGAAGTGTATGTGATCTTTGAAGCCAGTTCTTTTCCTGTATATCCCGAGATCTCTCTTCCCAGTATTTGAGCCGAACCGGAAGTTACAGGAACTATCTTGCATAATGATTTAAGTATGGTGCTCTTGCCTGCGCCGTTAGGGCCGATCAGGGATAAATATTCGCCTTTTACGATATTGAATGTAATGTCTTTGATTATCTCAAGACCGCCCAGGCTGATATTAAGGCCGGTGACTTTTATCATTTACATTTTTCTCACAATTATTATATCTGCGGCTGCGAGAATGAGGATCAAAAAAAGAAGGTGTTTCGAAAAAAGTTTCTTGTCGGGTGAGATAAGTTTCGTATTTTCATCGATTTCGTCACTTTGTATGACATCAGAAAATATTTCCGACAGAAGTTTGGAGTTGTCAGGGTATTTTTCTCTTTCGTTATTTACCGCAACGGTTCTTAATATGGTGCCTTCAGGGTCGATCATGTTGTAAAATCCTTCTTTCTGAAGCAAAAACTCAGATGAAAGTTCGTGTCTGCCCGGATAATACTGTTCTGAATTCTCCACCATCGCGAAAATTTTATCCAGCTTTAACTTTTGACCGACAGTATGAACGGCGCTTTCAGATATTTCATTTCCGGCAAGATAAGAAAGCGTGTTGAAAATTATTGGAACAGCAATTCCGTTCTCGATTATATTTGAACCGGTTTTTTCAAGACCTGAAGCCATTAACATTATTTTACCGGCGCCGACATCCTTTTCGATCAGTAAGGGATATCCTCCGGCTTTGATTATTACATTCCATCCGGCTGCTTTGAATTTGTATAATGTGTATATCTCAACGCTGCTTAACTCTTTAAAATTCCCGTCGAAAACGTTTTTGAATATGTAATGACCGGTAGAGGAAATTTCAATATTGAAATAGGAGTTGCCGGGGTCCTCATATCCTTCTGCCTGAGGAAGAGTGAGCTGAGGTGCGAGATTTGAACTGTAATCGTTTAGATTGAAATTATTGCCGGCGGTCATGAACAGCGATCCTCCTGAAGAGACATACCTTTTTAGAGCTGACGACAGATAGGAACTCACAACAGGGAGCTCAGTTAGAAATACGGCATCGAAATCTTCAAATCTGTAAGAAGAGAGGTTTTTCGGGTCGGCAGTTTCTGTTTTTAAAGAGGACTTGTTTTCCGAATTTATCAAAGCTGAAATGCTTTTTATGGTCACTGAGGTCGTATCTCCCGCGATCAGAATATTTTTGCTCTCTGTTCTGGGTATGACAAGATAATAATTATTATTGGAGATATTCGAAGCGTCTTTTATCTGAGCATTGATAAGCAGAGACGGACCTGTGAATGAAGGTGCATTAATATTTATCGGTTTTGTACTTCTGTCTGTAAATTCAACAGGCGACGAATATATCTTTTGTCCGTCGGCGAAAACATCCAGAGCTGTGTTCAGTGAGGGAGATCTCAGGAAGAAAACAAGCTCATTTCCGTTTAAAACACCAGCAGAATCTATTGATATATCATTTTCATTTTCCGAACTGAAAACAACTGCTCTGCTATAATAATCCTGTTCAGCGGTAATACTCCTGCCTAAATTAATTTTCCCGTCCGTAAAGACAAGAAGCAGTTTATTGACATCGTTGTGGCTGTTAAAAATTGAATCCGCGAGTAAAAGAAAGTCTCCGAACGGTCTTTCGCTGCCGTATCTCTCAGTTTCTGAAATGAATTTTACGGCATCCGATCTGCCGCCTTTGAATTTCCTTTCAGTGTCCGAAGTGAAAATATAGAAAATCCCGTTTTTCTCAGCGCCGGCGATCGACCTTAGGGCATTTTGAGAGGCGTTTGTCAATTTATCCGAACCGTTCATTTCATCCGACATTGACGGAGAAGTGTCAAGATAAATTACAGAGACGGTTCTTTTTGACGGATCAAAAGACGATATTTCTCCCTTGAAAGGGCCGGTAAAAAACAAGATCAGCACTACGATCGAAAGAGTTCTTATCAGGAGGAGGAGAATATCTTTAAAACGGGTCCTGATCCTCACTTTTTCCGAGATATTCTTTAAAAGATAAACGGAACTGAAGATGAGTTTATCGGGTTTTTTCCTGAAGATCAGATAGATTATCAGAGGGAGGACCGCAGCGGGCAGAAATTTCAGGTATTGCGCGTTTTCAAAATTCATTTTTATCCGTCATTTTATCGAGTGTAGAATTTAATTCATTTAAATGAAAAAAACAACTGCCGCATTGCGATTATGACATTATTTTTATTATAATTTTTTTTCTTGTATTTACAGAAAGGTATAAATATATTTGAGTCTTCTTGTGAAAAGGATCGCGGATCCGAAAGAAAAAATTGAAAATCCGGGAGTTTTACCAATGAATAATGAAAGAAAAATACTTGAACTTAAACAGAAAACGGAACTTGCGGAACTCGGAGGCGGTGAAAAGGCTATAGAGAAGCAGCATGCAAGCGGAAGACTTACGGCCAGGGAGAGGATCGACATTCTTCTGGACTCCAACAGTTTCTACGAGATAGACAAACTCCGTACGCACACATGTACCGAGTTCGGGATGGAGAATAAGAAATTCTACGGGGACGGGATCGTAACCGGTTACGGTAACATTAACGGCAGACTGGTTTTCGTGTATTCATTCGATTTTACGGTCATAGGCGGAACTCTTTCCAAAACAGTCGGCGAGAAAGTTTCAAAGATAATGGAAATGGCTGCAAAGGTCGGCGCCCCTGTCATCGGTATCAACGACTCAGGCGGTGCAAGGATACAGGAAGGCGTGGATGCTCTTGCCGGCTACACTAATATCTTCATCAAGAACATACTATATTCAGGCGTGATACCGCAGATAAGCGCGATAGTCGGGCCGTGCGCCGGAGGAGCGGTTTATTCTCCTGCTCTGACCGACTTTATTTTCATGGTGAGAAAAACCGCTTACATGTTCCTCACCGGGCCAAAGGTAGTTGAAGAGGTGACGCACGAAAAAGTGACGGCCGAAGAACTGGGCGGAGCTGATGTTCACGGTAAAAAAAGCGGAGTGACACATTTTACATACGACGACGAGAAAAGTCTTTTTGAGGGAATAAGGACTCTTGTTGGATTTTTACCGCAGAACAACACGGAGGAATCTCCTGTTTCCGAGAGTAACGATGATCCGCTGAGATCGTGTCCTGAGCTCAACTCGATCGTTCCGGACAACCCGAATAAACCTTACGATATGAAAGATGTAATAACAAAAATCGTTGACAACGGAGTGTTTTTTGAGGCGCACAAAGACTGGGCTCAGAACATAATCGTAGGTTTTGCCAGACTGAACGGCAAAAGCATCGGTATTGTGGCTAACCAGCCTAAAGTAATGGCCGGAGTTCTGGACAGCAACTCGTCTGTAAAAGGAGCCAGGTTCGTAAGGTTCTGCGATGCTTTCAATATCCCCGTGATAACTTTTGAGGATGTGCCCGGATTCTTACCAGGAACCGCACAGGAGTTCGCCGGAATTATCGATCACGGAGCAAAACTGATGTACGCTTACGGCGAAGCTACAGTACCTAAGCTGACTGTTATAACGAGGAAGGCGTATGGCGGAGCTTACTGCGTGATGAATTCAAAGCAGCTTCGTGGAGATATTATATATGCGTGGCCATCAGCGGAGATCGCTGTTATGGGAGCCGAAGGCGCAAGTAAGATCGTTTTCGCCAAAGAGATAAGAGAGGCTTCGGATCCCGACGAAATGCTCAAACAGAAGATCGAGGAGTACAGGGACAGATTCGCTAATCCTTATGTTGCGGTCGAAAAAGGGTTTATTGACGATATAATCGTACCTGAAAATACAAGATACAGACTGATAAAAGCTCTCGAAATGCTTAAAAATAAAAGGGATGAGAATCCGCCCAAGAAACACGGAAACATTCCTCTGTAATTTAAGAATATGAAATTTAAGGAAAGAACGCACAGATGAAAAAAATCGTTCTTATAATGACAGCAGTAATTTTCGCTGTGTCTTTGAGTGCCTCAGAGATCACGGACAGGCGTAATGAAAGATTTACCGTTATAGCCGACAGCATTCTTGGAGAGTATAATGACGCCGAGTTCAAGACTGCTGTATTAAAAACGCTCCAGAGCAGTAATGCGACAAATACCGAGCTGTTCATAAGGGAACTTGAAAGTATTAGAAAGGGAAGAGTTCCGGAAGAAGAGAAAAAATACGGCTTTGACAACATCGAGAAAGAGTTCAAACCCGGAATGGACGGTTGGAGCGTCGCAATGAGCGGAATTCTGGTAGTATTTATCGGACTTGTGCTCTTAGCTTTCGTGGTAATCATATTTAATTTCGCCTTAAAGGAAAGGTCTTCAAAAAAGATAAAAACCGTGAAAAACATTCAAAAGTCCGCTCCGCCTGTTAAGCCGATACCGGTTCCCATACCGGAAGACCACCTCGTGGCGATATCGGCGGCTGTAGAACTCTATTTCAGGCTGTATCTTCACGGCAGACCAGTAGGAACGGCTGCTTCAACCCAGTTGAGCAGCACATGGAAAAGCGGCGGAAAATTCGGCATTAGAAAAAACCATAGGTAGGAGTATATGAAAGAAATTAAGCTTGAAATACAGGGAAAAGAATACCAGGTAAAGATCGAGGAATTCGGCGCGCGTGAGGCAAAGATCTCTGTTAACGGAACTTCTTATGCGGTCGGACTGAAAGATCTCGGCGAACAGATAATCGTCGAACATGCCGCTTTCTCTGTTCCTTCTGCGGCGAAAACACAGTCAGCCCCTCAGACCTCTTCACCCGCTCCCGCAGCGGCATCCTCATCTTCGGGACCGGCATCCGGGAGTTCCCAGGTGGTGGCACCTCTTCCCGGTCTGATATTGAATGTAATGGTCAAAGTGGGGGATAAAGTCAACGCAGGGCAGAAGATCATGATAATGGAAGCAATGAAAATGGAGAACGATATTACTGCCGGTATAAGCGGAACGGTCAAAACTCTGAATGTTAAGAACGGAGACAATATTTCAGAGGGCGATATTCTGGCTGTAATAGAATAAACTAGAGAGAACATTATAATGGATACAGTAACACAACTTATATCTAATACCGGTTTCGTCAATATTACGACCGATAATATAATAATGCTGATAGCCGGATGTTTAGCCATCTACCTTGCGATCGTCAAGAATTACGAACCTCTGCTTCTGCTTCCGATAGGTTTCGGTGTGATCGTGGGCAATATGCCATATATGGCCGGACTTCCCATTGGTGTTTACGACAGCCTTTCTGCCGGAAATGCGCAGAACAGTGTTTTCAGCCTTTTTTACTGGGGAGTTACTGCAGGGATATTTCCTCCTCTGATATTTCTCGGAATAGGAACATTAACTGATTTCTCATCACTAATATCAAGCCCGAAATCTCTGCTTCTCGGTGCAGCTGCCCAGGTCGGTATCTTTCTGACATATCTCGGCGCGCTTGCTTTGGGTTTCAATCACCTCGACTCTGCCTCGATCGGCATTATCGGCGGGGCTGACGGACCTACATCGATATTCATTGCATCAATTCTTTCTCCGCACCTTCTGGGCCCGATCGCTATCGCAGCTTATTCATACATGGCTCTTGTTCCGGTGATCCAACCTCCTTTTATGAAAATTCTGACAACGAAAAAAGAAAAACTCATCAGGATGAAAGCACCCAGGAAGGTTTCAAAAAGAGAAAAGATACTGTTCCCCATAATCGCTTTTATTGTCTCCGCTCTGATAGCTCCCGGTTCTATCACTCTGATCGGTATGCTTATGCTGGGGAATCTTATAAAAGAAAGCGGCGTTACCGACAGACTGTCTAAAACCGCCGGCAGTGCGATTCTTGATACCGCGACGATCGTATTGTCATTTTCGGTCGGAGCAAGTACTCAGGCTTCTACATTTGTGACTAAAGAATCTCTTTTAATATTCGGGCTGGGACTGGCTTCATTCTGCGTAGCCACGGCTTCAGGTTTGATATTCGCTAAAATTATGAACCTCTTCCTCAAGGAGAAGATCAATCCGCTTATCGGAGCGGCGGGTGTGTCAGCCGTGCCTGATTCCGCAAGAGTGGTACATCACTTCGGCCTTCACTATGACAAGAATAACTTCCTGCTTGGGCACGCAATGGCACCCAATGTGGCAGGCGTCATAGGTTCAGCAATAGCGGCGGGAGTTTTTATATCTTTCTTTGCGAATTAGAAGTTCAGGTCTTTACCGCTTCAATAAAATGAACGGCCCGGATCTTCATTTTGTTAGCTGAAAAATAGTAATTAAGATATTCTATACATTCAAAAGACGAACAGGCGATAATGTCATAGTTTTCGATATTATTTTTCCCGCAGAAAGCCCCGGTTATGATTGACCTGGCTTCTAAATTAGATCTGTCCAGAAGTTCTGTGCAGCCGCAGTAGTCGAATGTGACCGGAGGTGTTTTGCCGCTTTTAATGTATAAGTTTTTGATAAATTCATTTGAGCTCTTCTGATTTTTGCATTTCGGACAACTGTGAAAGATTATTCTTTTAGAATACTCAGGCTCTACGCTCTTCAGATATTCAGTCAGAACTTCAATATGGTCTCTGACTTTAAATCTTAGTCGTCCTTCGTTATGTTCTTTACCGTAGGATCCGAGCACCCCTGTCGCTCCGGAACACAAACTGGTCACGAAAGATATTTCAACAAGCGAATTAAAAGCCTTCATGTTCACTGATCTGTTCTGGGAAATGTTTTTTGAAAGCCCTGAATAGAGCAGAGGATTGCCGCAGCAAACCTGCTCTTTTGGAATTACTGCTTCAATCCCGGAATTTCTAAGTATCTTAACGAATCTGTCCGCTGTTTCAGGATATAAATACTTACCTCCGCACCCTGTAAAGACTGCGGTTCTGATCCCTGAATATTTCTTTAATTCATGCCTTTTTTTAATTCTGAAAAAATTTTTCTCGGGTATATCTGAATATTCCGGTATGTTCAAATAGGATAAAACAGCTGAAAAATATTTTTTTAAAGGTTTTATCCTTCCGAATACCGTTATCAGGTTCTTAAGAAAACGGAGAGCCTTAAAATAAAAGGAATGATCATAGGCAGAAAAGAGTCCTGATGTCAACATGTCCTTAAGGCTCAAAAATCGGCTTCTTGACTTAAGGTCGCGCTTTACTAAAGACATTATATTGCTGTAATCCACATCTGCCGGACAATAGTCTATACACTGTCTGCAGTCCAGGCATGTAAAAATGTGACCTCTGATCTTTTGATTATTTGGCAGTTCTTTTTTGACCAGACCCCGGATGAGGTTTATCCTGCCCCTCGCCGAAAACGCCTCTTCACCTTTTTCCTTGAAAACGGGACAGATTATTCTGCAGTTGCCGCAGTTCGTACATTTTTCAGTCAGTTCTTTTATAATAAAATCATTTTTCGGCACGGATCCATCCTTTGATCAGGTCAAAAGTATTTATGATCTTCAGAGATTCATCTAAGAAGACAAGATCAATATCGAGGTACCAGACATTGTATCTGATTATCTGATCTTCGGTAAGCTTTACATGGTCTTTATAGGTCGTAATTATAATATCCGATCCTGATTTCATTTTTTGTAGAACACTTTCGAATTCCATCCCGTATCTGCAGTGGTCTTTAAAGCGGATCTTCTTTACTAAGTCAAGACCGTTGAAGAACTTGAAGAAAGGTTCGGGTTCGGCTATACCGCAAAAAGCCGAGATCCTTTTATTACGCAGGTCTTCAACCGGCGCTTCAGATGTTCCGTTACTTATTTTTGTGTATCTGATTTGAGAGAGGACTACAGGCTTACCATACCTCTTAAGAACTCCGATTTTTTTTTGGACGGAATCATTTTCAGGGTCAGGAATTTTTGTAAGTATGATGAGATCGCATTTCTTTAGCCTTGACGGAGGATCTCTCAGAATACCGGAAGGCAGAAGTAATCTGTTGCCGAGAAATCTGTCGTGGTCAATTAGAACTATATTCAGATGTTTTTGTATCTTTCTGTGCTGGAAAGCGTCATCAAGAACAAAAGCATCGTACCCGGATTCAAATTCTTTTACAGCGCCGGATCTGTCCGCATCGCATATAACAGATGAACCTGTTTTGTTGAATATGGTGAGCGGTTCATCTCCTGAAACGGCGGCGGAAGTGTTTTTGTCAACAATTACTCTGCCCTTTGAGTTTCTGCCGTAACCTCTTGTTATAACGGCGGTTTTTCGACCGTTCTGCTTAAGTGCTTCTGTTATTGCGGTGACTACAGGTGTTTTTCCCGTTCCGCCTGCCGCTATGTTGCCTACGGAAACAGTAAATGTTTTTGATCTGTAAGATGAAAAAAGACCCGTGTCGTAGGATAAATGTCTTATCATTACAACTAAATAATACAGAACAGTTACAGGCATTAAAAGAACTGCGAGGACCGATCCGGCAAAGCTGTTATATTTATAGATCATAATTGCATTATTTTTATTTTAACAAAAACCAGTCAAGCTCAGCCACGATCGAACCTATATACACTTTGGTCTCCATCTTTACCGGCATCTTTTTTTCATCAGCCGTAAGCCATACCATTACCTTTCCGTCTTTCTTGAATACACCGCCGTCAGCCATAACCGGTTCAACGACCCAGCATTTGAATTTTCCGGCCTTGACTTTAACGGTTTCGGTTTTATGGACAATAACTTTAATGTCATATACTTTCTTGTTGTCCGTTGCAGGTATGAGAATCTCTTTTCCTACGCTGAGATCAAGAGTCCTGACATAAAAAAGAGCCGAAAGCGGGTCCATCACATCCTGCGGGATGTCAATTGTGGCCTTCCGGGTTTTCTTGCCCTTTCTTTCGCTTATATAATCCGCTTTCAGGTTTAATTGGTCATAATCAATAACAGTGTCATCTTCGTAGCTGCCTTCCCTCAAATGCTTCTCAAATCTCAGAGAATGCATGTTCACCTTATCAAAATAAGATTCTGTAGTATCTCTCACCTTGAATATCCAGTTGAAAGCATTGCGGGATTTTGCTGTAGTGACGAATTTGAAAGCTTCTCTTCCTTTAAAATCAGGTTCCTCGTGCACCTCTATCGTAGCATAGCCGGCAAGTATTATCCCGTATCTTACCGCGAAATGAAGATACTCACCCCTTTTAAAAGGATACAGTTTTTTTTGTTCGGTATTAACCGTCACAGAATCTTGGGCTACAAGAAGTATGGTCAGAGAAGCAATTATCAGCAGGATGATCTTTTTCATAAGAATTTTAAGAGACTATTGCTCTTCCTCCGTCAATTTTTACGACTTCCGCAAGCCTGGGGCCGGTCAATATATCTTTTTTTGTCAGAAATGAGAGCAGCATAGAAATATTCAGTCCTGACAGAGCGGATATTTTCCCGTCCGATGATGCGATCTTT